>Ga0210400_10003449_pt1 | contig 14007 bp, 16 predicted proteins | sample IncBWH26MmetaG_FD_155456 | JGI IMG/M metagenome (GOLD analysis project Ga0210400, IMG submission 155456) | Forest soil microbial communities from Barre Woods Harvard Forest LTER site, Petersham, Massachusetts, United States - Inc-BW-H-26-M | ecosystem: Environmental > Terrestrial > Soil >...
CGCGCATGCTCTTCAGCATCATCTGCAGAAACAGCGCATCCACCTGCTGCGCAATGGCGTGCAAGGCCTGCGGCGACTTGGCATCCTTCTTGAGCGAGGCCAAGCCATTCAAATCGGTATAGGTGTTCGCGCTGGTCGCCGGCAACGGCAGCTGCGCGGTGGGCTGTACGGGATTGGCCATTAGATCACGATCAACTCGGCCTGCAGTGCGCCGGCCTCCCTGAGCGCTTCCAGTATCGCCACCAGGTCGCCCGGCGCGGCCCCCACCTCGTTGACGGCACGAACAATCTGCTCCAGTTCGACTCCGGGTTTGAACAGAAACATGCGACTGGAGCCTTGATCGACCTTGATGGTGGAATTGGTGACGACCGCGGTCTGGCCGACCGTGGCGAACGGCGCGGGTTGACTGACGGACTGCTCCTCTTTGATGGTGACCGACAGCGAGCCATGCGACACCGCGGCCGGGCTCACGGTGACGTTGCTGCTGATCACTACGGTGCCGGTGCGCGAATTGATGATGACGCGGGCCGGCGCGCTGGCAGGCTCCACTTGCAGGTTTTCAATCTGCGACAGAAACGCCACGCGCTCGGTGAGGTCCTGCGGCGCGCGCACTCGGATCGAGCCGCCGTCGATGATGGTCGCGAAACCCTCGCCGACACCGCGGTTCAGGCTCTGCACCAAGCGGGTCGCCGTCGTGAAATCCGGATCGTTGAGATTCAGGATGATTGCATCGCCCTGCGCCAACTGCGAGGGCACCGCGCGCTCCACCGTGGCGCCATTCGGAATCCGCCCGGAACTCGGCACGTTGACGGTGAGTTTCGAACCATCGTTGGCCTCGACGCCGAATCCGCTGACGATGAGGTTGCCCTGCGCAATCGCGTAGATCTGACCGTCCAGGCCGTGCAGCGGCGTCACCAGCAGCGATCCGCCGCGCAAGCTCTTGGCGTTCGCAATGGAATTGACGGTGATGTCGATGGTCTGTCCGGGTTTGACGAAGGCGGGCAGGACGGCATGCACCGACACCGCGGCCACGTTCTTGAGCTGGGGAGTGACGTTCGGCGGCACCGTGACGCCGAGCTGCGCCAGCATGTTGGTGAGCGATTGCACGGTAAACGGCGCCTGACTGGTCTGGTCGCCGGTGCCGCTCAATCCAACCACCAGACCGTAGCCGATGAGCTGGTTGGTGCGCACGCCCTGCACCTGCGCCATATCCTTGATGCGTTCGGCACTGGCGAATGAGGCGCCGGCCAGTGTCAGGATGGATAGCGCGAGTAGTCGGATGAACATGGGTGTGGGCCAGCCTCAGAATGGTGAAAACGGCGAATTGAAGAAGCGCGCCAGCCAACCCATGCGATTGGAACTGTCGACCACCCCTTTGCCCGAGTAACTGATCTTCGCATCGGCGAGCTTGTCCGAGGTGACGGTATTGTTGGTGGCAATGTCGGCCGTGCGGATGACGCCCGAGATGTGCACGAACTCGTCGCCCTGATTGAGTTTCAGGGTCTTGTCACCCTGCACCACCAGATTCCCGTTGGCCTGAACGTCGACCACCGTCACGGTCAGGCTGCCCGCCAGGCTGTTGCTCTGCGTACTCGAGCCCTCGCCATCGAAGCTGTCGGCGCCGTTCAAAGTCGCGGAGAGCAGTGGTGCGCCTCTGAGCGTCACGCTCTGTCCGAATAGCGTCGGTGCGGAATTGGCGACCGTCGTCGTTTTCGCCGTCTTGGTCACGGCGTTCTTGCTGGCATTGGTGGATTCGTTCAGCACGATGGTCAGTACGTCTCCCACGCGGCGCGCCTTCAAGTCCGCGAACAGCTCCATTTGCTGACCCGCTTGATAAATTGCACCGTCGGTGCGCGGTGTCGGCGGCGGCAATACCCGCGCGACCACCGGTTCCGGCTTGTGATCTTTGGCCGGCAGCAACCCGCACGCTGAGAGCAGCACGCCCGGCAGAAGGATGCAGAGCGCCGCGAGCTTGCGCACCGGACCACGGCGGCTGGGGTTGTCATGTGAAAAAGTGGTGTTAGGCATCACTGCAGGTTCGTCGTCAGGTATTGCAGCATCTGATCGGTCGTGCTGATCGCCTTGGAGTTCATTTCATAGGCGCGCTGGCAGGTGATCATGTTCACGAGCTCGGTGACCGTGTTCACGTTGGAGGTTTCGAGCGAACCCTGCTGCAGCGAGCCCAGCCCGTTGGTACCCGGCGTGCCGACCTGCGGCGCGCCGCTCGAACCGGATTCGACCAGCAGGTTGTTGCCGGTCGGCTGCAGTCCCTCCACATTGATGAAGTTGGCCAATTGAATTTGACCGACCGTTGTCGCCTTCGACGCGCCCGCCGTGGTCACGGAGACCGTGCCGTCGTTGCCGATCGTGACCGACTGCGCGCTGATGGGAATGGTGATCGCGGGCGAGATCGGAAAGCCGCTCGCCGTCACGACGTTGCCCTGCGAATCCATCGAGAAGGAGCCGTCGCGCGTATAGGCGAGTGTGCCGTCCGGCATCGTGACCTGGAAGAAGCCGAGTCCCGTCACCGACATGTCGAGGGTGCCGCCGGTCTGCAGCACGCTGCCTTGCGCGTAGTTTTTCTCGGTCTGCGCGATTTTGACGCCGGTGCCGAGCGAAAAGCCGGTCGAGTACTGCGTATTTTGCGTACTCTGAGCGCCGACCTGCTGAATGTTCTGGTACATGAGGTCCTGGAACGCGGCGCGATCGGCCTTGAAGCCGGTGGTGTTGCTGTTCGCCAGGTTGTTTGCAATCACCGCCATCTGGGTGTTTTGCGCGTCGAGGCCGGTTTTTGCGGCCCATAGTGCGAGGTTCATGGTGTTTCCTTGAAAATTATGACGTCAGCATCATCCGCTCGGCGCTCTGCTCGTCGGCGTCGGTGGAGTTGATGCTCTTGATCTGAAATTCGTACAGGCGCTGCAGTTCGATCATGTTGACCAGGGATTGCGCGGCGTTGACGTTGCTCGACTCCAATACCCCGGAGGTCACGGTGACTGTTTCATCCGTCGCAGCCTTGCCGCCGCTCTTCAGGTGCAGCAGCCCATCGGGGCCTTTCTGCAGATCCTTGGCCGCCGGATTGACCAGCTTGATGCGATCGACCTGGCTTTGCGCCGCCGGGCTCAAACCGAGCGGAACGACCGATATGGTGCCGTCGCTGCCAACGGTCACTTGCGTCGAGGGAGGCACGTTCAAGGGGCCGGATTCGGACAGGACGGGCAAGCCGGTCGCGGTCACCACGGCACCGGATTCCAGTACGCGCAGATCACCGGCGCGCGTATAGGCCTCTTGGCCGTTCGCTGCCTGAACCGCGATGTACCCCTTGCCGTTCACCGCAATGTCGAGCGAACGGCTGGTGGTCGTGAACACGCCGGAGGAGAGGTCGGTCCCGCCGTCGCCCGCCACCGCGTTCACGCGCGTGGCGTAGCCCGGACCATAAATGGGCTCGCTCGTGAACGAGACCGCATCGGCGCGAAAGCCGGTGGTACTGATGTTCGCAATATTGTGATTGTTGACGGCCTGTGCCTGCATGATTTGCTTGGCACCGGTCATCGCTACGTAGAGTCCTCTATCCATGATTCAGCTTCCTATTGAAATCCAAGGCTAGTGCGAGATCTGAATGACGGTCTGGGATTCTTGATTCGCCGTCGTGATGACCTGCGCGTTGGAGTCGAACGATCGCTGCGCGGTGATCATGTTGACGAGCTCGGTGGTCAGATCCACGTTCGAGCTCTCCAGCGCGCCCGACTGAATGCTGCCGAAGCCGGCCGAGGAAGCCGTGCCGGACACGACGTTGCCGGAAGTGAAGGTCTCCGACCAATTGGTGTCCCCCAACTGCTTCAAGCCCTGCGGATTGGGGAAGTTCGCCATCGCCAATTGCCCGAGCTGCGTGGAGCGGCCGTTGGTGTAGACGGCCGAAACGATGCCCGAGGAATCGATGGCAACGGTGCTGAGCTGGCCGGTGGCGTAGCCGTTCTGAGTGATCGACGTGACGCCGAAACCGCCGCCGTACTGCGTGGTCTGGGCAAAATTGAACGCCATGTTCATGGCCTGCGCGCCATCCGGCGGGGTGAAGCCGTTGAAGTTGATCGTTCCGCCCACGGGCGCGGTCACCGCACCGGTATTCGAGAAAGTCAGCGGCTGCGGCACGCCGTTGGGGTTCGCCACCGTGGCGTTGACCGGCGTGCCGTTGACCGTCATATACACATCCACCACATTGGGCGCCGCGGTCTGTACGAAGTACATGGTCGCCGGATACGATTCGCCGAGCGAGTCGTACACGGTCGTCGACGTCGACTGGTTGTACGTCAACGAGTTCGCCGGATTGAAGGCCGGCACGGTGGGTACGGGCGCACCCGCCGGCAGATTGAGGATGACCGTACCGGTCGATGTCGTTTGCGGTGCGCTCTGCGCGGTCTGCAAGTTCAAGTCGCTCAAGGCGCCGGTGTTGAAGCCGCCGTTGACCAAGGGCGGGTAGACCTGCAGCGCCTGCCCGGTCGAACTCACCACATTGCCGCTCGAGTCTTCGGCGAACTGGCCGTTGCGCGAATATACGACCCCGTTGGCATCCTTCAAGGTGAAAAAGCCGTCGCCGCTGATCGCCAAGTCGAGATTCGAGGACGAAGTGGAAATGTTGCCCTGGGTAAACTGCTGGGCGGTGCTCGCGAGCCGTACGCCTTCACCGGTGACCGACGTGTTGAGGTTCACCGCACCTGCGGCGTAGACGTCGGCGAACTCGGCGCGCGATCCCTTGAAACCGACCGTGTCCGCGTTGGCGATGTTGTTCGCGGTGATGTCCAAATCCGAGCTGGATGCGGTCAATCCCGAAAGCGCAATGCTGAAACTTGACATGAAGTGCTCCTGAACTGGCTAATTAATTTGAAATCTGTTGGACGCTGCTGAACGGCACACTGCCGAGACCGGCGACGTTCAAGGTGAGTCCGGTCGAACCGGCGCCCATGGTGACGCTTTGCACCGTGCCGTCCACGTAGGTGCCGACGGCCGTGCCGGAGGCGACGCCCGCCACCTGCGCGGTCAAGGTGTATTGTCCCGGCGGCGCTTTCGAGCCGTCTCCCTGTGTGCCGTTCCACGAGAAATTGGCCAATCCCGACGATTGCGCGCCGAGATTGATTTGCTGCACCAGGACGCCGGCGCTGTTGGCAATATTCAGCGTCACCCCCGAGGTGGTTTGCGGCACAGCCACCGCCCCGGTGATGGTGCCGCCGGCGGTCGCCAGCGTCGCCGTCGAGCTGCTGACCAGCGCTTGATGACCGAGCAGCGAGGACGCCTGCAGCGCCTGGCTCGACACCATCGAATTCGACAGCGCCGAGAACGAGGTGTTGAGATTCGTGATGCCTTGCACTTCGCTGAGCGAGGCCAGCTGCGACAGGAAGGTGTTGCTGTCCACCGGACTCGTCGGATCTTGGTTCTTCAGTTGCGCCAGCATCAGCGTGAGGAAATCCGTGCCTCCCAGGGAGGTGGCACTGGTCGCACCCGTCGCGGCGCCGCTGCCCGACGAGGCACTGGCGCCGGTGGGAGCAACGTAGTTCGGGTTGGGAAAGGTCGTGGGAATGGTCATAAATGGTTCCTAAGTGTTTCTCAATGTCCCATCGAAATTGTCTTGAGCAGCAAGTCGCGCGCCGTGTTGATGGCCTCCACGTTGGTCGCGAAGGAGCGCTGCGCCGAAATCATGTTGGTCATTTCTTCGATCGAATTGACGTTCGACATGTAGATGTAGCCGTCCTTGTTGGCGAGCGGATGGTCGGGCTGATAGCGCATCGTCGGCGGCGCAGTGCTCTCGACGACACCGAGGACGCGCACCCCGGCGGTCGCGTTCTCGCCGTCGAAACCGCCGTCCGTCGGATCCAGCATCGTGCGGAACACCGGGTGCCGCGCGCGATAGACTTTGCTCGGGTCGCCATCGACGCTCTCGGCATTGGCGAGATTGCTCGCCGTCGTGTTGAGCCGGATGGTTTGCGCGTTGAGCGCACTTCCCGCTGTGTTGAATACGTTGAATAGCGACATGGTTGGTCCTACTGGCCGGCGATCGCGAACTGCAAGTCAGCGATTCGGCTGTTGATGAACTGGAGACTCGCCTGATAGCGCACGTTGTTCTCGGAGAAGGCCGCTTGTTCCACCGGCATTTCGACGGTGTTGCCGTCCAGAGAAGCCTGATAGGGATTGCGATACTTCAATTCACCGGACGGCAGCTCGCCATCGAGCGGCGTGATGTGCGCGGCGTGGGTGACGCTCACCGCAAGCGGCAGTTGCTCGTCGGTGGAGCCCAGCACGGCGGCAAAATCGATGTCGCGCGCTTTGAAATTCGGTGTGTCGGCGTTGGCGAGGTTGTTGGCCAATATGCCGATCCGCTGCCCGTGCAGCAGCAGCGCTTGTTCATGGATGCCGAAAATGTTGTCGAACATGGTTGCGAATCTCCTCGATGGATACCCAAAGCAAGACCTGTGCCAACGGCGCAAAGCACTCGATAATGTGAACGGCGGCGCGGATTTGGCGATTTACAACGCGGCTTGGGGGATTTGAAGAGCGACTTCGAGCGTGCCTGCGGTTGCCGGTGCGGCAAGGAATTGCCGCCTCGAGGGGGTGGCGGCAAGCCATGGACCCCGGGCGTGCCCGTTAGGTTGCCTGGCACGCGGCTTGCTTGCCATAGTCCATGATGCGAAATTCGCCAAATTACCGTCGCCTGTTGATTCTCTTCTATCTGGCGGCGTTGCCGGCCTGGAGCGCTGATTTGCAGGACATCGCGCAGCTCGAGGGACTGGCCAAATCCGCTGCCGCACCGCTGCTGCCGCCGCCAACCGACCACCTGCGGCTGCAAGTCGGTCCCATCCAGCCCCGCCTGCAACTACCCCGCTGCGATGATGTGAAGACGGGTGTTGCTCCCGGCCTGCGCGACCGCGCCCGAGTTCTGATCGAATTGCGCTGCGACGGCCGTACCCCCTGGCATCTCTTTGTTCCCGTCAGAATGGTCGGTACCTCTCCCGTGGCCGTTGCGGCGCATGCGATCGTCCCCGGCACGGTGTTGACTGCGAAAGACGTGAGCGTCGAGCAGCGCGATCTCACCGGGCTGCCGCCCGGCTATCTCAACGACCCCGCGATTGCGGTGGGTCTGACCGCCAGCCGCGGCATTTCGGGCGGCGCGGTTTTGACGAATCAGCAATTGCTGGGTGCGAAAGCGGTGCAACGGGGCCAGACGGTCACTTTGATCGCCGACGCCGGCGGCATGAGCGTGCGCATGTCCGGCAAGGCCTTGAGCGACGGCCTCATCAACCAGCGGATCCGGGTGGAGAATCTGTCCTCCGGAAAGATCGTTGAGGGCATTGCCCGCTCCGAGCAAGTGGTGGAAATTGTGTTTCAGTGAGCCATCAGTGAACGGCGTCACAGTTGATACTCAATCTAAGTGGGTGGTAGTCGGATGAAATCGTTAAAGTTCATCCGAACCTTGGCGATAACTCGGTACGGGCATCCTGTTTGCCCTGGGAGAAGTTTCGGTGTCCAGTAAAATCAACGGTTATGCCCCGGCTGAGCCGCTCCTACCCATCAAGGGTTCGAACAGCAACGCAGGCGTTGCCGACAAGTCGCAGGGTGAAGCAAAGACCGCGACCGCCGCCGGGCAGACGGGGGACCATGTCACCCTCACCGACTCCGCGCGAACCCTGCAGAAGATCGAAGAAGCCGTCGCGAATACCCCGGTGGTCGATGCCGCGAAAGTGGCCTCGGTCAAACAGGCCGTGCAGAGCGGCACGTACCAGATCGACCCCCAGCGAGTTGCCGACAAACTGTTGCAGTACGAGCGCGGGCTGAAATAATCGCATGAATCAGGCTGCGCGCCATCGACTCGAGGATTTGCTGGATCGCGAGATCGCGGTTGCGCGCCTTTTGTCGACCACCCTGGACGCAGAACGCAGCGCCTTGACCGGCGACGCGCCCGATGCGGTGCTGGAGCAGTCCTCTGAAAAGGTGCAGCTCCTCGGAACGATTGAACGGCTCGAAAAAGAACGCCGCGAACTCTGCGCGGCCGAAATACCGGGCGCGGGCGGCGATGCAGCCCAAGGGATGGCCGCGGCGCTCGGCGAGCGCTGGCACGCGTTGTTGGAACTGATGGCCCGCTGCAGAAGCGCCAATGAAGTCAATGGCTACATCATCCGCGTGCGCCAAAACCAGGTCCGCCAGCTGATGGACATCGTGCGCGGTGCTGCACCGGTCGTTTATGGTCCGCAAGGCAAGACCTTCGCCAAGGCGCTGCGCGCGCTGGCGCGGGCGTGACCCATGCTGGTTCTGAGTCGCCGCGCTGACGAGTCGATCCTGATCCAACCTGCGGACGGCGTCGACGTGACCATGACCATGGCACAACTGTTTGCCAATGGCCCCATTCAGATCACTCTGCTGGGCGGCACGGGTCGCCGCGTAAAGATGGGCATTGATGCGCCCGAGCAACTCGCAATTCGACGCAAAGACAGCGCGTAAAATCCCCGGCGCGCGAGTCTCGACCCCAACTCCCGATCAGTTGCTCGAGTGCGCCACCGAGCGGCACCGCGCGGGTGCAATGGCGGAGGCGCGCGCACTCTACCAACACGCACTGACCGAAGCGCCGGCCCACCCGGTGGCCTTGTTCCGCGCCGGCCTGCTGGAACTGCAGGATGCGCGCCCTGACGCTGCGCTGGTCCTGATCGAACAGGCCGTAGCCGCGGCACCCGGCGAGGCGCGCTATCAACTTGGCTTGGGATCGGTCTTGCAGGCGCTCAAGCGCTACGCAGAGGCTGCGACCGCGTACCGCAACGTTCTGCAGGCTGAGCCGCGTTGCGCGGATGCTCACTTCGCACTCGGGACCTCGCTGCAGGCGCTCGGCGACTACGACGCTGCCGCGAATGCCTACCAGGCCGCGGCGCAAATGCAGCCGGATTTCTCCGACGCCTTCAACAACCTCGGCAACTGTCAGCAGCTGCGTGGACGATTCCCGCAAGCGGCGGCGGCCTACGGCCAAGCGCTGGCGCTGCGGCCGGACAACGTGGGCGCGATGTCGAATTTGGCCACGGTGCTGCAGGAAATGGGCCGCATCGACCAGGCGGTAGGGCTGCTGCGCGCAGCAGTCGAGCAGCAGCCAGACGTCGGATCGCATGCCCTCAATCTCGGCATCGCGTTGTGCCGCCAACGCAATTTCGGTGCAGCCGCGGTCATATTGCGCCGACAGCTGGAAAAAAATCCCGACGACCCCGCCGCGGCCTTCAATCTGGGCAACGCGCTGCATGGGCTCGGCCAATCGCGCGAAGCCGCCGATCAATACCGGCATGCGCTCGAACTGCGTCCGGGCTACGCCGACGCCCTGAACAATCTCGGCAATATTCACCGGGAACTCGGCGAATTCAGTTTGGCCGAGAGCGCCTATGAGTCGGCGATTCGGGCGCGACCCGACTATGTGGCGGCATTCAACAACTTGGGCTGCCTGTTGCGCAGGCTCGGCCGGCTCGAGGACGCGGAGACGATGCTGCGCCGGGGTTTGCAACTGCAGCCGGGTCATTCTGCCCTCATCGACAATCTCGGCAGCGTGCTCAAGGATGCCGGCGAACTCGAACCCGCGATCGCCTGTTTTCGCAGCGCCGTGGCTCTCGATCCGGGCAATCCGGCGACTCACAGCAATCTCGCGTACGCGCTCAGCTTTCAATCTCTGCATGGCAGCTCGATGCTCGAGGAATGCCGCCGCTGGAACCAGCGCTTCGCCGTGGGATTGCGGGCGGCAGCCCGCAGTTGCCCGAATGACCTGACGTCGCAGCGGCGCCTGCGAATCGGCTACGTCTCGCCCGATTTTCGCGACCATTGCCAGAGTCTGTTCACGATTCCGCTGCTGTCACGGCATGATCATGCCGGCTTCGAAATATTCTGCTACGCCAGCGTCGAGCGCCCCGATGACTGCACGCGCCGCATCGCCGGGTTGGCGGATGTGTGGCGCGACGTACGCATGCTGGATGATGAGACGCTGGCCGGCGTCATTCGCGGCGATCAGATCGACATTCTGGTCGATCTGACCATGCACATGGCGAACGGCCGACCGTTGCTGTTCGCCCGTAAGCCCGCGCCCATCGAAATTGCATGGCTCGCCTATCCCGGGACCACGGGCATCGAGGCGATCGACTACCGATTCACCGATCCGCGCCTCGATCCCGTGGGCTTCGAAGACCAGTACAGCGAGCGCAGCGTCCGGCTTCCCGATTCATTCTGGTGCTATGACCCGCTCACCGACGAACCGACGGTCAACACGCTGCCCGCCCTCGAGTGCGGCCACCTCACGTTCGGCTGTCTGAACAATCCATGCAAGGTGACCGACGCCACGCTGCAACTGTGGGGCGGTGTGCTGCGCGCCCTGCCGGAGTCGCAGCTGCGCCTGCTCGCCCCACCCGGCCGCCATCGCCGGCAATTGTTGCAGCGACTGGCGGTGCACGGCATCGCCGCGCAACGCGTGAGCTTCGTTCCGTATCGGCCGCGCGCCGACTACCTGCGCCACTATCACGACATCGATATCGCTCTGGACACATTCCCGTACAACGGTCACACCACCAGTCTCGATTCGCTGTGGATGGGCGTGCCCACCATCACCCGAGTGGGTGAAACCTGTGTCGGCCGCGGCGGCCTGAGTCAGCTGTTTCAGCTCGACCTGGTGGAATTGGCGGCCGAGACGGACCCGGCATTCACCGCCGCCGCGGTGGCGCTCGCCAAGGACCTGCCCCGCCTCGCCGAGTTGCGCCAGGGGTTGCGGGCGCGGCTCGAACGCTCGCCGCTGATGGACGCCGCCCGCTTCGCACGCCATGTCGAAGCCGCCTACCGCCGCCTCTGGAGCCAGCACTGCGCCGCCGTCGCTCCCTAACCGATTGAAAGCGATGAATATTCTACGGTGACAAGGGTTGCCGCCGCCGCACCGCCCGGTGCCGGACAAAAAGTTAAAAATTATTTTTCGATAAGCCCTTCAGTGACGCCCATCACAGTCGATAACCTCAACAAGTGGGCCAGTCGCCGGCTGGCCCGCTCAAGATCATTCAAACCCGGTCGATAGAGTGGGCATGGGAGGGCGCTGGCCCTTAGGAGAATGCAGGTGGCGGACAAGATTCACGGATTCAACGCGACCGATGCGACCGCACCCGTCAAGGGTTCGGGCGGCGGAGCGCCCGTCGCCGACAAGAATCAAGGCAGCGCGGCGAGCACCGTCGCCAACTCTGCGCCGAGCGCCGATACAGTGACTCTGACCGGCTCGGCCCGCTTCCTGCAGAAACTCGGCGCCGCCGTCGCCAGCGCTCCGGTCATCAACGAGGCGAAGGTTGCCACCGTGAAACAGGCTGTCCAAAGCGGCAGCTACCAGGTCGACGCCGGGCGCGTAGCGGACAAGCTCTTGAGCTTCGAGCGCGGGCTCGAATAGCGCCGGCGCGCTTGATCCATGTTAGTCATCAGGCGCCGCTCCGATGAATCGATCGTCATCCAACCCGCAGAAGGTGCGGATGCCAACATGACTCTGGCGCAGTTGTTCGCCAACGGTCCGATCCAGATCACGCTCTTGGGGGGAACGGGGCGAAATGTCAAGATGGGCATCGAAGCACCCGAGCAACTCGCCATTCGACGCAAAGACGTCGCTTAATTTTCGTCCGCACCGCGGCCTGAAGTCTTTTCTCCGATCGCAGCGGACGCGCGTAGCTCATTGATTTTACATATCAATAATTGCGCGTTACATATCTTTCGCGGCTGCAATCGAGTGCTTCGCTAACACCATCGCAATGTGCATAATGGTTGCCCAACAGCGCCAATCAACCGAAGGGATAGAACGCATGGAGCGTCGCTTGCATACCCGCCACCGAGCACGGACGACCGTGTACGTGGTGATGTCCGGACGAAAGAGTCGTATTTGCAAGGCCAAAAACCTGAGTGCCAACGGCGTGTTCGTCGAGACTGAAAATCTCGGCCTGCGCAAAGGACAGCAGGTGCATCTCGCGTTCGCGATCAACCTCGGTTTGGTGACCAAGATTCACCGCCGCACCGCCATCGTCGCGCATGTCACGCGCGGCGGCACCGGACTCATGATGGAGCAATTTGCGGGGCGCTGACTCGCAACCGCGCCGGTTACGGTAAACTAGCGGCGACATGCCGCCTTTCGATCCGCCCCGCTCGGATGCCATCCGCATCCGTGGCGCGCGCCAGAACAATCTCAAGAATCTCGACCTGGACCTGCCCCTCAACGAGTTAATCGTCGTGACCGGGGTGAGCGGCTCCGGGAAGTCCTCGTTGGTGTTCGACACGCTGTACGCCGAGGGGCAGCGCCGCTACGTCGAGACCTTCTCCCCTTACGCGCGCCAGTTCCTGGACCGCATGGATAAGCCGCTGGTTGATCGCATCGAGGGGATCCCGCCGGCGATTGCCATCGATCAGACCAACCCGGTGCGAACTTCGCGCTCGACGGTCGGCACCATGACCGAGCTCAACGACCACTTGAAGCTGTTGTTCGCGCGCGCTGCAGTCTTGCATTGTCGAGGCTGCGGCCGCCCCGTGCGGCGCGATACGCCGGCGAGCATTCAAGAATCTTTGGCGAGCCTCGCCCGCGAACACGGCGATCCACCCCTGCTGCTGACCTTCCCCGTTCCCATCCCGAAGAATTTCTCGCAGGCCGAGATCACGGGATTGCTGTCGGCCCAAGGCTACACGCGCATCCACACTGAGCGCGGCGGCACGCTGCAGGTGATTCAGGATCGCTTGCGATGGTCCACTGCGGATCCGGCTCGCGCCGGCGATGCGATCGAAGCGGCCCTGAAAATCGGCCAAGGCCGACTCGACGTCTACCCGCGCGTCGGCGCAGCCGACGGCGACGCCACAGCCTGGGGCGCACCGTGGCGCTTTTCCACCGGACTGCACTGTCCGGACTGCGACCTCAACTACAAGGACGCGACTCCCAGTACCTTCAGTTTCAATTCGCCGATCGGCGCCTGCGAGACTTGCCGCGGATTCGGCCGCAGCATCGGCGTCGACTATGGCCTGGTGATTCCGGACAGCGCCTTGAGTCTGCGCCAGGGAGCCATCAAGCCGTGGCAGACCGACTCCTACGAAGAATGCCAAGCGGATCTTCTGAAGTTCGCCCGTAAGCGCGCCATCCCGACGGACACGCCCTGGCGCGATCTCACCGACGCCGAGCGGGCATGGGTGATCGAGGGTGAGGGCGAATGGACCAAGAACGTCTGGTACGGGGTGCGGCGCTTTTTTGCCTGGCTCGAGACCAAAGCTTACAAAATGCACATTCGCGTGCTGCTATCGCGCTATCGCTCGTACACCGAGTGCAGCGCATGCAGCGGTGCACGCCTCAAGCCCGAAGCGCTGCTGTGGCGAGTCGGCGGCATCGACATCCGCGAAATGATGCTGCTGCCGATCGACGAGTGCCGCCGGTTTTTCGCGGCGCTGAAATTGCCGGCGCCGCTCGATGCGGCCGCGGATTTGCTGCTGCGGGAAATCCGCACCCGTCTGAAATATTTGACCGACGTGGGCTTGGGCTATTTGAACCTGGATCGCCAGTCGCGTACCTTGTCGGGCGGCGAAGTGCAACGGATCAACCTCACCACCGCGCTCGGCACTTCGCTGGTCAACACTCTGTTCGTTCTCGATGAGCCTTCCATCGGCCTGCATCCGCGCGACGTCGAGCGGATCGTCGGCGTCATGCGCAGTCTGCGCGACGCCGGCAATACGCTGGTGGTGGTCGAGCACGATCCCAAGGCTTTCGCGGGCGGCTATCGCGTCCTCGATATCGGGCCCGGGCCCGGCGAACATGGCGGGGAAATCGTGTTCTTCGGTCCGGCGGCGCAACTCGCCGAGGCCACGGGATCGCTCACCGCCGACTACCTGTTGCACCGCAAGCGAGTCGAGCCGCCGCGCGGCGCGGCGGGCGCCGGCGCCGGCCATCTGCGGCTGCGCGGCGCCGCCGAGCACAATCTCAAGGACATCGACGTCGAGTTTCCGCTGCGCCGCCTGGTC
>Ga0210400_10003450_pt1 | contig 14006 bp, 13 predicted proteins | sample IncBWH26MmetaG_FD_155456 | JGI IMG/M metagenome (GOLD analysis project Ga0210400, IMG submission 155456) | Forest soil microbial communities from Barre Woods Harvard Forest LTER site, Petersham, Massachusetts, United States - Inc-BW-H-26-M | ecosystem: Environmental > Terrestrial > Soil >...
GTAGATATTGTTTTTGCAACACGCTTTCCTAAAGAATACGGTTTGGAGAAATTCGCTCCGCTTATTAATTTCGGAGGTTCACCGCGTGCCAGTATTAATTTAGCTCTCGCTTCAAAAGCTTATGCCTTTATTAAACGCCGCGGATACGTAATACCGGAAGATGTGCGTGCGATAAGCCTTGATGTAATGCGTCATCGTATCGGTTTAACTTACGAAGCGGAAGCAGAAAATATCACTTCAGAATCTATCATCAACGAGATTCTTAATACAGTTGAAGTTCCATAAACAATTACAGAGTTATGGAATTGTTGAATTATTGATTTTTTCATTCAATAATTCTTTAACTAAAAAAATCAAAAATTGAACGATGGAAACGGCAGAGCTTTTAAAAAAGGTTCGTAAAATCGAAATTAAAACCCGCGGATTATCTGCCCAGATTTTCTCAGGGGAATATCACAGCGCCTTTAAAGGTCGTGGTATGGCTTTCAGCGAAGTAAGAGAATATACTCCCGGTGATGATATCCGTACCATCGACTGGAACGTTACTGCAAGGTTTAATTCTCCCTACGTAAAAGTTTTTGAAGAAGAACGTGAATTGAATGTGGTTTTATTGGTTGATGTAAGCGCGTCGGAGAATTTCGGAACTTTAAAACAAACCAAACAGGAATTAATTACCGAATTGTGTGCTGTTATCGCATTTTCCGCATCAACAAACAATGATAAAATAGGCGTTATCTTTTTCAGTGATAAAATCGAAAAATTTATTCCGCCTAAAAAGGGAAAATCTCACATACTCCGCATTATTCGCGAGCTATTAAATTTTGAACCCGAAAATAAAGGAACCGATATTATTGTTGCACTTAAATTTCTTACGAACGCCATTAAAAAGAAAAGCATTGTATTTGTAATTTCTGATTTTATAGGTAATCGTTTTGAAGATGCCGTAAAAATTGCCAATAAAAAACACGATGTGGTGGCTTTACGTATTTACGACAGAACCGAAACGCAAATTCCCAAAATCGGGTTGATAAAGGTAAAAGATAACGAAACAGGTAAAGTAAAATGGGTTGATACTTCCAGCAAGGGCTTTCAGCACTCTGTTAAATTGCAGCAAGTAAAGCACGAGGGTTATTTAAAAGATACTTTCTCTCGCGCCGGAATTGATTACGCAAAAATAAGCACGCACGAAGGATATATTAAACCTCTTATGAATTTATTTAAAAAGAGGGGTTAAAATTTTACGAATGAATAAATACATTAAATACCTGTTTTGTTTGTTGCTCGCTTCGGGCTTCTTTAAAACTTTTTCGCAAAACGTACGTGTTTCCGCGGTGATGGACACTTCAAAAATACGTATTGGCGAGCAGGTTAAAATTGATTTGTATATTACTCATAAAGCTACACAAAAGAATTTAAAAATACAGTGGCCGCGTATCAGCGATACTTTGCGTAAAGAGGTTGAAGTGGTAAATATTTCCCGGATTGATACTACCATTCCCGACAAAAGCAGGCCGGACGAAGTAGAGGAGCACGAATCAGTGACGATTACTTCAACCGATTCGGGTTTTTGGGCGCTTGAACCTTTTTCGTTTGTTATAAATGATGATACCGCAAACCCTTTATCCACTGAACCACTTTTGTTAGAAGTACAAAATATTCCGGTTGATACTGCGCAGGCAAGTATAAAAGATATTAAAACAACTTTTGAAGAGCCCTTTGATTGGCACGAGTATTTGCCCTATATATACTGGACTGCGGCAGCACTTGCTATAGTCATTGTAATTGTTTTGTTGGTGTATAAGTACGGTAAGAAAGGTAAAGTTGTTGTAAAGGATACAAAACCAAAAGAACCGCCACACATAACTGCTCTTGCGGCCTTAGAGGAGATCAGGCAGAAAAAACTCTGGCAGGAAGGAAAATTCAAAGAATATCACACTCTCATTTCGGACGCGTTACGAATGTATATTGAAGGAAGATACGGCGTGGCCGCGATGGAGCTCACCTCGGAAGAAATTTTTAAAATTATGAACGGGCAGGTAATCGATACAATAAGCAAAGAAAAACTCCGCCAGATATTGACACTTGCCGATTATGTGAAATTTGCTAAAGTAGTTCCTATTGACGTGGAAAATGAATTGTCGCTCAGTAATGCTTTTGATTTTGTAAACGGAACTAAGCGTGAGGACGAAGAAATAGAAAAACCCGAAATATCTGCTAATTGAATATCATCAGCTACATAAAAGATTTGACGTTTGCAGATAAAGATTATTTCTGGCTGATGCTCATTTTGCCTGTACTGATCTTATGGTACATTTTCCGCTTAAAAAGAAACGAAGCCGAATTAAATTTTTCTTCTTTGGAACAGCTCGGCCCTGTTAAAACATCTTACAAAGCAGTTTTACGTCATGTTGTTTTTGTTTTGCGTTTGATCTGCATTGCGCTGGTGATTACTGTTCTTGCCCGTCCGCAATCGCGAAGCAGTTGGAAAGACATTAAAACGGAAGGAATAGATATTGTTTTAAGTATAGATATCTCCTACTCTATGCTCGCAAAGGATTTTAACCCGAACCGGTTGGATGCAGCAAAAGAAGTTGCGAAAGAATTTATTGACGCGCGCCCTAACGACTGTATTGGCCTGGTTGTTTTTGGCGGAGAAGCTTTTACTCAATGCCCCCTTACTACCGATCACGCCGTTATTAAAAATTTATTTAAAGATGTAAATGCGGGAATGTTGGCGCAAGGAACCGCGATTGGTATGGGTATTGCCGATGCAGTTGCAAGGGTAAAAGACAGCAAAGCGAAGAGTCGTGTGGTAATACTTTTATCCGACGGTGTAAACAACGCAGGAGATATCGCTCCTGCCACTGCCGGTGAGATTGCAAAAACTTTCGGCGTGCGTGTATATACGATCGGAGTTGGAACAAAAGGAAAAGCGCTTACTCCTGTCGGAATGTATCCTAACGGGCAATTCGCTTATGATTATGTGGACGTAGAAATTGACGAACCGCTCATGCAAAAAATTGCTGCTGAAACCGGAGGAAAATATTTTAGGGCTACCGATAAAGCCAGTTTACGCCGGGTTTATAAGGAAATTGATAAAATGGAAAAATCAATTATCAGCGAAAAGAATTTCTCGGATAAAGAAGAACATTTTTTTCCTTTCGCATTGGCTGCTGCAATCGCTTTATTACTTGAATTTATTATTAAACATTTAATTATTAATCCGGCAACCTGATGTTACGGTTTGAAAACATAATTTTTCTTTGGTCGCTGGCGGTTATTCCCCTGTTGGTGCTTATTTTCTTTCTTTTGATGCTGAATAAAAAACGCAGGCTTGAGAAACTGGGAGATTTTTCTTTAATACTGAATATGATTCCGGATGTGTCTTTGGGAAGGCAAATCGTAAAATTTGTTTTGTATTCAAGCGCTTTGCTGTTTATGCTGTTAACTCTGGCTAACTTACAAACAGGAAGTAAGATGCAGGAAGTGAAACGCAGCGGTGCCGATATAATGTTGTGTTTAGATGTTTCCAATTCTATGATGGCAGAAGATTTAAAACCGAATCGTTTAGAACGTGCTAAACAAGCTATTGAGAAAATGATTGATAAACTTGAAGGTGACCGTATCGGAATGATTGTCTTTGCCGGAGAGGCTTATGTCCAACTTCCTATTACAACCGATTACAGTGCCGCTAAATTATTTTTAAACGCGGTTGCTCCCAATATGATTCCAAAACAAGGAACGGCAATCGGGGCGGCTATAGAAAAAGCTATGGAATCATTCGGAAAGGATGAAGGAAAAAATAAGGCGATAATTATTATTACGGATGGGGAAAACCACGAAGACGATGCGGTTAAACTTGCCGAAGACGCCGCTAAGAACGAAATAAGTATTCATACCATTGGTATAGGTTCAGACGCGGGAGTTCCTATTCCGATTTACCAGAATGGTGTCCCTGCAGGATATAAAAAGGACCGCGAAGGAAATACCGTAATTACAAAACTGAATGATAAACTTTTACAGGAAATTGCAGGTGCCGCCAACGGAGTTTATGTAAAAGCCAGCAACGCGGATGTAGGTTTAAACGCGGTTTTGGATAAAATAGCTGAGCTTGATAAAAAAGAAATCGAATCAAAACGCTATACCGATTACGAAGACCAGTTTCAGTGGTTTGCCGGCGCAACTTTATTATTTTTGTTAATTGAGTTTTTTATCAGCGAGAGGGCAAACGCCTGGTTACGTAAATTAAATTCGTTCAGTAAGCAATGAAACAGTTTTTTTATATACTAAGTGCGCTTATACTTAATTCCTATACCGCTTTCTCTCAGCAGGAACGTTATATCCTGCGCGAAGGGAACAACCAGTACAACAGTGGCCGCTACAAAAAGGCGGAGCAATATTACGGCGACGCATTAAAAAAGAAAAACAATTATTTTAAAGCGAATTATAATTTAGGAAACGCCTTATACAAGCAAGGAAAATTTAAGGACGCACTTGAGCAATACGATGTATTTATAAAGAATAACGCGGATAAGGACACGCTTTCAAAAGCATTTCATAATATCGGAAACTCCTATCTTAAGGAAAAAAGATACGAAGATGCCATAAAAGCATATAAAAATTCGCTGAAGTTTAATCCTAAAGATGAAAATACGCGTTATAATTTAGCTTACGCCAAAAAGAAACTTGAGGAACAACAAAAAAAAGACGGCGGGAAAGACAATAAAGAAAACAAAGATAAAAAGGACGATAAAAAAAATAAAGACAAAAAAGATCAACAAAATAAAGATAACAAGGATAAGAAAGACCAGAAAGAGCAACCTAAGATGAGTAAGGAAGAAGCGCAACGTATGCTGGAGGCCTTAAAAAATGCGGAACAAAAGTTGCAGGAATTCCATAAGAAAAAAGGAGATAAGAAAACAGACAGTAAAAATATCGACAAAGACTGGTAGAAGCAGTTATAGAGTTGTTGAGTTATAGATATATTAAATAAATGAAAAAGAAGAGAAACATATTTTCCTTACTGCTAATAGTGTTGGCGGGTTCTTTACTTTTCCCTTTTAAATCTTTTTCGCAAAAATTAGGCGCGCAGGTTAGTAAAAATAAAGTTTATGTGGGTGAAGCTTTTCAACTGACTTTTACAACCAGTGGAAACATGACTACTTTCCAGAGGCCTGCCCTGGCAGAATTTGATGTTTCGGGGCCAAGTCAATTCAGCAGCCAGCAAAATGTAAATGGCAACATTAGCCAAACACTCAGCTATTCATATATGATTGCGGCTAAGAAAGAAGGAAAATTTACTATAGGAGCAGCGGTCGCTACAATTAACGGTGTTAAAACAGAATCAAACCAGATTACTATTGAAGTTTTAAAGGGAACTCCTCCTCAACAAAATCAGCAGCAGCAAGACCCCTTCGGCAATATATTTCCCGACCCGAATGCGCAACAGCAACAACCAAAAAATATCGACAATGAAGATGTATTTGTACGTACTTATTTAAACAAAAAGCAATGTTACCTTGGCGAGCAAATTACCGTGACTCATAAAATTTATGCGCGTACAGTTGTGGAGCATCGCGGGCCACAAAAAGAGAAAAACCCTGATTACACCGGATTTTTCGCAAAAGAAGAGGCTACTAAAGGCCCTCTTCCTATAAATACAGAAAATTTCGATGGTATTACATATCGTGTTGTTGAATATAAAAGAACTTATATTTTCCCGCAAAGAACAGGAAAACTTACTGTTGACCCTATCGAAATTGATTGGGTGGTTAGAGCAAAATCAAAAAGGCCACAAACTATTTTTGATCAATTTTTTGGTGCAGGCTACCAGGATATGGTTGTGAAGCTGAAAAGCAAACCTGTTACGGTTGATGTATCTCCGCTTCCCGAAAAAAATAAACCCGCGGGTTTTACCGGTGCCGTTGGGAAATTTAATTTCAGCGCGCGTTTAAATCACGATAAAGTAAAAGCCAACGAAGCCATTAATTTAAAACTCACAATCAGTGGTTCGGGCAACATAAACCTTGCAGAAGGGCCTAAGGTAACTTTCCCCGATGGTTTTGAAACATATGATCCGAAAGTAAACGAAAATATTTCGGTTGCCGGCGGAGTCAGCGGTTCCAAAACTTATGAATACCTCATTGTACCGCGTCGCGAAGGAAATTATGAAATTAAAGATATTGCGTTCAGCTATTTTGATTTGGAGAAAAAGCAATATGTAACCATCCCCTCGCCCGAATTAAAAATTACTGTTGAGAAGGGTGACGCGAGTTCATCTGCTGCTGCAAGCGTATATAGTCCTAAAAACGAAATTGCCGAGCAGGAAAACGATATCCGTTACATTAAAGAAGGTGATTTAAAACTGAAACCGCTTAACGATGAATTTTTTGGCTCCATAAAACACTATACATTATTAGTTCTACCCCTGATTTTATTTTTCGGATTTGTTGTTACCAGAAATTTTTATTTAAAATCGCAGAGTAATGTTGTCGCGGTTAAAGGGCGCAAAGCCGCTAAGCTGGCCCGTAAGCAACTTGCTTTAGCCGAGAAATTTAAAACACAGAATAAACGGGATGAATTTTACAACGAAGTGCTTACCGCTTTAAATAAATACACAAGTCACAAAATGAATATTCCGGTTGCAGATTTATCGAAGGAAAATATTTCAGCGCACCTTTTACAAAGAAATGTAAACGCGGACACTGTACAAAAGCTTATTGGCACTTTAAATGATTGTGAATACGCCCGCTATGCTCCCGCTGCCGCCAAACAGGATTTGAACCTGGTATATAATAATACGATTGAACTAATCACAAAAATTGAAGATGAAATAAAATGAAACTAACTGCTTGTCACCCTGAACTTTTTTCGGGGCCGCTTAATACAAAAATACGGGAGATGCTGAAACAAATTCAGCATAACGTAAAGTTGAGCCAATTCTATATAATGGCTTTTACATTATTATTTTTCCCTCCGATTATTTCACATGCACAAAATTTAACTGACAGCGCCCGGATCTATTATAAGAAACAGGAGTATAAACAAGTAATAAATTTCTATGAGAAAATTCTTACCGAAGGACAGGTATCAGCCAACCTGTATTACAATCTGGGTAACGCGTACTTTAAAGACAACCAGATAGGGAAAGCCATTTACAATTATGAGTTGGCAAAAAAACTAAGTCCCGGTGATGATGATATCAAAACCAATCTGCGTATCGCTAATGCAAAAACCATAGACAAAATTGAAGCGAAAGAAAATTTTTTGGCAGGCGCTATTAAGTCTGGTTTGTATAGTATGTTCAGTACGAACGGATGGGCGTGGTTGAGTATTATAGCGGTAATTTTTACTTTATTGTGCGCTATTGCTTTCATAATTTCTAAAAGCTTGCTCTTTAAACGTATTTGCTTTTGGTTGGGTATTTTAGGTATTATAAAATTTGTTTTTGTTTTTTCGGTTGGATTTGCGTCTCTTCATAATCTTAATAAAAAAACGCAGGCAATCGTCACCAACCAGGTGGTGCAGGTGTTAAGTGCGCCTAATGAAAGCGGTAAGTCTAAATTCAGCCTGCACGAGGGCACTAAACTTACCGTTTTAAGCACTAATGAAGAATGGACTTCCATTCAGTTAGCCAATGGAAATGAAGGTTGGATTAAAACGCAGGAATTAGGTTTGTTTTAAGTTTTCAGGTTCAAACGTAGCTAAAGTAAACTTATAGCCTTCTTTTTTTGTCAGGCTAAGAAGTCAGAAAACTCTTTACTTTATTAAGTGAAAAATGTATGATGATATTTTGAAGTAAAACAGATTGCTAAAATAATTAGTATATAAATACTAATTATTTTAGTATCTTGCTATCAAATTATTAAATTCATTGGCACTGTAAGTAAAATTTAAATGAAAACATTAGCATTAGATATTACTAAGCACAGAGAAGCTGAAGATATACTTCTCAGGTACCCGAACGATAAAGTACTGGATGAAGCGATTAAAAAAATTAGTGGTGTACGTTGGACACGGACACATACCTGTTGGCAAGTTGCCTACTCCGTTTTTACGATAAATCAGATAAAAGCAATATTTGATCCGATTTGTAAAATAGACGCTACCCTATTAAAAGAAAAAATTGTATCGAAAAAAACAAATCCGTCTATTGTTGCGGTACCCGCAACTTTAGTAATTGGCGATGACGCTAAAATAAAAATGAAGCAATTTAAAGATTGGCTGGAATCCCGCCGGTACAGCAAAAATACTGTTGTTACTTATATGGATGCCTTAAAATCTTTCCTGCGATTTTACAGTCAAAAACCGGTAGCGGAAATTACTAATGAAGATGTAATCATTTTTAATAATGAATTTGTTTTAAAACATAAACTATCCGCTTCTTATCAAAGTCAGGTAGTTAATGCAATAAAATTATTTTTTCGCACCGTACAAAACACAGCGATTATTGTTGATGATATACATCGCCCGAAGAAACCATTTAAACTACCTTTGGTTTTAAGTTTGGAAGATATTGAATCGTTGTTAAACAGCCTTGAAAATATAAAACACAAAACTATGTTAGCTCTTATTTATTCTGCCGGATTACGAAGGAGTGAATTACTTAATATGGAAGTAAGAGATGTTGATTCTAAAAGAATGATGATAACCGTTAAAGCAGCCAAGGGCAACAAAGATCGGGTTGTTCCATTATCTGCTACCATTTTGGAGTTATTGCGGATTTATTATAAGAAATACTCTCCAAAAATTTATTTATTTGAGGGGCAAACCGGAAATAGATACAGTGAAACGAGTTTGCAGGAGATATTTCATCAGGCAAAAAATAAGGCTAAAATAAATAAAAGTGCTACCTTGCATACACTTAGGCATAGTTACGCCACTCATTTATTGGAAGGCGGCACTAATCTAAGATACATACAAGAAATATTGGGCCATAAAAGTCCGAAAACGACTCAAATTTATACCCATGTAAGCAATGAAGGGATTGGCCGAGTAACCAGTCCGATTGAAAAAATGAAACTTAACCATGCAAAATAGAGAACGTATTTTAAAAAGGTCAACCACACAAAACCTGCTAAAATGGACGGCTATGTGCGGTTTTTCCGATAAAAACCGTTCATATAAGTAAGTTAGGCCCAATTGTAAGACGGCATCACAACATGGAAATCGACATAAATACATTACTGAGTTCTTCAAACGACAATGACGACCCGCAGGTTGCTTTCAACATGGGTGAGTTCTTAATTCAGCAAGGACTTTTTAAAGAAGCAAAGGAAAAATTCGACAGGACACTTTCCCTTAAGCCAGACTTTCTTTTAGCTTTGACTGCAAGAGCGCAATGTTTTATTGTTCTGAAAAACTTCCAAAGTGCGTTAGACGATTGTAACACCGCTCTAAAGCTGGGTGACGATCCTTTCTTTGTTAATGTATTAATTGGTGGTGTTTATACTCAAATGGGTGATATTGACAAAGCAATTGAGCAACTCGACATTGCGCTAAAGATTAAACATGACGATGAAACATATTTCCAACGAGGCATTCTAAAACTAAATACCGGAGACGATAACGGAATAGACGACATTAAAATTGCCGCTGAAAATGGACACAAAGCAGCTTTAGATACTTTAAATAAACTATTTCCTCAGCGTGGGGCGGACGAACCTGAATTGACAGACACAGAAATAATTCACGGTTATAGAAAGCTTTCCAAAGAAAATAATCTTCCACCGACCGAAAAAACTTTGGACAATGATATTCTAAAAATATACAAGACTATTCACAAACACTTTAGTGACATCGCGCGGACAAGAAACGAGAAGTTAAGTACAGGACAAATTAATTTTATCGCATACAAATTCCTTCAAGTTTTCGAGACAATGGGCGAAAAAATGGGCATCGAACATTTAAAATACGAACTGGACAAGTATAAAACGGCTGGACTTCGTGACGAATACAATGCAGAAATAAAAATTGAAACGATTGACTGGTTATAACCTGGACATAAACAACTGGGCCTAACACGGGGCAATTGCGTCAGCGGGCGGACGTCTAAGTTTTTTGCTTACGATTTGCCCGCCGACGGCGGAATGTTTATTTTTACTGTAATCAAAAAAGAGAGGCAGCGTGAAGCAACTAATTTAGTTTTGTCGGTTTAGACAGTTGAATGTTCCAAAGCCCGCCGAACGCAAGCCCCGAAACCGTTATATGTAAAGCACCCAGTGACAAAAAACTAAATACTGACGACAATGAAAAAACTTTTACTTCTTCTTTCAATCGTTGCAATGCGACAAATACACGGACAAACATTCGTGACAATACCTGACGCCAACTTCGTAACATATTTACAAGCGACCATTCCATCTGCTATGAGTGGTAACCTGTTAAATACAAGTAGTCCACTTGTTACAACGACAACTCATTCAATAAATGTTAATGGAAACAGTATTTTAAACTTAAGCGGCATTCAATATTTTTCTTCGCTAACATATTTAGATTGCGGTCAGAATTATTCCTTGTCAAATCTTCCTACTCTACCTAATTCATTAAAAAAACTTCTTTGTTATAGTTGCAATTTAAATAGTCTTCCAACTTTGCCCAATTCACTTGTCTTTTTTTCCTGCGGTTTTAATAAACTAACAAGCCTTCCAGCTTTACCTAATTCGCTTGATACTTTGATTTGCTGTGTGAATCCTTTACCAAACCTTCCTCTTCTCAATTCATTAGTCTATTTAAATTGTAGCTCCGATTCTTTAACCACTCTTCCAGCTTTACCCAACTCTCTCACTTACTTAGATTGTGGCGGAAATGTTTTGAATAATGTTCCCACTTTGCCTAATTCTCTGACATATTTAGACTGCTCTCACCAGTTTAATAACGCAAGTCACATTCTTACACTAGGATTCATTCCTTCCTTACCTAATTCACTCAAATATTTAGATTGCAATTTCAATAACATTAAGTGTTTTCCCAACTTCCCTAATTCACTCACTTATTTGAATCTGAATACTAACCCTTTTAATTGCTTACCTAATTACGTTCTCCCGACAATGAATTCATGCACAACAACTCCACTTTGCGCAGCAGGTAATTCAAATGGCTGTCCAGTTGCGAATTCAATCGAACAATTCCAATCTAACATTCAAGTGACAATTTTTCCAAACCCAACAAGCGACCAGTTCTATATTGAAACAAACGCAACTGACAAACTAAACGTGGACTTGTATGACGTTAACGGCAGACACGTGTTTAGCGCAAGCTTAATGGACAAATCAAATATTAATATAACAACTTTGGACAACGGCATTTATACTATGACAATTAAATCCGTAGACGGCGTGACAAATAAAAAATTAGTTATTGCGCGGTAGACACTTAGTTGTCGTGTAAGCAGAACAAGGGTGCTCTACATATAACCGCACCCAGAATTCCAAGCGGCAGACAACGTAAAGATTTTATTCGTACTTTTATTCAACATTGCTCCCGGCCGACTGGTATTTATTCCAAAGCCGCTCGGAAATCTGGCTGCAAAACGTTATAGGTAACCAGCCGGACGACATTCCGGTAGACAAAAAGACATGAGATATTTAATGCCGACAATATTCCTTTTCCTTTGTTTAAGCTGTTCTCCCGACAAGACAACTACTGACGATCAGGCTTTAAAAACTAATGACTCGACATCAGGCAGTAATTTAATTGCGGCCGACTTCCTAATGTATGCGGACAGTCTTAAAATCGACTCGTTAACAGACCATATAAAAAAGTCTTTTTACATTTACGACGACGAAAGCAATAAAATTCTACATGTAGACGCGGAAGAATTAGCGGAATTTCAATTTAGGACTTTCTTACCTGAGTTAAATGTGGTTTTAAGCAAACGAAACTTTACGTTAGACGTAAAAACGGCTGACAATTATGAAACTTCAAATGAAGTGTTATTAAATGGTGACAAAATACAACTATACACAAAAGACGAACTCGAAAAAGGTGACTTCTGGGACAAAGCCTCAAGGGCATTTTTCAAAAAGCTAAATGACTTATTGAAAAAGCAAAGTATTAATGAATCATTCTTTTTATTGTATAGCGGTAATGACTTACACGCACTTCTTCTTACCGACAAACAATTCAGCATTATTGTGGACAGATACAAAAATGAACCAAAAGAAATTCCGTACCGACCTTAACCTACAAAAATTTTGTATCTTTATATTAACCAACATTGCACCAAAACAAATAATGCCAAGACTCATCTTCATATTTTTATTCATCTGGACAGTTAAATGTTTCGGACAGTCCACGGACAAAGACATTCTTGGACAATGGTCGTTCGCAAAATTGACCGTTACAAAAAAAGGCAAAACGCTTGACTCTTTGACATCAGAAATTAAATCTACTTTCGTCTTTTCGACCGACGGGACTTACACCGAAACAAATATTAACCCGGATAAATCAAAGACTACAGATACAGGAAAGTGGAAACTAATTGAAGGCGGTACAAAAGTTCATCTCTTCAACATCAAGACAACTGCGCCGAATTCGATTATTTCAGACCACGACTGGAAAATTGTTAAAAATAAGACTTCTTTGTTTTTAACTTATACATACGGTGACAGTATTTTTGCTCCCGAAACAATGTTCTATAAAAAAGTAAAATAGCAATACATCAATAAATACTTTGTGCGGCTGGCAACCTATAACAGCACCTACTTGCAATTTTTTGCGGGTTACCGCTCAAATGCGTAACTTGACATAGCAAAAAACTGCAAGTAGCTGCAAACCGTTAGGGTTAAGGCGGCCGACAATCCTGCGGACAGTCGACCAAGGGCAGTGGAATAGCAATTATGAGAATAAATAAACTCGCTGCGACATTTTTGTTTGTGACCATTTGTTTGGCGACATTGGCACAAAAGGACAGTATTTCATTATTTCAGTTTGAAAAGCTTAATACCAATGACAAATTAATTATAGATTATAAAAATATTGGTTGTAGGGTAAACTCAGGCGACCGATTGGTTTTTTATACTGTAGACAAAGGAATTAAATTTATGAGGTTTGAGAATTTCCATCAAAAACTAACTGTTGATGGTTTTGCACTTGATAACTATGAAAAGCAAAAATTCAAAACTGAGAATAATGATTACAAGTCCCAAATAATAACAGTTGAGAGATTTCATTTCATAATGAAAGAACTTGAGGGAATAATCAACTCTGAAAACAAAGATGCGTTGAAGTATGCTGGTGACAACTCAGAATTGACTCTTCAATTAAATAATTTTAACCTTACACGACAATTTAAGGGATGGATTGAATTAAAAAACTTACCTAAAGTTAGTCAATCGAGGATTACGGATTCTACAAATTCCGTTGATGAAAATAAACTCAACTCATTTTTAAAAGAATTACGAGTAAATAGTTCAGCAAATTCTCTGCTATATAATAAATATATATTCATAAATGATCCAGGGAAACCTGATAGAAGTACAGATGACAAGATTTACTATACTGACACCTTATTTAGCGAAATAAGTAATTTAGTGCGCAGAAATAACTTTACAGTTTATTCCTTAGTCAAAGCAAGAAAAAAATTCAAAAAAGAAAATCTCTATAACTATTATTACGACGGACAAAAAGACGCAATCTACGTTATCGCGATTAAAACAGATAAAAGATTTGAATTCTATTATTCCCTAATGTATTTAGGTAAAATAGTGTCTTTAATGCCAAGTAAAATTTTAGAAAATGAAATAATTGGGTGGAGGTAAAGAATATAGTTAAGCCTTTCCGCATTGTTGACAAATCCTACAACTTATAGCCGACCTTTGTGGGGGTATTGTGTAATGTTAGTAGCCGCCCTAAATCCTAACCGCGGTTAAATTTTCAAACGGCTGACTCGTAAATAAAAACATTTCGTATCTCCTATGTTTGCAAAAGCAATAATTCGTTAATAGAAAATCTATTAGATTAGTTGTTGAAAGTGAAAAACGGTGAGAGTGCATTCGTATCTAAAC
>Ga0210400_10003452_pt1 | contig 14005 bp, 10 predicted proteins | sample IncBWH26MmetaG_FD_155456 | JGI IMG/M metagenome (GOLD analysis project Ga0210400, IMG submission 155456) | Forest soil microbial communities from Barre Woods Harvard Forest LTER site, Petersham, Massachusetts, United States - Inc-BW-H-26-M | ecosystem: Environmental > Terrestrial > Soil >...
AGGATGAGCGGACTCGAGCCGCTGAAGCTCCTCCATCATCCGGTCAAATTTGACGTCGGAAATTTCGGGTTCATCGAGCACATAATAGAGGTATTCGTGCCTGCGGATCTCTTCACGCAGCTTTTCGATCTGTTTGGCAGTGGAAGTGCTCTTTACCATTCGGCCTCGTAGGAGCGAACAGAACGGATGTTTAGTATACAATGCGTGTCCCGGGGTCGAAACTGAATGTCTATGCGTTGCGCAAACACGATTTTGCAGGAATATGGAAGCAAGCACGTGTCGTCAGAAGTTCGAGATGCGGTGTTGATTATCAATCCCAGTGCGGGCGGCGGACGCCGCATGCACCAGCTGGACGAGGCGCGGCACATTTTCCGCAAAGCTGGGATCGAAACGGAGCTGCATCTGACGACTGCCCCCGGCGAGGCGACCGCTATGGCCCGCCGCATCGTGGAACAGTCCCGGGATCTCGCCATAGTATGTGGCGGAGACGGCACGGTGAATGAAGCAGTGAACGGGCTGGCGTGCAGCCAAGTTCCGCTGGCGGTGTTGCCATCCGGAACAGCCAATGTGCTGGCGAAAGAGCTTTCACTTCCCTGGAATTTGCCCCGTGCCGCCGAATGTATCGTTCGGGCGCAGTATCGCCGCATCGCTCTGGGTCTCGCCATTCCGGAAAAGTCCAGCGGCGAGCCTCGTTACTTCATCAGCCTGGCGGGAGCCGGTGCGGACGGGGCTCTAGTCGCGGCTGTCCGTCCGGAAATCAAATCTCGCGCGGGAATCATTGCATATTGGCAGGAAGGTTTTCAGCAATTGACGCGCTACACTTTCCCGCGTTTTCGAGTCACGACTGGCGATCGTTCGATCGACGCCACTCTTGTGGTCGTGGGACGCACGAAGCATTATGGCGGGCCGTTCCAAATCACCACCGAGGCCGATCTTCAACGGCCGGAATTTGAACTGATGTTTGTAACAACACGAAGCGCCTGGCGCTACCTAGCGTATATGCCCCTGGTATGGGCCAAACAATTACGCGGCGCACGGCACGTGCGATTCTGCAAGGCAACTTCCCTTCAATGCATCGCGCTCGATTCCTCAGCCGTGCTTATTCAGGTAGACGGAGAGCCAGCCGGGCGTCTCCCCGCTGAATTCCGCATAGTGCCCGACGCACTCACACTCGCCATGCCCGATCCGTTGTAGTATTCCGCGCGGCGCGCGACATCCACGCCGGCGAGGTTCATACTTTTCTCATGGAACCAGTCACCCACGCGCTCACCTCGATCGCTCTCGGACGCGCTGGGCTGAACAAAGTGACGCACATGGCGGCCCCAATGCTGCTCGTCTCTGGCTTGGCGGCTGACGTGGACTGGGTTACACGTCTGGGCGGAGCAAGCGCGTTCCTGCATGGCCACCGCACCGCGACCCACTCGTTGCTTGGAACTGTTTTCCTCAGCGCAGCAGTTGCTGCGGGTTTCTCACTCGCCGGAAGGAAATATCCGAAATTCGCTGTCGGAATTTTTCCCGCGCTATTTATTTGCGTCGCTGGCGCAGGAGTTCACCTACTGCTAGACCTGCTAAATGGCTACGGTGTGAAACTGATGTGGCCGTTCAGTACGAAGTGGTACGCCTGGGATATTGCAGAGTCCGTGGACGCATGGATCATTTTCTTTCTGCTGGCGGGATTATTATTGCCGGAACTGTTCCGGCTGGTACTCGAAGAAATCGGGTCGAGGCCCCGGAAACGCGGGCGCCAGCGTGGCGCAATCGTGGGCTTGAGCCTGGTGACCTTATTTATCGCGGGGCGGGCTGTGGCGCATGAGCGGGCCTTAGCGCTGCTCGATTCGCGCGAATATCGCGGCCAAGTCCCTCTTGTGGTAGCAGCCTTCCCGCGACCTTCGACTCCACTGGTCTGGTCAGGCGTAGTGGAGACGGACAACGCGCTCGTCAATGTGAACGTACCCCTCGGACCAGGCAGTGTTTTTGATCCGGACCTGGCAGACGTTCACTTTAAGCCGGAAGAGTCTCTCGCCCTCAAGAATGCAGTAAAAAGCGCGGCGGCCATCGAGTTTCTGAGTTACGCGCGATTCCCGCTCGCCAACGTGGAGCCCGAGGGCGACGGCTACCAGGTCCGTCTGCGCGACACGCGCTTCGCATCGGAATTGCCCGGCCGGCAGGGCATCATTGCCGTAATCCACTTGAACGCGCAACGCCTTGTCATCGAGGACCACCTCGAATTCGACACACAATCGATGAATTGAGCTCTAAGAACGGACGCGCTCAGTCACGTCCGCGTGAAAGAATCTGCGAGATATTGAAACCGACACTGAAGGAAAGCGTGTTGAGTGCATAGTGAATGCTGCGATCAAATGCGAGCGTGAGATCGATGAAGGTGATTGGGCTGAATGCGACGGAAGCATCAAATCCATCGTCGCTTATAAGCATGGCTCCGCCAACTTGCCGTTGAACGATTTCAAAAGTCCTGTTGTGTTTCCCGCCGTTCCCAATCGTCCCCGGCCGCACGATCCGGCTGAACAAGGTCTGCGGTCCCCACGGCATGACTTTGTACACATCCGCACTCACGGTCCAACGATCCGTGAGCTGGATTTCGGATCCAACCATGAAGTTCGCGACTTTGCCAAGCGTCAGATATGGCCGCTGTATCTGGCGACGAGTCGGGCTGCTGCCATTATTCAGGCTGTTGCCAACATCCACATCGAAAAATGGTGTAATCAGGCCCCATTCGTGTTCGAAGCGATTGTCGAAATCATAAGTCACAGTACCGGTGCTGAATCCCTTTGTAGTGCTACCGGTCGGGAACGCGATGGTGATCGTCGGAAGGTAATCCACCACAGGCGTTTCCAAAGACAAACGTCCATCGATGGAAAGATTGCCAAGTCCTGTCGCGGATGCGGCAAACCCATTCTTTTGCGTGGGAGGCAGAACAAAATAAATGGGAACGGTGAGATCCATACCTAGTTGCCGGGTAAAATCATAACCAAGAGTATTGCTCATATTGAAAACGGAGCCGGACGAGCTACTGCTACCTGCGAATGTCTCGTAAAGATTCATTCCCCGATTCGCTCTGCCCGATGGCAGAGCTTGGGCTCGGGCTGCGGATGCGCCTCCAACGAGCATGGCAACCAAGATGTACACGCAGGCCACCGCACGGTAAGTCCCCGACGAAATTGTCCTTCTCATGGGGAAATTATCTCGTTAAAAAAGGCCAGAGACTATGGTATCGGGTTCATTTGTGCTGCATGGAACATTGCAGAATTAATGCTTCTCTTGCCCTTCACCGCGCAACTTTTCGCGGGAGAGGATTGGCGACACCGAGGCCTTGTTCAAGCTGATGTAGGCTGCCTAAATACCAGACGAGACGCTACATAGAGCCCCAGGACAACAGCGAGAGCGATCCCGCTAACCTGGAACTTATGTGTCAGCAGGAATTGTGTTCCCCGATCCCCATATTTGACGGCCAGCAAACCTTCCGCAAAAAAGCGGAAGCCGCGGGCCAGGGTCAGGCCGAGAGTGAAAGTACCCACGGGCATTTCGAGCGCTCCTGCTGCGATGACGAAAACCTTAAATGGAGTGGGAGGAGGCAGGAGCGCCGTCACCAGGATGCCGACAAGACCATTCCGCTTGGTCCACGAGTGAATCCGTTCTGCGCGCGGACCGGCAGTCTTGCGGAACATCGCTTCGCCCCCCTTCCGCGCAATGTAATACAAGAGAAGACAGCCTCCGACGGAGCCTAGCGTCGCCATCGCCGCGTAATACGGCATACGTGCAGGATATTGCATCGAAAGGTCGATCACGAGCAGATCGTTTACCACCGGAAAGGTAAGGACCGAAGAGTCCAGGAATGCGATCAGGAACACCCCCAGTCCGCCTGTTGATGCGACGATGCCCTGCAGCCAGTGCGGCAAATGAATTTGCGGCGTCGGAGATTCCATAAGGTGCGATCGAAGATTTCGATTGTAGCAGAGATATTCCGCCGTGAACTGCGCGGTGATGATTTCGCGAAGGTCGCCCACTGGCAGATTGTGAACCTCGGCTCGCCTGCCAGCATCCCATTTTACAGGGATTCTTGCTTGACACCCTTCGATGTCGATTGGATTATGGCGGCTTGAAAGCCACCTTCGCGTGAATCAATAGCAAAACCTGAGGAGGGAAAATGTTGAATCGGAGAGAGTTCCTCACGGTGACGGGCGCAAGCGCGGTTGGCACGGCGCTGGCCGCCGTACCGCGTTTTTCTTCCCTAAGCGCTATCCCTCTCGCCAAGCCTGACTTCACACTTCGCATCGCCCCGATCAGCGTCGAAATTGCACCCGGCACTGTGATCAAGACCATTGGTTACAACGGCAAGGTTCCAGGTCCCGTGGTACGCATGCGCGAAGGCAAGCGCGCTACGTTTGACATTTATAACGACACGGATGTGCCCGAACTCGTTCACTGGCACGGTCAATTCATTGCCTCCGAGGTCGATGGTTCCGAAGAAGAAGGAACTCCATTCGTTCCCGCCCACGGACGCCGCCAATATACCTTCACACCGCAGCCGTCCGGCACGCGCTGGTACCACACGCACAACATGGCAATGGAGCACCTTGACCGAGGCGGTTTCACTGGTCAATTCGGATTTTTCTACGTTGAGCCGAAGAATGAGCCGGGAAAGTACGCCCAGGAAATCTTTCTCGCCGCGCATCATTGGGAACCCTCCCTCGCGCACATGGGACCGCAGAACAACGGTTGGGAAATCGCCTACAATAGCTGCTCGATCAACGATAAAGCCCTCGGCCATGGCGACCCCATCCGTGTCAAGCAGGGACAGCGCGTGCTTTTCCGCTTCCTTAATTCCAGCGCTACCGAAGATATCCAACTCGCCTTGCCCGGCCACAAGTTCAAAGTAATCGCCATGGACGGCAACCCGGTCCCCACGCAAGCCTCTGTCGACGTGCTGGCGCTAGCCATTGCCGAACGCGTGGACGTTGTTGTGGAAATGAATCAGCCGGGTGTCTGGGTGCTCGGCTCGGTCAACGACGAAGAACGGAAGAAGGGGATGGGAATCGTCGTCGAATACGCAGGCCAAACAGGCGAACCAAGCTGGGTTGCTCCGGCGAAATCTCCTTGGGACTACACCATTTTTGGCACCCAGGAAAAACTTCCGGAACCGGATGGCCGATTCGAACTAAACTTCAAGAAAATTCCGGGAGAGCGCGTTACCTTCAATCGCTGGACCATCAACGGGAAATCGTGGCCGGATACCGATCCTCTGATGGTTCAAGCCGGAAAGCGTTACCGAATGATTTTTCACAATGAGACGGGAGACAGCCATCCACTTCATCTCCACCGTCACGATTTTGAAATCGTCAATATCGGCGGCAAACCCTCGGCGGGCGTGCTGAAAGACATAGTGAACGTCCCTCGATTCAGCAATGCGGAGGTTGATTTCGTCGCTAATCATCCTGGACTGTCTCTGTTCCATTGCCACATGCAATTGCACATGGATTTCGGGTTCAAGGCATTGGTCAAGTACACGTAACCGAGTTTCAATCCGCTCAAATTGTGTCACAACTGGACCGGTGTGCACGCTTTCACTATCCGGGCTGTGGGAGGAAATAGATGAAACGATAGATTTGGATGGCAGTGATTTGCCTGGTTGCACCGATCGCCGCTCGCTCGCAGGGTTCGGCGGCGAATCCGGCCTCGAACGCCGTGCGGCGAACCCTCGACCGTTACTCCAAAAATCTCGCGGCCACTGCCCAGGAAATGCCAGCCGAAAAATATGGTTACCATCCGACGCCGGAAAATATGACCTTCGGAAAATCAATCGCGCACATCACTGAAGTGAACAACTTCGCGTGCCCAAAGGTCGCAGACGCGACAGCGCCGCAAACTCCAAGCTTGATGAAACGGATAAAGACAAGCTGGTCGAGGCGCTGAAGACGTCAATGGATTTCTGCACGCAAGCTTTCGCGAAATTGACTGACGCAACTCTAGGAGATCAGGTTTCGTGGTTCGGTGGAAGGCAGGTAACGCGAATTTCAGCGGCCTTGGAAGTCACAAACGATTTGGTCGATCACTATTCGTCGCTTGCGCTTTACTTACGACTAAACGGCCTTTTGCCGCCCACGGCGCAGCGCAAAGAGTAGCACTGAATACACAGCAGAAATGCAGTATCACAGCGCCGGCACTATTTGCTGCGGTTTCTGTTCCACAGCCACCGCGCGGGCATTCATTTCCAGCATGGTTTCCTCGGTCTAGAAATCAGTGGCGCGCGCACTCGAGGTAGTGGGACGTTTGACCCCCTAGTCCCGCCGTGTTATAAAAATGAGCCCTGTGACAACCCTTATGCGGCTTGGGTACGTGTTAACCCGCGGTGAGGCGGGAGCGAAGCTTGTTCGCTGCGGCTAAAGGCAGTAACCCCTGTCCAGTCTTGAGAGGTAGCCTGTAGCAAATCCGGTCAGCCATTGATTCGGCGCCCTGAAGAACGGCCTACAGGGCGAAATAGTGTGCCGGAAGGCGATGCCAGTATGGGCAGATACCCGATTGAGGATTCTTGATGGAGGATCACTGATGCGCACTTGGCTTGCGGGCCCACGCTCGCTTCGAAGCCGATTCACGATGGCAGGCGCTGGATGCGCCGCCCTTATGTTGTTCAATGTAACGGCCGCCCTGGCCCAATCCGCCCCGGATACCGCTGGCGGCGAGGCTGGGTTGAAACTTCCCGATCTCTCACAAGTCTCATTCCTCGGCATGGATGGCCACAAGCTGTTGACGATCGGTATTTTGTTTTGCGTTTTCGGACTCATTTTCGGTCTGGTCATTTATAACCGCCTCAAGAATCTGCCAGTGCATCGCTCAATGCGCGAAGTTTCCGAACTCATCTATGAAACCTGCAAGACTTACCTCGTGACGCAGGGCAAGTTCCTTCTCTTCCTGTGGCTGTTCATCGCTGTGATCATCGTGTTATATTTTGGCGTCCTGTCTCCTGTTCCGGATAAGCCGATCAGCACCACGCTTCCCATCATTTTGCTCTTCAGCTTGATCGGAATTGGTGGAAGTTACGGGGTCGCCTGGTTCGGCATCCGCGTAAATACCTTTGCGAATTCACGAACGGCATTCGCCGGTTTGCGCGGCAAACCATATCCGATCTATCAGATTCCGCTCGAAGCCGGCATGAGCATCGGCATGATGCTGATCAGCGTCGAGCTGCTCATGATGCTCTTCATTCTGCTGTTTATCCCCGGAGACTACGCGGGGCCTTGCTTCATCGGCTTTGCAATTGGTGAGTCGCTGGGCGCAGCCGCGTTGCGGATCGCTGGCGGCATTTTCACCAAGATTGCCGACATCGGCTCCGACCTGATGAAGATCGTTTTCAAAATCAAGGAAGACGACGCGCGCAATCCCGGCGTCATCGCGGACTGCACTGGAGACAACGCCGGGGACTCCGTTGGACCGAGCGCCGATGGCTTTGAAACCTACGGCGTCACAGGCGTCGCGCTGATTACTTTTATTCTGCTGGGCGTCAAGAACCCAACCGTGCAGGTCCAGTTGCTCGTCTGGATTTTTGTAATGCGTATCGCGATGCTGGTGGCGAGCGCCGCGGCCTACTTCATCAACGGCGCCGTCGCCAAAGCGCGGTATGGCAATGTTGACAAAATGAACTTCGAGTCTCCGCTCACTTCCCTGGTCTGGCTCACCTCCTTCATTTCCATTGCAATGACCTTCGCCATCTCAGCCGTAATTATTCCCACTCTGGGCGACGACAGCACGCAGTGGTGGAAACTGGCATCGATTATTTCCTGCGGAACGCTCGCCGGCGCTGTGATTCCGGAGTTGGTGAAGGCTTTCACGTCGACCGAATCCAGGCACGTAAAAGAAGTTGTCACCTCAGCGGAAGAAGGCGGCGCCTCTCTTGGTATCTTATCCGGGTTCGTCGCGGGAAATTTCTCGGCGTACTACCTCGGACTCGCCATGGTCTTCCTGATGTCCATCAGTTATCTCTTCGCCCGGCAAGGGCTCGGGGGATTGATGATCGCGGCGCCCGTCTTTGCCTTCGGCCTCGTAGCGTTTGGCTTTCTGGGAATGGGCCCTGTAACGATCGCAGTCGATTCTTACGGCCCGGTCACGGACAATGCGCAGTCGGTTTACGAACTATCCTTGATCGAGCAAGTTCCAAACATCAAGTCGGAATTAAAGAAGGACTTTAACTTCGACGCGAATTTCGAACGCGCCAAGGACCTGCTCGAAGAAAACGATGGCGCGGGCAATACCTTCAAGGCCACAGCCAAGCCGGTACTCATCGGGACGGCCGTCGTCGGCGCGACGACGATGATCTTCTCGATCATCATGGCTCTCACGAATGGACTTACAGAAAACGTTGATAAACTCTCCCTGCTGCACGCGCCCTTTGTGTTGGGCCTGATTACGGGCGGAGCGATGATCTACTGGTTCACCGGGGCTTCGACACAGGCTGTTACAACCGGCGCATACCGCGCCGTGGAATTTATCAAGGCGAACATCAAGCTCGAGGGCGTGGAGAAAGCGTCTGTCGAGGACAGCAAGAAGGTCGTCGAAATCTGTACGAAATATGCGCAGAAGGGCATGCTAAATATCTTCATCGCGGTATTCTTCGCCACGTTGGCGTTTTCCTTCCTCGAGCCTTTCTTCTTTATCGGCTATCTGATCTCCATCGCTATCTTCGGCCTGTATCAGGCGATCTTCATGGCCAATTCCGGCGGCGCGTGGGACAACGCAAAAAAAATCGTTGAAGTGGAAATGAAGCAGAAAGGAACGCCCTTACATGATGCGACCGTCATCGGCGACACGGTGGGCGATCCGTTCAAGGACACTTCTTCCGTCGCGCTGAATCCTGTCATCAAGTTCACCACTCTGTTCGGATTGCTGGCAGTTGAGCTTGCGGTGAAGCTGACCGCGCAGATGGGCGGCATGCTGACACATCTGCTTTCCGCGGCCTTCTTTGCAGTATCGTTCGCGTTTGTGTACAGGTCGTTCTACGGGATGCGTATTCGTCAGTCCCAAAACTAGACTTCGCCTCCGCACCAAGGCAACGGGGCGTCCCGACACGTCGGGACGCCCTGTTTTTTTTTGACCATTCGCTTAAAGTAACCAAACGTTGAAAGTTTTACCGTATCGTTTGACATCAAACGCCGCCTTTGCTAAGAATCACCCATACCGTCCTTGATTTGTGGGAGGAATCCATGAATTCGAGGCAATCCGGCCGCCGGCGCTTCCTGAAAAACGGCGCAGCGCTAGCCGGTCTGGCTGTTGGCGCGATACAGCCCGCGAGTGGACAGTCTGCCGAGTCCGAAAAAAAAGAAGAGCGCTCCAACGACTTACACGCCTACGGCGAGCGCTCCCGATTCGAGAATTCAGTTCGCGTAGGCGCAATGGGTCTGTACGACCCAGCGCCTCCCGGGTACCATCGCGACTTCGGTTTCAGGACTCCCACTCAGGATTCTGTCGGAATCATCACACCAGCCCCGCTGCATTTCGTGATCGCGCACGGCTATGAACCCCCCGACATCGATCCCAGTGAGCATCATCTCCTGATCCATGGGATGGTCGACCATCCTCTGATCTTCACTTTGGAAGAGTTGAAGCGTCTGCCTTCCGTGACGCGCATTCATTTCCTCGAATGCAATGCGAATAGCGCTCCGTCCGGCCCGACTGGAACTTTTCGAACCGCTCCCAACGCGACGGCCCAGGACACTCACGGGTTTACGAGTTGCAGCGTTTGGACGGGAGTGCCGTTGTCGATCCTGCTCAAGAAAGCGGGCGTGCAGGCAGGGGCGACCTGGATCGTTGGGGAAGGGTCAGAGAAAGGTAAGCACACGAAGAGCATTCCGATCGAAAAGGCCATGGACGACGTTCTGGTGGCCTACGGCCAGAATGGCGAGGCGCTGCGCCCTCAGCAGGGCTATCCGATCCGCCTTCTGGTCCCGGGCTGGGAAGGCATCAACAATGTGAAGTGGCTGCGGCGAATCAAGGTAGTCGATGAGCCCTATATGGGCATGTGGGAGAGCACCAAGTATCCCAGCCTGAGAACGGATGGGCTATCGCGTTGGTTCCAGTTCGAAATGGGGCCGAGATCGGTGATCACGCGCCCTTCCGGCGGGCAAAAATTATCGGGCCCAGGGTTCTACGAGATTAGCGGCTTGGCGTGGTCTGGCGGGGGTGTGATCCGCAAGGTCGAAGTATCGATTGACGGCGGCCACACTTGGAAAGACGCCGAACTCCAGGGGCCGGTGAATCCAAAGGCGCACACCCGTTTTGGCTTCGCATGGGATTGGAACGGAGACGAAACCGTGCTCCAATCCCGCTGCACGGATGAACGCGGCGAGACGCAACCCACTCCCCTCGAGCTGGCCAAGTTCTGGCGCGTCGAGCCGGAATTCTTTCGAACGACGGGAACGATTCCCGGCCACTTCAATGCCATTCAGCCCTGGAAGGTCAACCGTGACGGGAGCGTCCAAAATGCGCTGGTCCTCTAATTCTATCGCGCCCCTTGTGGCATTGGTTGCCTGCGGAGCGGCATGGGCGCAGACTCCTGATTACAAGAACGTGGGCAGAGCGCCTACCGAGCAGGAAGTCCAGGTCATGGACATCGCGATTGGCCCAGATGGAAAAGAACTTCCGCCAGGGAGTGGAACCGATAAGGACGGCGCGAAGATATTTAAAGCAAAATGTGAGGTATGCCACGGCGCCAACCTGGAAGGAAGCCCGATGGCGCCTGCCCTAGTGGGAGGCAAAGGGACATTGACGTCACTCCACCCCAAGATGACCATAGGGAGTTATTGGCCATTTTCGACAACGATATTTGATTACATCCGGCGCGCCATGCCGCGCTATCAAGAGGGTTCGCTTAGCGCAGACGAAGTTTATTCTCTGGTTGCCTTCGTGCTGAATCGCAATCAAATCATAAAAGATGACGAAGTCATAGATGCAAAGACTTTGCCGAAAATTCAAATGCCGAATCGCAACGGATTCATTCCCCAGAAGCTCGAGGATATTCACGATCCCAAGAAACGCGGATGCCGTCTGGGGCATTGCCCTTGATGGTTTAAGACTTGCTGGAGCCCTGAGAAGAGCGAGGAGTAAGCACATGCAAAAGATCATGCAAAAACTGAGCCGTATCGCTGTGGTGTGTTGTGCGTTGATGTGTTTGGCAACGGCACTGTCTGCCGCGGACGCCGTGGTTCACGGTATCGTCACGAACAACGCGGGCAAGCCGGTGCGGGGAGCCATTGTGAAAGCAACCGCGGGAAGTCTTAGCGTGTCCGCGTATTCGCAAAACGACGGACGGTACGAGATTACCGTTCCAGCGGGGAGCGTTGACGTCTCGGCTGACGCTTTTGGATTCGGCCCGAAGCGGCAAACGATAGATGCCTCGCAGTCTGTTGAAGTTAATTTCAGCTTATCGCCCAGACTTGACGTCATGCGCCTGAACGCTGCGGAGGTAGACGGCCTTTTGCCGGACAACGAGCAAACTCGCATGATTCGTGCGACGTGCATCAGTTGCCATAACTTCGACACGATCATCAAGCGACGCGGAAGCACTTCCGCTCAATGGCAGGAATTTCTTCCGACGATGACAGGTGCCAGGAAAATGTTTCAGCCGCAATACAGCCCGGAACAACTTGCGGCCCTTGGAGCGGCTCTGGAAAAATACTTTGGCCCGGACGCTCCGTATTTCGGCCCCGATTCTGAGGCGCCGACAACGGAGCAAATCAAGCACACGGAACTTTCTGACGCCGCTTTGAAGGCGACGTACCGGGAATACAAAGTTCCGACACCCGATGTCTGGGTTCACAGTGTGGCGGTGGACCCCGCTCGAAACATCGCCTGGTTCGCCGAATACGACTACCAATCCAACAAGGTCGGACGCTTCAACATCACGACAGAAAAGTTTGAGGAATACCCTGTCCCGACACCCAAAGCGGTGCCGCATACTCCGATCGTGGGTCTAGACGGGCGGGTGTGGATGGCTCTCGACGCGAAAGATGTCCCCACCAAATTGGTTTCGGTGAATCCCACGACGGGAGTGTTGAAGGAATACAAGTGGCCCGAGAAATCGGCGGGTACACACACAGTAGCCGTCGGCCCTGACGGAAATCTCTGGATGTCTTCGATGTCCTCAAGCGACGAGTTTCTGAGCTTCGACGTGGAGACAGAGAAATTCAAGGCCTACAAGCACACGCTCCCGGCAAAATATCCGGACCAGTCCGCGGGCGCTTATCAACTGTACGCAGGCAAGCCGAGCGGAATCACTTACGCGTCCGCTGTGGACTCCAAAGGAAACGCCTGGTTCACGGAAACGATGCTCGGGACGATCGCGCGCTTGGACCCCAAGACGGGGGAAACAACTGAGTTCAAGCCGCCCGATACGCCGAACATGAATGGGATCATTGTGGACGCCCAGGACAATGTTTGGTTCAGCGATTTTATGGGACACAAGCTGGGAAAATTCGATCCGAAGACCCGTGCGTTCACCATGTATCAACCACCTACTGCGAACGCCCGGCCATATGGACTCGCGCTGGACAAGAAGACTGGTTACATTTGGTACGCAGATTTCAGCGCGAACAGCATCACCCGTTTCGATCCGAAGACAACCCAATTTGTGGAATATCCAATCCCCACACGAGGTGCCTATCCGCGCTTCGTGGGATTGGACGCCAAGGGGCGCGTTTGGTTTGCAGAATGGTGGAACGGGAAACTTGGCATGGTCGATCCGGAAGGCTCGCAGCAGCTTGCTTCGCGTTAGGCCGCAACCGGCGAGAATTGAAGTAGCGAACGGGGCGGGCTTATGGTCCGCCCCATTTCTTTGCGGATTGTGTCAGTGAAGGCAAACGCCATTGTCGCTCGCGCAATGTAATTGACATCAATTCTTGCCTCTGTTAAGAGTCGCTCAAGGAATCACTGGGGGTACTTATGAATCCAAAGAATTCTGATCGCAGGCGATTTCTGAAGAATGGCGCAGCGCTTGCCGGATTGGCCGTAGGAGCATCCGCCGGTGCTCTCCCAGTTGCTGCCGAACCGGCGCTGGAGAAGGTCGATGAATTACACCTGTACGGCGAGCGCTCTCATTTCGTGAACTCCGTACGGAATGGCAGCATCAATAATCCAGAGCGCCGGCTCAAAGATGAACCGGTCGCGTTCGGCCTCCGGACTCCCCTTCAGGATTCGGTGGGAATGATCACGCCGGCATCACTTCACTTCACCATTTCCCACGGTTTCGAGCCACCCGACATCAATCCACACGAGCATCGTTTGCTGATCCACGGCATGGTCGATCGTCCCTTGATTTTTTCTGTGGACGATCTAAAACGCCTGCCGTTTGAAACCCGGTTTCATTTCATCGAGTGCCACGGTAACAGCTCCACGAGAGGCCCCGGAGGGGATGCCCGAATTTCGGTAAATGCCACCCCTCAGGAAACGCACGGATTCACAAGTTGCAGCCAGTGGACCGGAGTCCCGCTATCCCTGCTGCTCAAGGAAGCGGGCGTGCAAAAGGGCGCGACCTGGATTGTGGCGGAAGGCGCCGATGAGCCCAAACACTCGAAGAGTATTCCGCTGACTAAGGCCATGGACGACGCACTTGTAGCTTACGGCCAAAACGGCGAGCCTGTGCGTCCGGAACAGGGGTTTCCTTTGCGGCTGGTAGTTCCAGGCTGGCAAGGAATTAACAACGTGAAATGGCTGAGACGCATTGATCTGGTGGACGAGCCTTACATGGCGATGATGGAAACGAGCAGATACCCCAGCATGAAACTGGACGGGAAATCGCGTTGGTTCGAATTCGAATTGGGACCAAAATCCGTAATTACGCGGCCCGCCGGCGGATATTACCTGCCTGCGCGTGGGTTCCATGAGATTACCGGCTTGGCGTGGTCCGGCGGGGGCGCCGTCCGGCGGGTTGAAGTCTCCACCGATGGTGGCCGCTCTTGGAAGGACGCGCAGCTCCACGACCCCATAGCGCGGAAGGCCCATA
>Ga0210400_10003453_pt1 | contig 13999 bp, 8 predicted proteins | sample IncBWH26MmetaG_FD_155456 | JGI IMG/M metagenome (GOLD analysis project Ga0210400, IMG submission 155456) | Forest soil microbial communities from Barre Woods Harvard Forest LTER site, Petersham, Massachusetts, United States - Inc-BW-H-26-M | ecosystem: Environmental > Terrestrial > Soil >...
GTCAGACGCTATAGCCACAACCCCATCCTGACCAAGAAGGATGTCCCATACCCGGTGGAAACCGTTCACAACGCAGCGGTGGTGAAACATGAGAACGAATACATCATGCTTTTCCGCTCCCATTTACGCACCGGCCGGTCCATCCTTGGTTTGGCCCGCAGTCGCGACGGATTCCGCTTCGCCGCCGATCCACAGCCCTTTCTCACTCCCGCGCCGGACGGCCCATTTGCCGCCTACGAAGAGTTCGGCGTTGAAGACCCGCGCGTGACTAAGCTGGAAGGGGAATACATCATCACCTACAGCGCTTACTCGAGCAATGGAGTGCGAATCGCCCTGGCCAAAACGAAGGACTTCAGTAAGGTGGAAAGGGTATCCCTCATTACCCAGGCGGATTATCGGAATGTGGTGATCTTTCCCGAAAAGTTTGAGGGACTCTATGCCCGGTTGGACCGTCCTCATTCTGAAATCTCTCCTTGGTCAATCTGGATTTCCTATTCTCCCGACTTACATTTCTGGGGTGAATCTCAGCTTATCATGAGGCCGGTGCCGTATCACTGGGACGAAATGAAGATAGGTCCGGGTGCGCCGCCGATCAAAACGGACCAAGGATGGCTTTCCATCTATCACGGAGTTTTCAAGACGATGGATGGATCGGTCTACCGTTTAGGGGTTGCCCTGCATGACCTGCGGAACCCGGCCAAGATCATCGGGGTGGGCGACTCTTGGATTTTGCAGCCGGAAGATCCCTGGGAAATAACCGGATATGTCCACAATGTAGTCTTCACCTGTGGGGCAGTTCCTGAGTCCGATGGAACCGTGAAGATTTATTGGGGTGCAGCAGATACGGTCATGTGCGTCGGCGAAGCGAACATATCAGATCTGCTCGCCCTATGCCTGGACCATGGCAGACAGGCCAAGTAGCTACCGGGGCTGCCCCTTCATCACCGGCTGCACCTGTCCGTGACACCGGGCTCTGCGTGGCGGCTGATCTTTTTGATCCTCTATCACCGATCTTCCGCAGTGAGTTTTTTCATTGCCGGTTGACTCAAGCCGCACGGGAGTTAGGATCATGGGCCGCGGGAGTTTCGGGAACAGGAGCGGCGGCAGGCGTACCAACACGGGCTGTCGCAACAGCAACAACAGGGGTGCGAATGGCCTCCGAAGAGCGATGGTTGTTCGCGCTCTGGAAAGCATTGCCTGGCAGGGCTGCCTTGACGGTTCCGTTCTCTTGGAAACTCCATTCACCTGTTACATAACAAAAGTCCACCGGACCTCTTTGAACCCAGTTGAATAGCTGCTTGAATATATTAATGTTTTTCATGACTCTCTCTGTTGCCTGTCTTCAGTTCACGAAGGGCGTATTAGTTAGTAAGAGAGACGACTTCAGATGGGCTGACTTAGTTCAGAGGACCTGGAAGAGAGAGAAGAAAAGCTCGCTCTTCTTCGAATCTACGCTGAACCATGCCACGAGTCAAGAAAGGTAGGTTCGTGGCCAGAGACAGTAAGCAGAATTTCAGTCAAATCCGCCTTCGGCGGGAAAAGAAATCAACGCCTACCTAGACCCAAAGAGAGAACCTCTCGATTCTGATTATCCAAGCGCAGGCACTTGAAAGTCTGTTCACAATTGCTCACATTTATCAAGATCACGCGTGGATCAAATATCCAACATCAAGGGTTTAAACACAGAAGGACGCAATGATTCAGGAGTGAGCTGTTTTGACCAGCTTGTCTCTATCGCGAGGCCGTTTCTCTTGCTGTGCCTCCTCCGTTGCAAGCCTTCAGGTTCCGAACTACTCATCGACAAGGATATTCAGCAAACTCTTGCAGAGCGAAAAAGAGGAGGCCGGCGGATGGACCAAGTGGGAGGCGCTATAAGCCGCCTCCCATTTCTCTCGCCAGCGACTGGTCTTACGCGGCCTTGACGTGAGCCTCGGCTTCGAGGGTCTTCTCGCTGCCAACATTAACCTTGATCTGCTTGGGCTTGGCTTCGGCCTTCTTGGTGAGGTTGATCGTCAGCACGCCCTTGTCATAGTGGGCGCTCACTTGCCCCGGATCCACGGAACTGGGCAGCGTGAACGAGCGGGTGAAGCTTCCGTACTGCCGCTCGACGCGACGGAAGTTCTCCTCTTTCTCTTCCTTCTCGATTTTGCGCTCACCATGGAGGGTGAGGGTGTTGTTCTCGATGCGGACATCAATATCGTTTTCGTCGATGCCCGGGACGTCAATCTTCAGAGTAATGTTGTGCTCGTCTTCGTAGATGTCCACCGGCGGTGCGAAGCTGGTGGTTGTCAACGCCTCTTCCGGGCCTTCGGGGCTATACGACTCACGGAAAAAACGGTTCATGCGGTTCATGCGGTCTTGCACGGTGGAAAACTCACGGAAAGGGTCCCAGCGGGTCAATAGTGTCATAACGCAGTTCCTCCTTGGAGTAATCTAAGAGGAGAGACTTCAGATAGGCTGACTTAGTTCAGAGGATCTGGAAGAGGGAGAGGAAAAGCTCTCTCAACTTCCACACTACGCTGAACCGCGCTAAGAGTCAAAGCTGAATCGCAGATTGCCAAAATTACATAATTGCCATAATTGCCATAATTGAAAACCAACTCCAGGCCCAGCAGTACGTGAACCGCATTGCGGTCAAGGCCCCAACTAAGCATTTGCCCCCAAATGTGAATCGGCCCACGACTCTTGCGACTCCCCGCCTTGAACTGAGACATTGAGACAAGCCACGATTTTATTGGACTAAATGCGTTTTACCTTGTCTCGGGTCTGGTCTCGTTTCCCACCCTTCGCAAAGAACGCGACGATGGGGCATCCCATCCTCGTTCCGATCCCACACATCTTTGGGCTTACACCTTCCCGGACTAGATCATTCGGGGCCCGCACACTCTCCATTTCTTATGTTACGAGTGTGAACTTAACGACGTGTGGATTTCCGCTGGACATGCGAGCCACATCAGTAGTACATGAGTTCAAGAAATGCATTGGCTTCCGGAAATTGCCGCTACACCCGCTACGCCGCTACATTTTCACCTCGTTTTTCCGGGAAGGTATTTGTATACAGTTACTTACGCTGAAAAATCAGTTTCAGAAAAGTGAGCCGGTTGCGCCGCTACAGCCCGCTACAAGCCGCTACAAAATCGCTTGGCACCTGCAGTCTTTTCTTAAAACCAGCACTTTCGACGCTCGCGTTGAAAACATTGGGGTTATCGACGCCAAGCTGCTTTTTGTGCCGACTTGAGGTCGATTTGTGCCGACTTGAAGCTGCTTTGTGCCAACTTGAGCCGCGCTTGCGCCGACTTGAGAACGGTTTGTGCCGACCTGACTGTTGCTGGTGACGACCTGAGTTGCGCCTCGCTGGGGCCCAGCCATTGCCGATGATTTGCGCCGATGGACACTGACGAGTGGGGACCTAACGTTTCTGCTTGCTCCCGTAGCCATAGAGTCCAGGCTCCCTGCGAAATGCCGCGATAATTAGTATTTCGTAAACCTTAGATCGCAAAAACAGGGGAAAACGCTGAAACGCTGCGCAAGTGATTGGGAATTCAGGAGTTGATTGTCGCAGCGTTGGTTTCAAAGGCTGAGCCTTGTCCAGAACAGACGGTCAAACCTGGCAGAGCGTTCGAATCTGTTCATGGGCCGACACACACCCGCGTTGTGGCCGGCCACTCTCTCAAATATTCGGTTGTCAAAGAGCTTGTTCCGGCAGTCCCTTGGGACGGCCCTTCGGCTCGCTGCGCTCACCTCGAGGGTGACATTCCCTTCGGCTCGCCGTGCTCACCTGATGCCACGGGCACCAACGTCGCCTTACGCATGGTCACCGATACTCCAGCGAACGGTATTTTCCCATGCGCTTTTCATCACGTCTTTTGGCATGGTAGCCAGAGGTGATCTACAACCGCAACATTACGGGGTAAATGTTCCGACCACCTATCTGTTGGTCACGAGAACCTCGTTCTCGCAGGGGCAGGTAATTGAGTGATTGTCAATTGAGTGATTTCGGACGTGCCGGATTAGCCCGATTACCAGAGTTTCCTAATTGAGGCCACCGCATATCATGGGCTCTTTGAATCAAGACTGCCTCAGGGTAGTATTCTTAGTCTCCACAATTAAACCCATGCTTACCGGTGAAATTCGCAGTCAAATTGATCGCATATGGGATGCCTTTTGGTCGGGCGGCATCTCGAACCCTCTGGAAGTGATTGAGCAGATCACCTATCTATTGTTTCTTAAACGCCTTGACGAGCAGGAGACCGCGGAGGAACTGAAGGCCAACCAGACAAAGAAGCCCATGGAAAGGCGCTTCTTTCCCGAAGGCAAAGACGGCAAGAAAAGGTCTTACAAAGACTACCGCTGGGGCCGCTTTAAGCACCTGGAAGCACGGGGGATGTACAACGTGATCAGCGAGCATGTCTTTCCCTGGCTACGGACGCTGGGCGGCAAGGGATCAACCTACGCCAAGCACATGGAGGGTGCGCGCTTCACCATTCCCACGGCGGCTCTCCTGGGCAAGGTGGTGGACATGATTGATAAGGTGCCCATGGAAGACCGCGATACCAAGGGCGACCTGTATGAATACATGCTGGGCAAGATCGCCACCGCTGGGCAGAACGGCCAGTTCCGCACGCCGCGCCACATCATCCGGCTCATGGTCGAGTTAGTGCAGCCCAAACCGAATGACATTGTTTGCGACCCCGCTTGCGGTACCTGCGGCTTCCTCGTCTCCGTCGGCGAGTACCTGCGTGAGCGTCAGCCGGAGGTGATGACCAACAAGAAGCTGCGCGAACACTTCCACAATAATCTTTTTCATGGCTTTGATTTTGATCGTACGATGTTGCGGATCGGCAGCATGAACATGCTGCTCCACGGCATTGAAAACCCGGATATTACTTATCGTGACTCACTGGCTCAGGAACATGCCGGCGAAGATGAAAGGTACACGCTGGTGCTGGCCAATCCACCTTTTGCCGGGTCCTTAGACTACGAAAGCTGTGCCAAAGACTTGCAGGCGCTGGTTAAGACCAAGAAGACCGAACTACTTTTCGTGGCGTTGTTTGTCCGGCTGCTCAAGCCTGGAGGCCGGGCCGCGGTCATCGTCCCCGATGGCGTCCTGTTTGGCTCAAGCAATGCGCACAAGACACTGCGCCGGATGCTGGTGGAAGATCAGAAGCTGGATGCCGTAATCTCGCTGCCCGCCGGCGTCTTCAAACCGTATGCGGGAGTGTCCACAGCCATTCTGTTATTCACCAAGACGAACTCCGGCGGCACCGACCATGTCTGGTTTTACGACGTGGACGCGGATGGTCGGACACTGGACGACAAACGCACAACGCTCTTGCCGGAAGAGAAGTTGGGTGCCGTACCGAAGATTGCCCTCAGCATCAACGAGCATGAGAAGAACAACCTGCCCGATGTGCTGACCCGCTGGCACCAGCGTGAACGATCCGAACGAAAACGATCACGCACCGCGCAGAGTTTTTGCGTTCCCAGAGCAAATATTGCAGCGCTAGACTACGATCTTTCCCTCAATCGCTATAAGGAGGTTGTCCACACGGAAGTGGCACATCGTCCAGCGAGAGAAATACTCACTAACCTCGCCAAATTGGAGGCTGAGATTCAGCAAGGGATGAAGGAACTGGAAAGGATGCTGCAGCTTTGAACGCGTGGAGGACAGTTCGAATTGCTGAGTTCTGCACAATAGGCAGCGGCAGCACGCCTTCTCGCAAAAAAATGGACCGCTACTATGAAGCGGGCACGATTCCATGGGTCAAATCAGGAGAACTTCGGGAAGCAGTGATCCACAAAACCGAAGAACACGTCACAGAAGCGGCACTAAAAGAGACGAATATAAAATTGGTTCCCGTCGGGGCTATTCTGCTTGCAATGTACGGTGCTACGGTTGGCCGCCTTGGCATACTCGGCGTTTCTGCATCAACAAACCAAGCAGTGTGTCACATACTTCCAGACCCCAAAATTGTCGAGGGTCGCTATTTATTTCATGCCCTGCGCAATCAAGTAGCAGGTCTAATACGGCGCGGCGTCGGAGGAGCGCAACCCAATATAAGCCAAGGGATAATACGGGAAATTTCTCTGCCAATTCCCCCCTTATCCGCACAGAGAAGGATTGTGGATCTGTTGGACCAGGCGGAGGCGTTGCGGGCCAAGCGCCGCGCCGCACTTGCTCAACTGGATATCTTCACCGAATCTATCTTTCTCGATCTTTTCGGCGACCCCACCACGAATTCGAAGGGATGGCCCAATACGACGTCACTTGGCGAGATAGCGGATATTGTCTCCGGAGTAGCTAAAGGGCGAAACTTACAAGGCAAAGGCGCTCGCGAAGTGGCGTACATGGCAGTAGCGAATGTACAGGATCTATCGCTTAATCTATCTGTTATCAAGCGGATTGAGGCTACAGAAGAGGAGATTCAACAATACAAGTTAATTCCGAATGATTTGCTGCTGACAGAAGGAGGCGATCCAGACAAGCTTGGACGCGGGACTCTTTGGAATAACGAGGTACCGGAGTGCATCCACCAAAACCACATATTTCGGGTACGTCTCACCTCAACTGACGTGCATCCATTGTTTCTGAATTGGCTTGTAGGCAGCCGGAGAGGCAAGAGATATTTCTTGCGATCTGCGAAGCAAACTACGGGAATTGCCTCCATCAATATGACCCAGCTCCGCGAGTTTCCAATGTTGCTGCCGCCACTAGCGCTTCAGCAAGAATTTGCCAAGCGAGTTAACGCGGTTGAAAAGGTCAAGGCTGCGCACCGCTGTTCCCGAGATGAGATGGACTCTCTATTTGCTTCACTGCAGCACCGCGCTTTCCAAGGCAGACTGTAAAAAGGGAATGTTGGAGGGCATCGAAGATGTTGTTATTTACCGAGGCTTAGAAACTAGGATAGAGACAAAATGAAAGCTACAGAAGCCAAGTTGCTTGACTTTCTTAAAAAATCACAGCAGTTCGTCATCCCCATCTACCAGCGCACATACTCATGGACGGAGAAGGAATGCCGCCAGCTATGGGACGACATTGTGCGGACCGGCAACAGCGATAAAACCCTCGCCCACTTCGTTGGCTCTATCGTCTATATCGAAAAGGGCCTATATCAGGTATCGAGCCAGTCGCCCCTGCTAGTGATCGACGGGCAACAACGTCTGACCACGGTAACCCTGCTGATTGCTGCCCTGGCCAAGGCGCTCGGCGAGAGTGAGCCTATTGCGGATTTCTCCGCAGACAAACTTCGGGGCTACTACCTACTCAATCCACTCGAAAAAGAAGAAAGGCGCTACAAGCTACTCCTGTCGCAGACTGATAAAGCCTCGCTGATGGCCATCGTCGGCGTCACAGAACAGCCGAAAGAACATTCGCTTCGAATTACGCAGAACTTCGCACTCTTCGAGTCTTGGATCACCGACTGCAAGGACAACTTTGCCGCAGTGTGTAAGGGACTAGCGAAGCTGATGGTCGTGGACATCGCGCTCAGCCGCGACCAGGACAACCCACAGCTCATATTCGAAAGTATGAACTCCACCGGCCGCGAGCTCAGCCAGGCAGACCTTATCCGCAACTTCATCCTGATGAGGCTGGAGCCGGATCAACAGACCCGACTTTACGAACAGTTCTGGAGACCCATGGAGGTGGACTTTGGGCAGGAGGCTTACGACAACCATTTCGATGGCTTCATGCGCCATTACCTCACAGTGAAGACTGGCGATATCCCCAATGTGGGCGAGGTGTATGAAGCGTTCAAGACCCATGCCCATTCACCTCAGACAGCGGCCATGGGAGTGGAGGCACTGGTCAAGGATATTCGCGACTTCGCCCGCTACTTCTGCGCCATGGTGCTGGGTGCGGAGACTGACGCAGACCTGAAGCTCGCCTTCAAAGACCTGCGCGAGCTGAAGGTAGATGTCGCCTATCCCTTTGTGCTGGAGCTGTACCGCGACTACGTCATGGGAGCCCTATCAAAGCCCGACTTTGCGTCGGCGGTGCGGCTGACTGAAGCATATGTGTTCCGCCGCGCGGTTTGCGCCATTCCGACCAATTCGATGAACAAGACCTTCGCCACCTTCACGAAGGCACTTAGGAAGGACCGCTACCTAGAGAGTCTTCAAGCCCAGTTGCTGCTCTTGCCGTCTTATCGCCGCTTTCCGAGTGACGAGGATTTCAGACGCGAATTGCACACTCGCGACCTCTATAACTTCCGCACGCGCAGCTACTGGTTGCGCCGCCTGGAGAACCACGGACGCAAAGAACGAATCGTGGTCGACGAATATACCATTGAACATATCTTGCCGCAGACCGAGAACCTTTCTGCCGCATGGAGGACGGCGCTCGGCCCGGAATGGGAACGAATCCAGCAGACATGTTGCCACACTCTAGGGAACCTGACGCTCACAGGCTACAACTCCGAATACAGCGACCGAGCATTTCCTAGCAAGCGGGACATGAAAGGTGGATTCAGGGAGAGTCCGCTCAGGCTGAACGCGGGCCTTGGCCAGCTCGACAATTGGAACGAGGACGCGATCAAGGCGCGAGCTGGCCGGCTTGCGAACATGGCCTTAGAGGTCTGGGCGGCCCCCAAACTGACGGCGGACATAGTGGCGACGTATCGACCCAAGTCCGACCCGACCGCCATTTACACAATCAACGATCATCAGCACCTCGTCACTGGAGCACTACAACCGGTATTCGAGGCCTTCCGCAAAGAGGTATTGGCACTAGATCCTTGCGTAAAAGAAGAGTTCCTCAAGCGATATGTAGCATACAAAGCGGAAACGAATTTTGTGGATGTGGTCCCGAAGGCCAACTGGCTGCGAATTGTTCTCAATATGGCGTTCGCCGAAATTAATGATCCCAAGGGCCTGTGCAAACACGCAGCCGGTTGGGGCAATGGCGATGTAAAGATTCGCTTACACTCGGTTGACGAACTTCCCTATGTCATAGGCTTGGTGCGTCAGTCGTTCGAGCAGCAGATGGGCAACGGGGCCGATGCATGAGTAACTTTGCCTTTTTGCAAACCGAATGGCCCGAGCTTTTCGCGGAAGCGGGGAAGGCCGAGTCGCTGGCGCTGCCCGATCCACGGACGGCTTGCTTCTATGCGCGACGTACCCTTGAACTGGCAATACAGTGGTTGTACAAGAGCGATGCCTCGCTCAAGATTCCGTACCAGGACAATCTTAACGCTCTGATCCACGAGCCGACCTTCAAGAATGCCGTGGGCGCAAAGATCTTTGTGAAGGCCAAGCTGATCAAATCACTTGGCAACGAAGCAGTTCATACCCAAAAGCCCTTGCAGCAAGTGGATTCGCTGGTTGCTGTGCGTGAGTTATTCCATATCTGCTTCTGGCTCGCACGCACCTATGGTAAAACATCCAAACCTTCCGACAACCTGGTATTCAACGCGGCCTTTCTTCCCAACACATCTCCGATCCCGCCACAGACGATCGTCCAACTTCAGCATCTTGAGGCACAGCTTGCCGAGAAAGACACCAGGCTTGCTGAACTTCTCACGGGCAAAGCCGCTCTCGACGCCGAACTTGAGCGCCTGCGCGCCGAGATTACCGAGATCAAGAAGCGAAACGCCGAGACCCCGGACCAGCATGACTATTCCGAGGCCCAGACTCGGGATTCCTTCATCGACGTGATGCTCCGGGAGGCCGGCTGGCCACTCGACAAGAAGCAGGACCGGGAGTATCCGGTGCCCGGGATGCCCAATAGCCAAGACAAGGGGTTTGTTGACTACGTGCTCTGGGGAAATGACGGTAAACCTCTCGGACTCGTGGAGGCCAAGCGAACCAAGCGCGATGCGCGCGTGGGCCAACAGCAAGCCAAGCTCTATGCCGACTGCCTGGAGAAGCAATTCGCGCAACGGCCTATTATCTTCTATACCAATGGCTACGAGCACTGGATTTGGGACGACCAGAGCTATCCGCCGCGCTCGGCGCAAGGCTTTTATAAGAAGGACGAGTTGGAGCGGTTGATTCAGCGGCGCAGCACGCGGGTCTCAATTTCGGCAAACGAGATCAGCACAGAAATTGTTGAGCGGTTTTATCAGCAGCGGGCCATCCGCCGTATCTGCGAAGCCTTTGAAAAAGACCATGAGCGCAAGGCCCTGGTGGTAATGGCCACCGGCGCAGGCAAAACCCGCACAGTCATTGCGTTGTGCGACCTGATGATGCGGTGTAACTGGGCGAAGCGTGTCCTGTTTTTGGCCGACCGAATCGCCCTGGTCAAGCAATCGGCGAATGCCTTCACGCGGCATCTTCCGTCGGCTGCGGCGGTGAATGTGCTGGAGCATCCGGAGCAAATGGGCGATGCCAGGGTGCTGGTCTCCACCTATCCAACCATGCTCCGCCTGATCGACGAGACCAAGGAGGGTAAGCGCATCTTCGGAGCGGGGCACTTCGATCTGGTCATTATTGATGAGGCGCATCGCTCGGTTTACCAGAAATACCGCGCCATCTTTGAATACTTTGATTCGTTCCTGGTGGGCCTCACCGCTACACCCAAGGATGAAGTTGACCACAATACCTACGACCTCTTTGATTTGGAGGCGGGCGTCCCCACGGATGCCTACGGTCTTGAGGAAGCGGTAAAAGACAAGTTTCTCGTCCCGCCGAGGTCTGTCTCGGTACCATTGCGGTTCCAGCGTGAAGGCATCAAGTACGACCAGCTCAGCGAAGAAGAAAAAGAGCGCTGGGACGCGATTGAGTGGGATGAAGACGGCAACGTTCCGGGCGCCGTAGAGCCAGCGGCGGTCAACAAATGGCTTTTCAATGAAGATACCGTAGACAAAGTTCTGGAACACGTTATGCTGCGCGGCCTGAAGGTGGCCGGCGGAGACCGCCTGGGGAAGACCATCTTCTTTGCCAAGAACCATGCTCACGCACAGTTCATCGCCGATCGCTTTGACGCGAACTATCCCCATTACAAGGGCTGCTTTGCCCGAGTGATTGACTTCAAGGTGGAATACGCCCAGTCGCTGATTGATGATTTTTCCAACCCAGCCAGGGTCCCGCACATCGCCATTTCCGTGGACATGCTCGACACCGGCATCGATATACCTGAAGTAGTCAACTTGGCATTTTTCAAGATCGTAAGGTCAAAGACCAAGTTCTGGCAGATGGTGGGGCGCGGCACGCGGCTACGTCCGGACCTGTTCGGGCCTGGGAGGGACAAACAGTTCTTCTATATCTTCGACTATTGCCAGAACCTGGAGTTTTTTAGTCAGAATCCAGAGACCACTTCGGGAGCGGCGGGCGAATCGCTAAGCAAAAAGCTCTTTGCCAGCAGGGTGGAATTGATAAGCGAGCTGGATAAGCATGGCCACAAAGATCAAGGCGGCAAACAGCCTGAATTACGAAGCGAAGTTGCCGAGCGTCTTCGCCAGGAAGTGGAGCATATGAATGTTAACAACTTCATCGTGCGCCCCAGACGCAGGCTGGTGGAAAAGTATGCCGACGCAAAAGCATGGGAGGCCTTAGGCTCAGACGAAAAAACGGAACTCGTGGACGAAGTTGCCGGGTTGCCCTCCGAGCTAGTGGACGATGAACAGGAAGCCAAGCAATTCGATCTCTTGATCTTACGGCTGCAACTTGCCCTACTGCGGCACGAGAGGTCCTTTACCCGCTGGAGCGAGGACGTAAAAGAAATTGCGAGCGCGTTGGAAGAAAAGGCCAGTATCCCCATGGTGCGAGCGGAACTCGAGCTGATCATCGAGATCGGCGCAAACGAGTTCTGGCAGGACATAACTACGCCCATCCTGGAGAACGTCCGCAAGCGGCTGCGCAGTTTGGTTAAATTCATAGAGAAGACGAAGCGCCTAAACATTTATACGGATTTCGCCGACCTGATGGGTGATGAGCGGCAAATCGAGTTAGCGGAATTTGGAAACTCGCATGATGTTGAGCGCTTCCGCGAAAAGACACATCGCTTCTTGAAAGTCCACGAAGACGATCCGGTGATTCACAAGCTGCGCTGGAATGAGGCCCTCAGTAAAGAGGACCTCGACGCTCTGGAGAAGATGATGATTGAGGCGGGTGCAGGGACCCCGGATGATCTAAACAAAGTACGGTCTCATGGCGAGTTGGGGCTATTTGTGCGCTCGATTGTCGGTTTGGACCGCGAGGCAGCCAAACGCGCTTTTGATGGCTTCCTTGCCGGAAAGGCTTTAACCGCAAACCAGATTCAATTCATTAATCTGGTGATCGAATTTCTTACACAGAGCGGGTGGATGAGCGCCTCTCAACTTTACGATTCGCCCTTTACAGACTTCAGCCCCAAAGGGGTGGAGGGAGTATTTAGCTCAGATCAGGTGATTCAGTTGGTGGGCATACTCGACGATATTCGAGCGCGAGCCGCTGCATAGGCCTATGTCATCCCATTGCGAATGCTTCAGAAGGTATTTTGGAAATTGGCTGCGCAAAAGCCTTTCTCTGCCAAATTCTTACCCTCAGGGGCTGAAGCCCGGATACATTTTGAACATACTACGGCGCGGCTCAACCTGCGCAAAAAGTCTTTAGCGAAAGAAGAACGGTACCTCAGCGGCTAAAGCCGGATGTATTTTCAACAACATACGGCACGGCTGAAGCCGTGCCCCTTCAAAGCGGAAGACGAAAGCGAAAGACGAAAGCGAAAGGATGAAGAAGGGCTTTTCAGCAAGCTGTCAAGCCTTGGCCCTTCAAATCACCTGATGTTCTTCCACCCAGACTCCCTCGAAGCCCAAACCAGATTTCGCATACAGGCGGACTTCAATAATTCTTCAGTCAAGCCCTTGGAAGAGTTCTGATATTTTCAGCCTGAAAGCCCTGGCGATTTTCTGAATGCTTTCGAGAGTCAGATTACGTTCTCCGCGTTCCACCTGTCCGATATACGTCCAGTGCATCCCGCTGGCCTCGCCCATTTGCTCTTGCGACCAGTCGCGGGCGTCTCTCAGTTCCCGCACACGCTTGCCCAAGGCACGTTTGATATCCTTCGCCACTCCTGAGAGTGTTACCGGGCAATACTCAAATTGCTAGAGACTATGAGTATTACTTTCTGATATGCTCTTGTGCCATGAAGACCGCAATTTATGAATCTCTATGCGCCATTAATCAAGGTTTCAGGATGATTCCTGAGAACCTGGAAAAACTGAGAGATGCGGGAGTGATAACACCTGAATATGTCGAGACCCAACGGGTTCTTACTGAAGAACTCCGGGCCGGAATCAACTCCATGATTCTGAATCAGCAGCAGGCCCGCGAAGTTGAAGACCGAGAGCATTATGGGAAAATGCGCTCAAATTTCGGCAACATCCTTGCCAAATAGCGGTTCGATATTTGAGTCGTAAGTAATTCGTTCGCCTGGAATATGGAAAAATTCGCTTTCCATCTCATCAAGATTGAGCATTCCACTTGAGTCCGGTTGACAAGATGTCGCCATGGGCCTGAATCTTGCCCTTCATGCTGCCTATCAGGTCAGGGCAACTCAAACTTGCCGGAATTAGACGTGCCACCGGTTTGCCGTGTTTCGTGATGACAATTCCCTCCGGATCGAGGTTTTCGAGCAGGGCAAGGCATTGTGCTTTGAACTTGGAAGCGTTTATCGTCCGCATGGCCTTATTTTACCGGACAAAAATGAGGGATAAATTGGCTAGTTTAGTCAAAGCCAGTGCAGCGCCAATTGGAGCGCTGCCAGCGGCTACTGAATATGGGTAGAACTCCCTGACATTGCAGTTAAGTCCGAAATATTGTCGGGGTCCCTCACTTCGCGCCTTTCAGCTCAGTTGTGCTCAGTTTCTTTCCGGCGCTACGTTCGGGATGACACTCATTAAATAAGCAAGGCTATCCCTCGCCATCAGTTCATTTCCTCTTAACTCGCCACCGCAGGGCAATCGCATGAAAAATTATGTGAGCCCCAGAAGTTCAGCCCTGTAAGCATCGCTAGTGGCTGCGATCAGACGTCTGGCTTTGATGCCACCTTTGCGCTTCACCGGATCCAAGCGGATTAGGT
>Ga0210400_10003454_pt1 | contig 13997 bp, 13 predicted proteins | sample IncBWH26MmetaG_FD_155456 | JGI IMG/M metagenome (GOLD analysis project Ga0210400, IMG submission 155456) | Forest soil microbial communities from Barre Woods Harvard Forest LTER site, Petersham, Massachusetts, United States - Inc-BW-H-26-M | ecosystem: Environmental > Terrestrial > Soil >...
AATCATGGTCTGCCATTCATCTCGGTTGGGATCTGGATATTCCGTGTACACGCTCTCGGGTGAGTGAATTACGCCTGCTTCCCATCTCTTCGAGCCGATTCGATTCCCTACCGATGTAAATGATTCGTTCGACCCGCACGTGTCGTCGGCGCAGCAGCCCAAAGCTCTGCTTGCCGCTGGGCTTTCCCTTCGCATCCGCGCTCTTCGCTCCGAGATGGAATTCGTATTCGCGCAAAACTTCGCCGTATGTCTTTACGCGTGCGACGCCTCGACTGCCGTGGAAGCCCTCCGTCGTGATCTCATACTGTTTTCCCGAATATTGGTCGATCCATGGTAAGTGGTAAGTCAACCCAACACTCGGGATCGGGAACGTAAGGCGCTACCAGATGGAACTTTTCAGGATCAACGTCGAGTGGATACCCAAATGGTTTCACATGGCACGACAACAGGAAGTCGAACGGTTTTATCCGATTGTTGTATTTCTTTCCGCGATTGAGCCTTGCCAGCGAACGCATTGCGGTTGGACTTGTAATTGGAATGCGTCCTATTGCAGGCAGATGCTCGAACCCCAGCGGCTGCGCGGACAGACCCGACGTCCGGCGAATCACGCTCATCCACGCTTGACGAATCCAATCCCGATCCTCGCTCGCTGGATCAAGCGGGTTTCTCAAATGACCGAGACCGTGCTCGGACCATCGGTCCTCGTGATTGTTGATGCCCTTCTGAAGGAGGATGGGGTTGCCGTCCTCATCGCGTAAGAAAAGCGCATACCGCTTCGGGGAGATAGCTAAACAGAAAACTTGTCGCTGTTGGCCAGTTTCCGGATCATAGTTGTCACGTTCTATTTTGAGGATTGAACGCGAATTGTCCGTGTAAGGATTGAGTCTCACAAAGCGTGAAACGATTTCAGCGACTTCTCTCCAAGACAGAGCCCTAACGGCGCTGCGGCCGTCTGGCATCCCGAAAGGACCTCCCGGACACGGAACTAGCCCACCGTGCTCCGTAGCGACAATCGCCATCGAATCCGTGTCCTCCATCACATAGGTTCCGTGGAGCCTGGAAATGCAGTCGTCAAGCAAAGCTAGCATTAGGCGGGCCCCGGCCGTGATCAACGAACCCAATGGCGAAAACCAGAATTCGCCCGGAAACTCGGGGTGAGCGACCTTGCACGTGTACGGATCACGATCTATGCCATGGCAAGTGACTTCGACTTTGTCATCCTGATCCTGGCGATCCATCTGCGCATAGATGCCAAAGCAAGTTGCACTCGCGAGGATCTTTAAGGCTTTATCAAGCCGCTTGGCTTCGATGGCGGAGAGGTGGCCGCGTGGCGAAAGGCTGAGGCGTTCGTCCACGATAACTCGGAAAAAATCGTCACGCTCTGGGTCAACCTCAACCATACCCCGCAGCTTAGTCGGGACGGCTTCAAATACTGTTCCGGAGGGGTCGATCAAGAATGCATCGACAATTTCAGGTAAGCGGCCAGTTGCAAGGATGGAAGCGACAACATCGGGAATCGAGTACCAGAGTGCGTCTTCTTTATTGGCGTAAACATGATTGAGGCCGACCTGCCAGTCGTTGCTTGCTGCGCTGAATTTGCTTCGGATAGGCAACGCGTCCCCGTTCGGCACGATTTTGGCGAAGCCGTTCATGCGCGTCCATGTTTCCGGCTCGAACAGCATGGCGGGAGTGAGTTCTCGGAGAAGTTCTTCGACCCGATCCTTGCAGTGCTCAATGACGCGGATTTCACGGGCGACCACGAACGACCACAGACCCATCAGGGTATTCACGGTGGAATACATCGATAAAAAATCCAGATAGACCACAGGGCAGACAACCTTACGAATATGCACGCTGGTTCGTCCGCCAAAGAATGCGGTTTGCGCGTACCCGAGATATTCCTTTGGAAAGTTCGGCTGCCGATGGAGAATGGGCTTAATGCCCATCGCTCTCAGGTAACCCTTTCCGATTGAAGCCGGAGAGAACGCGTGCGTGGGCGAGAGCGGTATCGGGTGCTGTTCGAACTCTCCGATCAACTTCGCGGCAAGTTCAGACATTACCAAACCATCTCGACGGATGTCGTCGATCGATTCCTTGGTGGTGGCAGCGCGCCGGACTGTCTGCAGTTTCTGATACTCCACACCAAACGCTTCGCAGGCTGCTGGCAGAGAATACCCTTCATCCGTGGAGACATTTTGGACGATGTGACGCGTGTGGATGTGGACGATGGGAAGGTGCCTGTGGGGAGGTTGGCTCAGGAGTTGCGCCACGCAACCGGGGCAGATATCGGGGGGCTGCTTCAATGAAAGTTTTCCACGAGCATGATATTCGCTTCATTGAAATCGTTCTGCACGTATACGAGAGAATGGCCGTCGGGAGCTAAAGTCACTCCCCACCCAGCGGTTTTTTCTAAATCCCAGAGCGGGGTTAACTTGCGACTATAGACGTCAAAGAATTGGATTGTTCCTTGGGGATGAGTTGTGAAACTGATTAAATAGATTCCCTTCTCGCAGACTACCCAGTCCCGGAACAGAATGCTGTTGAAATCGGCCAAAACGAGAGCTTCGTCTCCCCCCTCGACTGGCATTTTCCATATTCCCGGGACATCGTATTTTGTGTGATACAAAACCCGGCCATCCGCGGATTCGAAAGCCTGCAGTCCGCCGTTCTTCGTAACCTGCTTCGTAGGTCCTCCAGCAATTGGGACTTTCCACAGCTGAAACCGCACAGGCGCGGCACCCCGAGTTGAACCGAAATACAGCCATTGCCCATCTCGTGACCAACTCGGAGCCAGATTATCGAAGCCCGGATTGGTCGGCAGAAGGCGAGCCTGGCCGGTTGCTACGTCCAGTAGATAAATCTCACTCTGCTCGTGAGGGTGAAATTCAAAGGCAATGTAGCGTCCGTCCGGTGACCATTGCGCAGCGCCTGCGATGATGTGCAAGGAAGTCAACTGGCCACAATTAGATCCGTTCGCATCACATGCCCAAATCTCCCAATACCCGAGGCGATCAGACTCGAACGCGATCCGCCTTCCATCCGGGGAAAAGTGTGGGCGCATCTTATTGCCCGCTTCGGAAAGCAAAGCTGTCGGGGAACCGCGACGATGTTTCTCATCGCTCAAATCCAACTGCCACAGATTCTCTTTCGTAAAGACGTGCTCGTATACAAGTCGACGTGCTCGCCGCGCAACCGACGGATGAATCGCACCTCCGCCGACGCCCGCGATCGCTGTTGGCGTGCCGCCAGAGACGGGCAGGCGCCACAAAGACCCACTCCGCTCGTATTCATTTCCCCTAGAGAAAATGATCTCCTTTCCATCGGGAGTCCACGCCAAGCCGGCTTTGCTCCGAAGATCGTGAGTGACTGGCTTCGGCTCACCACCTCTTGCTGGAACTATGTAGATGTCACCGGTCGTCCCGCCAACGTTGTCACGTTGAAAGGCGATAACCTGGCCATTCGGAGAATAGGCTGGAAGATAATCCATGTGCCTATCATCCGGCCAAGTGAGCAGACGAGTTCTGAAATCACCCATCGAAAGCAGCGCAATGTGAGAATGGATTTTGTCCTTGTTGTTTTCTGTGAACGCGATGGTCTCGCCATCAGGCGACCACGCCAAACCGGACGACTCCGGCCACGTATTTGAAGGTCCTTTGTAGATGCGATGTTCCGTTCCGCCAAGAGCAGGGATCGTATATATGCCGGTGCCGTCGTCGGAATAGCGATAAAACGCTATCTGTCGTCCATCTGGAGACCAAGTCGGAAATCGGTCCCCGGGGTTGTTCGTCAGACGAATCGAGTTCTCACCACCCACCAGGGCCGTATAGATACCAAAATTACTTTCCTCGCCTGCAACAAACGCAACGCGATCCCCGTCAGGTGACAAGGCCGGGTCTCCCGCATTTCCGTGATACACGGCCACCGGCAAGGGCTCTCCTGAAGCCGAAGGAGATGCTGAGGGGTTTCGGGATTTCAGCCAAATAGTCACACCGACTACAGCCAAAAGCACCAATCCAAGCCCCAGTCTTTTCGGCGAAACCGTCCGATGTAGATGCCTCGCTCTTCCGCTCGCCTCACTTATCTCACCAATTGATCTTTCGATAGGCGCAACGAAGCGATAGCCGCGACGAGGCAGTGTCTCAATATAGGTCGGGCGTTCACCATCGTCGCCGAGTGCCTGACGGATTTTAGTAATTGCAGTGTTGAGGGCGTGATCGAAATCAACGAAGGTTTCTTGAGGCCAAATTTGAGACCGAAGTTGCTCACGCGTAACCAGTTCGCCTGAATGTTTCAGTAAAACGGCTAGCACCTGAAACGGCTGCACCTGCAAGGGGAGCTTGGTGCCGTCCTTTCGCACCTCTCCAGTCTCCAAATCAGCCTCAAAGGGGGCAAAGCGGTAAATGTGGTGAGAAGTTTGAGGCCAGGCAGAAAACAGAATCTCTTGGCGATTGGGGCGCGCGACAGGCACTACCGGGAGCAACAGCCGGTAGCCCCTCTTGGGAATGGTTTCGATGACAGTTGGACTGCCGGCTTTGTCCGCAAAAACTTTTCTCAATGCTGAGACGCAGCGGACGAGCACATCATCGGTGACGAACGTATCGCGCCACACTTCGTGCACAAGTTGCTCTTTAGTAACCACCTCGCCGGAACGCTGCGCAAGGCATACCAGAACGCCCATCATCTTTGGCTCAAGATGGATGGTCCCTTGATCGCACACAATGCTGTTCAACTGGGGCTGAACCCGCCAGGCGCCGAGTTGGAAATCGGATTCCATCAGTCCCATCCAAACCATTTTGGCCATTCATTATATGCGGTGTTGCGTTGTGGCCCAGCGCAAAAACCTCGGCAAACCCTCGGCATTTCCTCGGGACGTTAGTCGGGTCGAACTGCTATCTCTGCATCAGCGTGGGGATAGGGGTTCGATTCGGAAAAGCGCACCTCAAGCCTTCCGAACTTGTGTCCTGCGTTGCATTGCCGAATCCAGCGTTCGGTCACGAAATTGTTCCACGCAGGGCGGGAAACGAAACGAGCCGCCCCTGCGAAGTCCGGATCACAACGGAATGCGCGAGGTCTGAAGACATGGTGAGGATCAAACGAGCTCTCTTTGCAGCTACGTTGATGTCGATGCTGTGGTTCGATGCATCGGCCACCACCAGAACCCAACAAGGCACAAAGCCGTCTCTAACATTCGCAGCTCGCGAGACTTCGTCCATCACAGAGCGAGCCCAACAGGGAGATCCGCAAGCCGAGTTCCAATTGGGTTCGTCTTACATGACGGGCACAAATGTTTCGCTGGATTACAAGAAAGCTGTCACATGGCTGCAAAGGTCGGCAGACCAGAATTTCCCGGATGCAGAGTTTGTGCTCGGTTATCTCTACCAACACGGCAAGGGAGTCAAGAAGAACTATCGGGAAGCCATGCGCTACTACACCGCCGCTGCTGGACACGGCCACCCGACGGCTGAAAACAATCTCGGCTCCATGTATGTACGTGGCGAAGGCGTCCGCAAAGACTTCAGCCAGGCAGCCGAGTGGTATCGAAGAGGAGTCAGCCACGGCGGAATCGTCGCCGCCTGCAATCTTGCGTCCTTATATTTTCAGGGCAAAGGCGTTCCTCGTGACTATGCTCAGGCGGCAACCTGGTTTCGCGCCGCTGCCGCGCGCGGCTATCCTCCGGCACAGGAGAATCTCGCCTGGATGTACTTCACCGGCACCGGAGTGAATCTGGATTTCTCCGAAGCCGCCAAATGGATTCGCCACGCCTCGGAGCTCGGATACGCGCGGGCTCAACTGGATTTAGGTTATCTGTATGAACAAGGCAAGGGAGTCCCAATCGACCACGTCGCCGCCTACATGTGGTACAAAACCGCTGCCGACCGAGGAGAGCACCGCGCCGCCGCGGCGCTGAAAAGCCTCTCGTCCCTGATGACCGATGCACAAATCAAACAGGCCACAGCCGCCACTGCAAAACTGAAAATCTCTACATTCATCGGTTCAGAAGACAACCGCTCGGATTCGTTGGGCAGCGGCTTGATCCCACCACGCTGAAACTTAGATTTGGAACTAGGGGCGGCCAGTGCTTCAAGTCATGCGAAGCATCCGCGTTATCTGGCGACGAACTCCTCCGAGCTTATTGATTGGCGCGTTTTGACGATTGTAGGGAGCCCGAAAGGCTCGCAGGTCAGCCGATTCAATTGGGGCTGAACTCGCCAGGCACCAAGTTGAAAATCGGAATTCATGAGGACTGTCGCCCGAGGTGGTCGCCAATTATTGTCCCCGATTTCCTGCGCGGCGGTCCAAGAACCTCGTCCAAACCTCGGCGTTTCCTCGGGACGGTCACTCTCGTACCTGTTAATTCTACGGAGGCATTTCACCAAGTATCTGATCTTTGTGGGGGAGGACATGAAAACAAATCGAGCCTTCACTGTTCCTATCGCGACATTACTTCTGTTGCTGGCGGTTCCCGTTGCTCTTACTGCACAACACACCCGCTACAAACTCATCGATCTAGGCACCTTCGGCGGGCAAGCGAGTTACCTTTCGAACGGGTTCGACGGCATCCAGAATCGCCACGGAACGGTCGTGGGTGCGGCGGATGTGGCGGCAGCCGACCCCGACCCGGGATTTTGTTTCAACTTCGATTGTTTTGTATCGCATGCATTTCAGTGGCGGGACGACAAACTCACGGACTTAGGTGCGCTTGTTCCCGGCTGGAGCAGCGTGGCTCTTTGGATCAACGAGTCTGGGCAGGCCGTAGGCATTTCAGAAAACGGCATGATCGATCCGCTGATTGGGTCTCCGACGATTGGGTTTCCGGAATTCCGGGCCGTGCTCTGGCAGAACCGAGGGATCACAGACCTGGGAACGCTGGCTGGGGGATATGAGAGCATAGCCAACGCCATCAACAAACACGGACAGGTCGTCGGGTTCTCGACCAACACGGTGTCAGATCCCTACTCGTTCTTTCCGTTTCCGGGTACCACTCAGTCGCGGGCATTTTTGTGGCAGAGCGGTGCCATGCAGGACTTGGGTACGCTAGGCGGTCCGGATGCGAATGCGCTCTTCATCAACGATCACGGGCAGGTTGCTGGTAACTCTTACACCAACACGACGCCGAATGCTGTACCGGACGCATGCAGCGGGTTTTCAGCCAACCTCCCAACACAGGATCCTTTCGTGTGGAAAGACGGCCAAATGACGGATCTGGGAGGCCTCGGCGGCACGTGCAGTCTGGTAAGCGGCCAGAACAATCGAGGCCAGGTGACAGGTCAATCGGACCTGGCCGGGGACCTCGCGTATCACCCGTTCGTTTGGTCGAAAAGACAAGGCATGCAGGACCTTGGAACACTGGGCGGCAATACCGGCCTCACGAACTGGATCAATGACAATGGAGACATCGTCGGCAAGGTGGATCTCGCCGGTTCACTCACGCCCCAAGATCACCATGCGGTGTTGTGGCGACATGGAGTCATGATTGACCTGGGAACGTTCCCCGAGGACACATCCAGTAATGCTTATTTCGTCAATTTGCGCGGTCAAGTCGTCGGCACGTCAGAAGATCGGGCACACATGGTGATCGGAGTGGGCGAACACGCGTTTCTGTGGGAAAACGGAGGTCCTATTGTCGATCTGAATACGCTGATTCCGGCAGGATCGAGTTTGCAACTGACGTATGCGGTGGCGATCAACGAGCGTGGAGAGATCGCGGGCTTCGGTGTACCTCCAGGTGTTCTGCCAGAAGAATATGAAACCAAGGGACACGCGTACGTATTGATCCCGTGTGATGACGATCATCCGGGCAATTGTGAAAACGAGGCGCCTGGAGCGGCTGCTTTGTCGATGGGCACGGAAAGCCGGAGAGTCGAAATCCTTCGATCTCCAGCTCAGTGGCGGCAGGGCTTCCGACTTGGACGGCCTGCATTGCCCAAGCCTTGATCCCGCAAACCTGATTTGTCCCAGAGGTGGTGCGGTTTTTCGAAAAACAATGGCGGTCGCGGCTCGTTACGGTCTCGTCGTAGTTGTGTGTGTCGGAAGTTCGCGATTCAAGAAGACAACGCGCTAGACCACCCCCAGTCGGCGGAGAGCTGACTTCAGCAGTTCTTGATTCCTTTTCCGTGGTCGACTCCGCCCAGCCAACGCTCGCCGCAGCATCGAACGGGATCTGCCACTGACTCTCATTAGGGCCGCCATCGGAATCTTCTTCAGTATGGGGAGAGTCCGGGTCTGCCATTCATCTCGGCTGGGATCTGGATATTCCGTATAGACGCTCTCGGGCAAGTGAATTACGCCCGCTTCCATCTCTTCGATCCGGTTCGATTCTTTGCCGATATAAACAATTCGTTCAACCCGCACATGTCGTCGGCGCAGGAGCCCGAAGGTTTGCTTGCTGCTGGGTTTCCCCTTCGCATCCGCGTTCTTCGCACCGAGATGAAATTCGTACTCGCGCAGAACTTCCCCATAGGTCCTGACGCGTGCGACGCCGCGACTGCCGTGGAAGCCCTCCGTCGTGATCTCATACTGTTTTCCGGAGTATTGATCGATCCACGGCAGATCAACCCAGCACTCGGGATCGGGCACGTAAGGCGCAACAAGGTGAAATTTCTCAGGATCTACGTCGGGCGGATACCCAAACGGTTTCACATGGCACGACAATAAGAAGTCGAATGGTTTTATGCGATTGCGGTACTTCTTGCCACGGTTGAGCCTTGCCAACGAACGCATGGCGGTTGGACTCGTGATTGGCACCCGTCCGATGGCAGGCAAATGCTCAAAACCCAGCGGCTGCGCGGACAGACCCAACGTCCGGCGAATAACGCTTATCCACGCTTGACGAATCCAATCCCGATCCTCGCTTTCCGGGTCAAGTGGGTTTCTTAGATGACCGAGACCGTGTTCGGACCACCGGTCTTCCTGATTGTTGACACCTTTCTGAAGCAGGACGGGATTGCCTTCATCATCCCGCAAGAAAAGCGCGTAGCGCTTGGGGGAAATTGCCAGACAGTAAAGCTGCCGCTGCTTGCCAGTTTCCGGGTGATAGTTGTCGCGTTCGATCTTGAGAATCGAGCGGGACTTGTCCGCATACGGATTGAGTTTTGCAAAACGCGTCACAATCTCAACGACTTCTTTCCATGACAGTGCCCTGACAGCAGCGCGGCCATCGGGCATCTCGAATGGGCCTCCCGGACAGGGAACTTACCCGCCATGCTCCGTGGCGACAACTGCCATCGAATCGGTGTCGTCCATCACATAGGTTCCGTGGAGATTGGAGACGCACTGGTCAAGCAATGCCAGCATCAGACGGCCCCCTGCCGTGATCAACGAACCCAACGGCGAGAACCAGAATTCACCTCGGAACTCGGGGTGAGCGACTTTGCACTCCCATTGAACAAGCCCATAGACCGGCGTGTCGAAGGGCACTGATCCGTTGCCTGTGCGCACCGCATATCGTCCCGTCAACAGCGCAGCCCGGCTCGGTGTGCATTGGGCCTCGACGTTGAAGTTGAGGAGGCGCATACCTTCTGCGGCCAGTTCGTCGAGGCGGGGAGTGGGTGCGCCTCGTAAGATGCCGCCGCCATAGACGCCAAGCTCGCCGTAGCCGACGTTGTCCATCAAGATGAGGACGATGTTGGGTTGCTTGTTAGCCGGAATGGATCTGTTCACTTTGGCCTCCGTTGCCGCACAGAGATTCGGCTATACCGATGCTGCCAAATCGGGGTTAGGCAAGCGTATGAGCACTATGCTGTTGTGGCGACTGGGAAAAGTACCAGTCCGCGCGTCACATCATTTCCCAATATCTCCACATGTTTGTCATCTAGTCAACAAGTCAACAGAGGTGTGTCGTTTCATCGTCTCTGTCTCCTATCCCGTCAAGTCCAACCGAGGTTAGGAGACAGAGGCCCGCAAAGTTGCACCCCCTTCCCAAGCACCTATTCGGTCGAGTTGTGTTCCTCGACAATCGACCAGTGACAAATGGATGTGGAATTAAATCGAAAGAACTCGAAATTTGAGCGCAAAACGCCTGATAACGACAGCCGTGGGCTAGTCTTGACTGCTATCGCTGTAATGCTGTACCTTGACAGCGATACAGTGATTGCAGATGTTCTTTAAGCTAAATCCAACAACTGGGCAGCCTCTTTACTTGCAACTGATGCAGCAAATCCGGCACGCCGCCGAAACCGGCGCATTGCAGGATGGCGAGCAACTGCCCGGTATTCGGACGTTGGCGGAGGAATTGGTTGTAAGTCCCAATACAGTCGCGAAAGCCTATTCTGAACTGGAACACGAAGGAATTCTTGAACTGCGGCAAGGGTCTGGAGCGTTCCTCACATTAAAGCGCCGAACCCGATCCCTAACAGACCACGTGCAGGTTGCCCGGCGACGACTTCGCGAATTGATCGAGCAACTGCGGGAGCACGGGCTTATGGATGAGGAGATCAGGCGAGCTTTCGAGGCCGAGTTACTTTATCCGGCCGAGGTCGTGAGGAAGTGATGAGGAACACACCCGTAATTCTGACCCACGATCTTACAAAATCGTACGGCACCGTAATGGCCGTCCACGGACTAAATCTCTCGGTCGAACCGAACCGCATTACAGCTTTTCTAGGTCAAAATGGTGCTGGCAAGAGCACCACGATCAAAATGCTGCTTGGCATGATCCGGCCCACTTGCGGTGAGGGGACAGTGCTCGGAAAGCGCATTGCAAATGCTGAAGAAAACCGCGAAATGCGGCGAAAAGTTGCTTACGTTGCGGAGAACAAGCCCCTTTACAGTTACATGACTGTCGAGCAAACGGTGCGCTTTGCGAGTTCGTTCTACTCCGATTGGCGCGCGGATGTCGCCACCAAGCTCCTCAGCGAATACAGATTACCTAACAAGCGGAAGGTGAAATCGCTTTCCAAGGGAATGCGGACCAAACTCGCCTTGCTGCTAGCGTTCGCTCGCCGCCCTGAGTTGCTGATTTTGGACGAGCCGAGCGAAGGGCTTGATCCGGTAGGTATCGAGCATCTACTCCAAACTTTGGTTGCACAGTCGGCAGACGGCGTCTCCATTTTCTTTTCTTCGCATCAGATTGCCGAAGTTGAGCGCGTCGCAGATCATGTCTGCATTCTCGACAATGGCCGACTCCTGGTGAATGCTTCCCTCGACCGATTGCTGCAATCCTATCGACGGATTGACTTGGCTTTTCGGTTCCCGCCCCCCGAGCAGGAGTTCCGCATCGCGGGCGTCGAGAGAATCCGAATAAGTGGGAATGCACTGAGCATCCTTGCCAGCATGAATGCGGAGGCCGTGGTTGAGCGAGCACATGATCTCAATGCGGTTTCTGTCGAGGTTGCACCGGTGGGATTGCGGGACATCTTCCTTGAGACGGTAAAGGAGAATTGAATCGTGCTCTGGTACAAGGGTTGGCTTGAGACTCGCTCCAGATTCTTAACTTGTTTGATAGTCGTGACCGGATTCTGCGCTGTATTCATTCACTATACTCAAGGATACCTTCGCCCTGAGTGGAGAGTAGATTTTCACCGTTTAATGCTTGTTGCTCACCAGTATCTCGTAATCATATGGATTATTTCGGTTGTCCTTCTGGGAATGGGTGGACTCGTCCGTGAAAAGGCGAACGGTTCGTCATCACTAACACTGAGTCTTCCAGTAAGTCGTGCGCATCTGCTGGGCGTGCGAGTCGCGATAGGCGTTCTTGAAGCGATCACCTTGGGAGTCGTGCCATGGGGGGCTATCTTCCTGGTTTCCTTTGCTAGCGGGATGCCGATTCAATTTCAACAGGCTCGATTCTATGCGCTCTTACTGGTCAGTGGAGGCCTGGTCTATTTCGCGATGGCAGTGCTCGTTTCTTCATTACTGGAAGGGGAATACACGGCTCCGGCTGTCGCATTCGGATTGGTATTCTTGACGATGATTCTATTTGATCTTTGGCTCCGCGACCTCAATCTTTGGCGCTTCGTATCGGGCGATTTTTACCTTGATCGAAATACGTATCTTCTTTCGGGACCATTTCCGTGGAAGGGCACGGTAGCATGTTTGGCCGTCGCCGCGTTGATGCTGATCGCGTCGGTCAAGGTTTTAGAGGAACGGGAGTTCTGAAGGGTCAGCACGATTTTACACTCACTCCATGAAAAGAGGGTGCCAAGAGTTCCAAATCCGTGAAGAAACTAGCTGTCATGGCGGTTCGATTTGATTGCGGGGTTGTTGGCCTCGGGGGCAATTGACATAACATCCCCATTTTCACTCGTCGTGTCCTGTGGGGTTTTGAGTGCAATGGCCTGTGGCTGTTGAAAAAGTCCGGTTTCCTTCCCAACAGCCAAAATGTGTGGGATACAAAATGCTCAGAAAATCAAAAAGATTATTTCTAGGGCATCCTGGAGCAAAGTTTTTTCGGTCATTTCTCGGCGAATGAGTTTTTCAACAGCCACGCCTGATTGCAACGTTTACCTCTCTTGCAAATCCAAATAGTTTATCTGGGGTACTAGTGGGAGGAAACGGGTGATGACCAGTGAGCGTCGCGGAACTGCCATCGTCCCTCGCGATACTCCACAAGTCCGGTAAAGTATCCCGTTTCGGTAACGCTGTGCCCGGCGGTGTCGACTTGGGTCTCGCGCCACGAGACCGCGACCACGACGAACTCGTTGGTGAGCGGATCGACACGCAAATCATCTCCCCACTTCAATTCAATGTGACGGATGGTTTGGGCAAACGTGCGAGTACCTTCCTGTGCAGCAGCGGTAGTGGGGAAGGCTATCTGGCCATTGACGGCCATAAAGAATGCGGGACTCGTATCGAAGTATTTGATCCAAGCCATGGGGCCATCCTGGGTGACGGAATGGGCGACGGTTTGCATGAATGTGCGCACGGCTTGGTCGACCGAGGAAGCCCCGTCCGAGGTCACGGAGTGGGAATGGTTCGCGCCAGGCGCGCAAGGAACGCAGCCTGCCAATGTGACCGCCAACAACAGAGAACGGATTTGCAGCTTGTGCGAAAGGAACAGAACAGAAAGAACGCGAGTCGGAGACGACATAGAAACCTCCATCGACCGCCGAGCCTGAATAGGGAGGTATAACAAAGGGAATCTAGTGCGGTCAATTGGCGCAAAATCCCGACAACGCTCAAAACCCCTGAATGAGGCATCAGTGGATCTTACTAATCAACGATATGGCACTTTTGGGGTAAGGAATGTAGGGTATCCAACGCTACCCTATTGCCACGGTATGATTCCGACGAATATTCCTCAAAATGATGAGCGACAGATCCGCAAGCCTCCAGGCAGTTGCTGAGCAGTTAGCGACGTTAAGCAAAACGTTGAGAAACAACGCCGACCCGGAAAGCAGACGTGCTCTTCTAAGAACCTTCCGAGTGTTGCTCGCCGAGGCCGACAGAGTCATTGCAGGAGAGATTCCTAACGAGTAGGGGGTGACTGCCCGATGGACAAAACCTTCACGCGTATTCGATCGATTACTGAAGAACTCTACCTCGTACGTGACGAGCTAAATAAACGTGCTGCGACCCAACCCACTGAACTTTCCTCTGCATTGTTCGAAGGCGAAGCATCTAATGAACTGGTCGCTTTCAAAGCAGCAGTCGATGAACTTCGTCAATTTCTGTGGCATTACCTACACGAGTTCCTCGGCACATCAGATTATGCTATCGGGGACCGGTTGCGTGAATACCAGATGCGGCGGGCTGCCCAACTGCTATTGGCCTTATCCGCTGCGCATGTTTACCAAATGAAGCCTCATCCCTTGGAAGCTGCTGCGCAAGACGCAATCAGTTTGGCAGAAAGGGCCAGCGCTTCCGAAAGATGATTGGCGAAACATCCCGATTGCGCTTAAAACCCTGCCCACACGGTAGCGAGCGCAATCGCCTGCGACAGTTTATTCCTGCGGTTTCTCAAGTTTTAACTGTGTCGTCTTGTGATCGTTTTCAGAAAGTGTGATGGCTTGCGGTTCCGCTTTGTAGGCGGCGGTTTCGGAAGGCGCCATGGGTCTTGC
>Ga0210400_10003455_pt1 | contig 13985 bp, 14 predicted proteins | sample IncBWH26MmetaG_FD_155456 | JGI IMG/M metagenome (GOLD analysis project Ga0210400, IMG submission 155456) | Forest soil microbial communities from Barre Woods Harvard Forest LTER site, Petersham, Massachusetts, United States - Inc-BW-H-26-M | ecosystem: Environmental > Terrestrial > Soil >...
CGGACGTTCTGGCGCTGGTGAACGGTGTGCTGGACGACGCCACAGTCAGTATGATGACGCAAGGTAAGACGGCGGTCCATCGCATCGACGCCAACACGCTCCTGGTCGGAGAGGGCCAGTCACTCGCGGACGCCGTGACGCGCCTCAGCAAGCCCGCGACCGGCCTCCAGGCCCGCGCGATCGACCGCAGCAAGGCTTTGGCGGGTTACGATCTGTGGCTTGCGGGGACGCTCCCGGAACTTCCCATGACCCTTCCCGTGCTGGAATCCCTGCGCGGAGTAGCGCTGGGGATCAGCGCGCAGAATGACCTGCGCATTGAGGTGGATCTGGAAACTGCCAACGCCAAAGCGGCGGAAGACCTGGTCAGCGCGGCGCGGAAGTCGCAAGTGCAGCAGCCGGGCCTCGGCGCGGCGTTGCAGAGCGAAGTCGACGGCTCCACAGCGCGGTTCCGTTTCGTGATGCCCGGAGATCAAGTGATCCAGGCTGTCAAGCAAAGCATGGAGCAAGGCGGAGCACAATCTCCGCTGGCCGGCCTTTTCGGGACATCGTTTGGGTCCGGCGCGCTGCCCACGTTCAAATCCACGACGCCTGCCGCCGCGCCCGCGGCGCCGGCCCAACCCAAACGGGACACCATCAGGATTTATGGACTGGATGAGGGCACCCGGGAAATTAAGCCCGAAGCACGGCAGTGAAGGAACGGTTGTGCGTAGTATGCTGAGAACGCATGAACCCACAACCCGCGCCTCAGAAAATCCAACTGTCCAATACGCCCGACTATCGGGAAGCTTACGCCAACAGCGTTCAGGTGCGTGTGAGTTTGTGGGACTTTTTCCTGCTCTTCGGCACCATCAATCAGAACGCGCCCGATAGCGTGTCGATACACAATCACCAGGGCATTTTCCTGAGTCCTCAGCAGGCCAAAGCGCTGGCCAACGTTCTGAATCAGAACGTCAGTCAGTACGAAGCCACTTTCGGCGAAATCCGCCTGGAGCCGAAGCCGCCCGCCTCGTCGGTCCAGTAGGCCGGCGTGTGTCCTTCCGCGCGTCCCATCTGATCTTTTTTTTCGCGTTCGCGACGCTCCTGCTCGCGATGCACCTGCCGTTTCTGACGCTGCCTTTCCACTGGGATGAGCTCGGACAATTCGTCCCGGCTGCGCTCGATCTGTATCGCGACGGGGCCTGGGTGCCGCATTCCGCGCTCCCCAACGTGCATCCGCCGGGGGTGATGCTGATTCTGGCGCTGGTCTGGAAAATGTTCGGGTTTTCGATCCTGTCCGCGCGCCTGACCATGCTGGCCATAGCCGCGGCAGGAGTCTTTTTCTCGTTTCTGCTAGCTATCCGGCTGGCGCGCAAGGCGGAAGGCGCACCTGCGTTCGCGGCGGTGGTTTTCCTGTTAGTCGCGCCGATTTTCTACACCCAGTCCATGATGGTCCTGTTGGATATGCCCGCCATGACGCTGACGGTTGTGGCGCTTCTGCTGTTCTTCGACGAACGTTACGCCGCTTGCGCCGCCGCGTGCACGGCTCTAGTCATGGTGAAGGAAACCGCAATCACTACGCCGATGGTTTTCGCGGCTTGGCTGTTGTTTGGCGAAAAACGGTATCGTGACGCGCTGTATTTCCTGGCGCCCGCCGTGGCCCTGGGCCTGTGGCTGCTGGAGCTGCACCACGCGACCGGCCATTGGCTCGGCAACGATGAGTTTGCGCGATTCAACGTCAACCAATCGCTCGGATTCAGCCACATCGTATACGCGATCGGCCGCCGCCTGTACATGCTCTTTTTTAGCGACGGCCATTTCCTGGGCGCCGCGGCCCTGATCGCCGGATGGCGGCTCCTGCGTGGCAAGGAATGGACCATCGCGGGTCTGGTGGCTGTTGCGCAGACGATGGTAGTCACGCTGCTCGGCGGCGCGGTGCTGGATCGCTACATGCTGCCGGTGTTGCCGATCCTATATGCGGCCTTCGCGGTGGCCTCTACGGCCTGGTCGCGGCCGGTACGCTTGTGCGTGCAGGCTGCCATGGTGGCGCTGTTCGTGTTGGGGTGGTTCTGGAACCCCCCGGTTCCGTTCCCTTATGAGAACAACCTCGCCATGGTGGATTTCGTCCGCCTGCAGCAGGAAGCGGCCGAGTATCTGGAGGACCACGCGGCCGGCCAACGCATCGCCACCGCCTGGCCGTTCAGCGAGGCCATCGTCAATCCCGAGTTCGGATATGTCCACCGGCCCCTCAACTTGACGGTGCGCACGGGTGGGGTGCGCCTGGCCAACCTGGCCCAGTTGAATCCCAGGGATTTCGATGTGCTGGTGATGTTCTCGGCGGAGTGGTCCGGGAAAGGGCGGCTCCTGGACATCCGTCCGGTCCGGTCGGTGGTACACGCGTTTCTGGATCCGAATATCAACGCCACCACCGATGAGATCCGCGCCACAGTGGGTTTTGCTCCCGCGTTGCGCTGGACCAGGGGCGGCCAGTGGATCGAAATCTACCTGCCCGTTACTCAGCCACAACCGTAGTGGGTGGTCTACTTCAGGATCTCCCGCACCTTCTCGAGCAGCGCTCCGAGCGTAAACGGTTTTGCCAGGAATCGCGCACCTGCTGGAATCTGTTCCTCTCCGGTATATCCGGAAATGAACAACGTCTTCAATATTTTACGAGCGGGAGCGGCCTCCTGCATCCGGCGCGCCAGCTCCGGCCCATGGATTCCCGGGAGCATCACGTCGGTGATCAACAAGTCGATTGCTTGGCCGCGCGCGGCAGTCAGAGCCTCCTCCCCACTCCCTGCCTCCAGCACGCGGTAGCGCTCGCGCTGCAGGATTTTCCGGATCAGCTCCCGAATGCCAATTTCGTCATCCACCACCAGAATCGTGGCGGTCTCGCCGCCGCGCGGTGGTTCGGCCTGCGCCGCCGGACGCACTACCGGCGCGCCTTCCGCCTCAAGGTAGGGGAGATAGATGGCAAAGGTGGAACCCTGACCGGGCTCGCTGGTGAAGGCGATGTCGCCCCCCCACTCGTGAACCAAGCTATAGGCGCGCGCCAGAGCCAGTCCGGCGACCGCCGATGCCGGATCCCCGGTCTTGCTGAGCACCGGATCGAACACCCCTGCGGCTTGCTCGGCGTCCAGCCCATGGCCGTCATCGCGGATCGTGATACGAGCATACTTGCCAGTAGCCAGGGCGGTGGGCGACAAGCGTTCCACCACCGTCGCGACGTCACAGGCTATGGTGATCCGCGTCCGCTCCCGCGGGGTGCTTTTTCGCGCTCCGGCGATCACGGCGGAGAGCACCTCGCCCAACTGCCCCGGATCGGCCATGGCCACGATCGGCTCGCGGATCACCGTGAGCTCCACCGCGACGCGCTCTCCGGCGGCCGCGGTGATTTTCGACCGCAAATTGAGGATCGCCTCGCCGATATTCACGCGCGACGCCGGCTTGCCCTGCCGCCGGGCGAACTCGGTGAGCTGTGCTGCGAGGCCCCCGATGCGGCGTGCGGCGCCCAGAATCTCACCGGCTTCCTGGCGCAAGGGATCGGCAGGCTTCAGCGCCTGCAACAGTTCCTCGGCATACCCGGTCACGATCATCAGCGGATTATTCAGATCGTGCGCCAGCCGCCCCGCGAACGCGTACAGCGCCTCGAATCGTCCGGCGGAGAGCAGTTGCCGTTCTAACTCCTTACGCGAAGTGATGTTGGTGATAACGCCGGTGGCCAAACCGCCTGTTACCCGGATCGTCTCGCGGCACCACACAGTCTGTCCGCTGGCCGACGTGGCCCGGTACTCGGCGCTTGCTTCGCCGCCCGCGTTCAGCACGCTGCGATACAACTCCATGGTCGCCGCGCGATCTTCGGGATGGATGCGTTCTTCGAAAAAGTCTCGGCGGCCGAGCCAGTGCGATGGGGGATGCCCCAGCATCCCTTCGGCGCTGCCCTCGACCGACCGAAACTGGAGCGTAGCCGCGTCCGCCTGCCAGACGACCGCAGGAAGATGGCTGGGAATAGCTCCGCTCGACGGCGCGGGCGCCTCGCCCACCACGATCAGCGTTTCAGTTTCGTCCTCGTCGTGCCAGGCGCGTAGGGGGACTTCGGTGAATCCATGGGCCGGCAGGTCTTCCACACGGGTTCCGAACCGCTTACGGAATGCCCGGTTGGTCCAGACCACGGACCGGTCCTTCGAAACGATGGCCAGGGGAGTGGGCAGCGCGGCTGCCATTTCCCGGTAGTAGCCGAGCTGGGCCTCCAGTAACGCCAGGAGGCGTGCGACATCCTTGGCAGACCAATGGCCGAAGTCTGCGCGCTCCATCACAGCTTAAGTTTGAAGACTCAACCGGGAAAGTAACAGTGTACAGGCGACTATCTGGTCATAGTACCGGTGGCCCGATCCTTGGGCCGCTGGTGCTAGTACAATCTCACGCCGCGGTTTCCAGGCTCCCGGAACATGTGTACGGTATCAATGAACCGCACCTGCCGCGAGGCGTAAGTCATGGCCAGGGTATGAGTTCGGCAGCCATCGCCGAAGAAGCGCACGCCGTGCAGCAGGGCCCCGTCGGTGACGCCGCACGCGGCGAAGATGATCTGATCGCCGGGGGCCAAGTCCCGTGCCGTGTACACGCGCTTGGCATCGCGGATCCCCATCTTTTCGATGCGTTCTTCGAGTTCTTTGGTGTTGATCACCAGCCGGGCGACCATCTCGCCGGAAAGGCAACGCAGGGCCGCCGCCGTCAGCACGCCCTCCGGAGCGCCACCCGTGCCCATGACCGCGTGGACGCCCGCGCCGCGCACCGCCGCCGCGATTCCCGCAGAAAGATCGCCGTCCTCAATCAGGCGAATCCGCGCGCCGGCCGCGCGAATCTGCGAGATCAGCTCTTCGTGCCGTGGACGGTCCAGCACCATGATCACCAGATCCTTGACGTTCCGGTCCAGGCAATGCGCGATGGCCTTCAGGTTGTGCTTTACCGGTGCGTCGATATCCAGCGCATCGCGGCATGCCGGACCCGCGATGATCTTCTGCATGTAGCAATCGGGTGCATGCAGCAGACCGCCCGGCTCCGAGGCAGCCAGCACGCAAATCGAATTGGGCGTGCCGCGTGCGCACAGGTTGGTGCCCTCGAGAGGATCCACCGCGATGTCCACGCGCGGAAACTGGATGCCGTCAGGAGCCTTCGCGCCGACCGGCTCGCCGATATACAGCATGGGAGCCTTATCGCGTTCGCCTTCCCCGATCACGATGTTGCCCGCCATGTGGATGCCCTCGAAGGCCTGCCGCATGGCATGCACGGCGGCCTGGTCGGCGGCCTTGGCGTCGCCCTGGCCCATGGTGCGGGTGGAAGCGATGGCTGCCTCCTCCACCACGTTGACAAAATCGCCCAGCAGGTCTCGTTCAATGCTGACAGGCGTGGTTGCGAAGGTCGTCGTAGCGTTCATAAAGCAGCGGTGCCCATCTTACCAAATACTGGGCAAAGTATCGGCTCTATTTGCTTGAATGTTTACCGGGAACCGTACTCGTACTCAGTGGTCAGGACTCGGGATCTGGGCCACACTCCCGCCCATCCCGGCGTAGGTATCGCGGACGCGGATTACCTTCGAGCCCGCAAACGTCACGAACGTGACGCGCCCTGGGGGCTCGCCGTACTGCCAGGTTTCCTGCTCGACGTCATCCTTGGTCTCGCGGGTCTTGCGGAGCGGCCTGCCCAGGGCCAGAATAACGGCTTCCTGGTCCATCCCCTCGATGGCTTTTTTCTGTTTGATGGCCTGCTGGGTTTCCGGCGGCAGGGTGTCGATGTAGTTCTCCGAGGCGCTGTGCTTCTCGAAATCCAGCACCGGGGCCAGCATTTTCTTCACCTGCGCCGAAGTGACATCGCCGATGGAATCCTTGAATTTGAGAACGATCGCCGTGCCGTTGTGGGGTTGATTCGAGGCCGGATTGTTCTGTCCGGGTGTTACGCCGCCCATGCTGATCTGCACCCGGTCGCGCCACGATCCTTTCGTCTTCAGGCCGTCATTCAACTGGAGGGTAATGGCGTCATCGTCGACGGAGACTTTGGTGACTTGCACCATGTCGCCTACGCGCGCGGCCTGTCCATCCTTGCGGATGGCTTCTTCCCATTGTTTTTTGTCCCAGGTTCCGTTCTCCTCGAACGGCAAGGCTTTGCGGGAATTGGGCAGTATGACCTTGGCTGAGGCGAATTCCGAAGAGAGTCCGCGCACCAGCTCCACGCGTTGGTCCTGGCTCAGTTTCTTGGTATCGCCGTGCAGGACGGCTACTCCCAGAAACGCCACTACTACCAGCGAAGGTATGCGGGAGACAGCCATCTCTTCGTTCTCAAAAAAGGACCTCAAAAAAAGGACCTCAAAAACGTCCCGTCACTTCCGGCCGCGGAATCAGTCTTCGGAGCGCGAAAAACAGCGCCACCACGATTCCGGTGGTGAGCAGGCCGCCTTCCACTCCATAGCCGCCGCCGCTCCAGAGTACGCCCACGTTCCACTCCAGGGTGTACCCGGTAACACCCATTGTAAACCCGCTCAGGTTGCTTCCGAGCAAGGGCAAAGCGACGTTCCAGCCGAAATGCAGGCCGATGGAGAGCCACAGAGCTCCCGTGCGCCACACTGCGTACCCCAACAGGATTCCCCACGCCACGGTATTCACGATTCCGAGGGTGTTTGCGTCCCGATTCCCGGAATGCATCAGTCCGAAGATCACGCTGGTGGGGAGGATGGTCGCAAACGGCCCTACCGACCGGACCAGCAACTGGAACGCATATCCGCGGAATAGCAGCTCTTCCCCCATCACTCCGAAGAAAAGCGCCAGACTGTCGAAGGCCAACGAAGCCCAGAGATGTTCCACACCGGCCGGCACCCGGACGAACTTCGCCACGCGCAGCCCCACCGGAATTAAGATCACACAGAGCGCAGCTGCGACGCCCACAGCGGCGCCGGTTAAGACGTCGCGGCCGGAGGACAGACTCCATCCCAGCCCGACGTCGGCCAGCCGGCCGCGTTCGTAAATTCTCACGACCACCGCATTGGCTACCGCCGCTGCCGCAAATGCGGAAAGCGTCGCAGCCACCAAAACGCCGCCTAGTGGGAACAGGACCGACGGAAAGAGTAGCACGCCCAGCCAGGCGAGCAGCACATACAATCCCACGCGAAGGATCAGTCCCTGCTTGTCGGGCAGTGCTGCCTCGTTCACGTTTTTCGGCTCTCCGCGGCCAGCGTTGCCCGAATCACCAGGAAAAACAGGATGGAAGCCAGCAGCGCGATTCCGGCCCCACGCAGCGCCACGGCGGGAAGCCACCCGGCGCGGAGATAGAAGGCCGCTAATAGGCCAAGGAACACCAACCTGACCGCGCCTTTAGCCGCGCGCGGCGAAACCCTGACTGCAAGCCATACCGCCGCCGTGCTTACGGCTAGGGAGACCGTCAATCCGAAAGCCGCGCATTCCGCCAGCGAGCTCAAATCCGGTCCCACCACGATCCGGCCGCTGTGCGACCAATACACGGTGATCAGCGCCAGCAGCAACATCACGAACGCTGCCAACTCGCCATAAAATACTGAGATCGCGATACGCGCCAGGGCCCTCGCGGTGGTCGGCATCTCCTCGAACTGCGTCGCGGCCACCGGCGCGGCGAACACTACCCCCAGGCAGGCATATACGCCGAGGATTACTGGGTCCAGGAAATCCCGACCTCTTTGCCACGGCAAAAATACCCCGAATATGCCGATCACAAGCAGGAAGACTGGCAGGGCCCCAAGCCAGCCGGCTCGGCGGAAACCCAGCCTTCCGCTTAGACCGGACGCCTCTTTCGCCAGCTCCGCCCTCATTTGCCAATCCCGTCCAGACATGGTACCAATCGACAAGACTCTAGGGAGTCGCCTTAAGTGGTGTTAGGGCGATTTTCCCTAAGCGAGAGCGCTAATCGACTGCCCTGGGCTGTCCGATAGCACCATTAGACTATGTTGGATCGCCGAGTTGAGCCCCGGATGCTGTGCGCGGATCTGGTCGATATCCAGTGGAAGGACCCCAACGGCCGCTCCCGCCGCGGTGTTGCCAATCTGGAAGATATATCCCTTTCCGGAGCATGTTTGCAGGTGGATCGGCCGGTCCCGCTGGGCACCGCCCTCCACATCAGTTATCCCAATGGGGAACTGAGCGGAAAAGTCAAGTATTGTGTGTTCCGGGAAATCGGGTACTTCCTGGGGATCGAATTCAACGATGGCTGCCGCTGGTCCCAACGCAGCTTCCGCCCGCAGCATCTGTTGGACCCGCGCCGGCTGGTGACGCGAAGCGTGAATCGGATAAAAGCTGAAAACGGAAGCCCTCCGCCGTCAATTCACTAAATGGCCGGTATTTAATCTCCGGTAATGTGACCGGTAGTCTTGGTACTGGGCCCAAGGGACGTTACCACTAAACCTGCCGCGCGGTATCCTGTAACTGAGCTGACATGGCCACTCTCGCCGAGAAACTGCCCGAGCAGGCTCCCGCAACAGTCCGGAAAATATCCTGGTCTGCCATCGCCTGGTTTGGCATTCTGTTGATCGCCGTGTACTACCCGATTCTGAACCGGCTTGTTGCACAGTGGAGCAACGATGACGATGTGAGTCATGGTTTTTTTGTTCCTTTGGTCGCGGGTTATGTTGTCTGGCAAAGGCGGCAGAAGCTCCTCGACACGGAATGGAAACCGGCTTGGTGGGGCATCGCTATTCTCGTCTGGGCCGCCGTGCAGGCCTACGTGGGAATGCTGGGGGCGGAATTGTTCCTCCAGCGCACGGCTTTTCTGCTTTCGCTTCTGGGGACGCTGCTGGTCCTGGGCGGTACCGGGCTGGTCCGGGAGCTGGCTTTTCCGTTGCTGCTGCTGCCCTTCATGATTCCGCTTCCGACCGTGGTCTACAATCAGATCACTCTTCCGCTGCAGTTCATCGCCAGTTCCGTGGCGGAAAAGTCCTTGGAAGTATTGAATATCCCTGTGCTGCGCGACGGAAATATTCTGGAACTGGCTAGTCAGAAGCTTTCGGTAGCCGAGGCTTGCAGCGGCATTCGCAGTTTGCTCTCGCTCTCGTTCCTTTCTGTTGTATATGCCTATTTTTTCGACCGCAAAGTCTGGATGCGCTGGGTTTTGTTGATCGCCACCATCCCCATAGCGATCGTGGCCAACTCGGCCCGTGTCACACTCACGGGCGTGTTCAGCGAAATCGATCCTTCCTTGGCGGCTGGATTCTTTCACGAGGCCGAGGGATGGGTGATCTTTGTAGTGGCGCTGGTTATTTTGGTGGTCGTGCATCAATTGCTGAACTGGGTATACCGCCGGTGGCATCCCGAACCCATCCTCCCCCCGGAAACAAGAGGGCCCAAGGAGCAAAAGCTTGCTTAAATTTCTGAATTCCCCAGCCGCTCGCATCGTCACAGCCCTCCTGGTGCTTCAAGCCGCGGTACTCTACAGCGCCATCCGTCCCGAATTCGTTCCCCCCAGCCGCCCGCTAGAAGGAATGCCCGCCACGCTGGGATCGTGGCAACTCGCTCAGAGTGGCGTCATCGAGCAGGACGTTCTGGATATTCTCCAGGCGGACGATATTCTGAACCGTACGTACTGCAATTCCACGTCGGGGGACTGCAAGAATGCCCGAGAGGCCGCCAACCTTTTCGTGGCGGCTTTCCGCACGCAGCGCACGGGAAAGGCACCCCACTCCCCCAAGAATTGCCTCCCGGGTGCAGGATGGGTGAAGCTTTCCTCGGAAGAACTCGCGATCGACGTGGGCCGTGCCGCCCCTATTTCCGTCAATCGCTACTTGGTAGCCTCCGGTAACGAACGGGACTTGGTCCTGTATTGGTACCAATCCCGCGATCGTGTGGTGGCCAATGAATACAAAGCCAAGTTCTGGGTGATGGCGGACGCCATCCGCCTGAACCGCACCGATACGGCGCTGGTGCGGGTGATCGTTCCAGTGGTGAATCGCGACGAAGCGCGAGCCCAGGCGGACGCCACGGACTTCGTGAAAGCGTTCTATTCGACCTTGCTCAGTTACCTGCCAAGCTAAACTAACTGGTGGGATGTATTTCCAGCAATTCTATTTAGCCTGCCTTTCGCACGCTTCCTACATGCTCGGGTCTAAGCTTGGTTCCGAGGGCGTGGCCTGCGTGGTCGATCCCCAGCGCGACGTCGGCATCTACCTGGACGAGGCGCACGCGCACGGGCTGAAAATTGAGCACATTATTGAGACGCACCTCCATGCCGACTTCGTGAGCGGGCATCGTGAGCTAGCTGAACGCACCGGGGCGAAAATCTATCTGGGCGCCTTAGCCGGGGCCCGCTTCCCGCACGTGCCGGTTCGCGACGGCGACGAACTTCGCTTCGGCCGCGTCATCCTGCGTTTTCTCGATACGCCCGGACACACGATTGAAAGCGTTTCGATCGCGGTAACGGATTTGGACCGTGGTGACAAACCGTTTGCCGTGCTTACCGGCGACACCCTCTTTATCGGCGATGTGGGCCGGCCCGACCTGGCTCCGGATCTGACTCCCCAGGACCTGGCCGGCATGCTCTTCGACTCGCTGCACAACAAGCTGCTGCCCCTGGGCGACGACGTCGAAGTCTATCCGGCCCACGGCGCGGGTTCGCTGTGCGGAAAACAAATGCGTCCCGAGCGGCAGTCCACCATCGGCAAGGAGCGCGCGCTGAATTATGCGCTCCGGCCGCGCACCAAGGAAGAATTCGTACGCCTGCTGACGGCCGACCTGCCCGAGCGTCCGGATTACTTCGCCCTGGATGCGGAGCTGAACCGTAGTGGCGCGCCCGCAGTGGCCGAACTCCCGCCGCTGGCGCTCCTGGAGGCCGGCGAATTCGCCGCGCGGCAGCAAGCCGGGGCGGTGGTGCTGGATACGCGCCCGGCCCAGCAGTTTTTCGCGGGGCATATTCCCGGGGCAGTGCACATCGCGCTGTCCGGTCAATATGCCTCTTGGGCCGCGACGCTTCTGGGTCTGGATCACGACATTCTCTTGGTCGCCGAAGATCCTCAATCGCTGGAGGAGTCGCGGTTACGTTTGGCCCGTGTGGGCATCGAACGCGTGACGGGCGGATTGCGGGATGGAATGGCCGGTTGGACGGCCGCACAGCGCCCTGTCGCCCAAATCGGGCAAGTTTCCGCCGAGGAGCTGGCCCAACTGCGTGCGGGGGGGCAGCTAGATGGTGTTCAGATCGTGGACGTCCGGCGGCCGCCGGAATGGGACGAAGGGCACATCACGGGCGCGTTGCTCGTGCCCCTCCATCAGCTATCCTCGAAACTTGGAGAGATCGATCGCACGCGTCCCGTGGCGGTGCATTGCAAGGGTGGTTATCGCAGCGCCATCGCCTGCAGCATGATCCAGCGGGCCGGCTTCGACCAGGTGATGAATCTGACCGGAGGCTTCGACGCCTGGCGCGCTTGCGGCTTGCCCGAATCCAGAAACGGGAGCTGATCGAGGGCCGGGCATCAAAACGGTTGCCTCGTAGGGCGATGGGCGCCTCGCCCGAAGCCTTATTGGCGCGCGGTCGCGCTACTGCGGGCCATGGCAGCCGCCTGCTTCCGCTTCTTCTGCCGTTCGAATCGCAACAGCTCCCGGCGGCGCCGCAGCTTGACGCCTTCGTCGACCTTGTGCCAGAACTTGCCGAAGTAAGCCGCCGCGGAAGCGAACCCAAATATCACCACGGCCCACATCGCCAACTTCCCATACGCCGCCAGTTGCGGCCAGCGGATGCCCCCGATCACTAGCGCAATCGCGGTCACCTGCGTCACCATCTTGGTTTTTCCCAGGTCGCTGGCACGGATCGTGTAGCCCGAGGAAGCCGCGATGGACCGCAGCCCGGTCACCGCGAATTCCCGGCCGATGATGAGAATCACCATCCAAGCCGGCACCCCCTGGATCGCTACCAGCGACACAAGCGCGGCCGAAATCAGAAGCTTGTCGGCAATCGGATCGAGCAGCGTGCCGACCGTAGTCACTTGCTTCCAGCGCCGCGCGAGATAACCATCCATGAGATCCGTGGCTGCCGCGATCAAAAAAATCCCCAGCGCGAACAGCTCCCGGGATACCGGGACGAACCGCGGCCAGTTGACGCCCTCGGCCAGCAGCGCTGCGACCAGAAGCGGCACGAAGAAAATCCGCAGCAACGTCAATAGGTTCGGCAGGTTCATCCGATGTTAACGATAATACCCTTGGAGGTCGCCTCACCGCTGGACCACCTTATATTTCCGCAGTTTGCGCCGGACGGACGCCGGCGCCACTGCGTCCACGTAGCAGTACTGCTCCTCGTAGCGCGTCGCGAGGACGCGGGCGTGCTCATGTAGCAAGTGCAAGGGCCCGCCGTCACCTACCGGAAAGCGAAACGCACACTCGGCGAGCGGATCCACCGAAAGCGTCTGATCGATTTTCTGGAGCAACTCTTCGAATCCTTGACCTGTCGCAGCCGAGAGGGCCACCGCTCCCGCGGGCTGATGCTCCGGGTCGCCCAGAATCCGCCGCGCCAGCGCCGTCGAGTCGGGCTTTCGGGGAAGCAGGTCAATCTTGTTGAGCGCCAGAATCTGCGGCGTCTCGCCCGCGCCAATCTCATTCAGAGTTGCGAGAACATGTGCTGTCTGCTCCTCGGCCGACGGAGAACTGGCGTCCACTACGTGTAGCAGCAACTCGGACTCCACGACTTCTTCCAGCGTGGCCCGGAACGCCCGAATCAGCGTGGTCGGCAGATTGCGGATGAATCCGACGGTATCGCTCACCAGCACGTGTCTCTTTGAAGGTAGAACGATATGCCGGACAGTCGGATCCAGGGTAGCGAACATTTTCGCGTCCGCCAGAACGCCGGCCCCGGTCAGCCGGTTGAACAGCGTGGATTTACCGGCATTGGTGTAGCCCACCAGGGCCAGCGTCGCCAGCGGAACGGCTTGCCTCTGCTGGCGCTGTGTGGTGCGTCCGCCGCGCACGCGCTCCAGGCCGCGTTCGATAGCCTGAATGCGCTGGTGAATCCGCCGCCGGTCGGTTTCGAGTTTGGTTTCGCCCGGTCCGCGCGTACCGATTCCGCCGCCCAGCCTGGACATCGCCGCGCCGTGGCCGGTCAAGCGGGGCAGCAGATAATTAAGCTGCGCCAGCTCCACCTGCAACTGGCCTTCGCGGGTGCGGGCGCGCCGGGCGAAGATATCCAGAATGAGCTGCGTCCGGTCGAGGACTTTGACGTCCAGTGCGCGCTCCAAGTTGCGCTGCTGCGTCGGAGTCAGCTCCTGGTCGAACACTACCACCGACGCATCGTGAAAATGCACCTGGGTCTTGAGGTCGTCGACTTTTCCGGAGCCGATCAAGGTGGCCGCATTGGCGCGCGGCAGGGTCTGGATGGAGCGATCGGCCACGCTCGCGCCGGCCGTGGCGGCCAGGACCGCCAGTTCTTCGAGGGATTCTTCCGCGCTGATGAGCGTGGATGCGGAACGTGCTTTGCGCCCGCTCAGTTTCAGGCCCACCAATAACGCGATTTCCGTGGCCAAAAGCCTCTTTCCCGGGTTTATTTCCGGATGTTAAGTAGTGGGCTCGACGGGAGCTCCGGGAGTGGCATGCGAGCCGGCTGCGGCGCTGGAATGCGCGGGGGAATGGAAGGGCCGCGAGACTACGACAGTGGAAATCGCGTGCTTGAAAATGAGCTGTTCCTGATTGTTGGTTTCAAGCACCACGGAGTACTTGTCGAAGCTCTTGATTTTGCCCGAGAGTTTCACGCCGCTCATCAAATAGATGGTAAGGAAGGTTTTATCTTTGCGCGCATTGTTTAAGAATGCTTCTTGTATGTTTTGCGCTTGCTTTTCCACGGGAGCTGCTCCTTTAGCCTAAAAAAGACCCCCACGGGGCTCCGCTGAGTCGCCCCGCACGGGCGAAGGTGCACGTGTCCGTCACCCATCATAACGCGGAATCCCGGGCAGCGCCTTCTCTAGCCTCAATCTGCACCAGCTCCCCGCGCGTTTGCGAGAGAAGTGTTCGGGGCAGCTTCCGGCT
>Ga0210400_10003457_pt1 | contig 13984 bp, 11 predicted proteins | sample IncBWH26MmetaG_FD_155456 | JGI IMG/M metagenome (GOLD analysis project Ga0210400, IMG submission 155456) | Forest soil microbial communities from Barre Woods Harvard Forest LTER site, Petersham, Massachusetts, United States - Inc-BW-H-26-M | ecosystem: Environmental > Terrestrial > Soil >...
AAACCGAACAGCACAAAATTCCGATGATCATGCCCACCGCAATTTGCAGCCTCGTTTGAAACACCGGTCGAGGATTGCCGAGCCTTGGCACCATTGGGGTCGCAAGCAGCATCCCGCACAGCACACCGCCCAGGTGGGCAGAGTTATCGATGCTGATGCCAGTGCGCGACGAAACAACATTCAAGCTGATTGCAAGACCGATCACCAGGTTAATCACGGCAAAGTAAATCACCGATCTACGCAGTTTTTTCAGTTCCTGCGGCGGAACCGGCAAGCGCGGCGACTTCAGCAGTACGATCAGCGCCCCCGCAATCCCGAACACTGCCCCGGATGCTCCTGCGCCGGGCGGAAAATAATCCAGCGCAACAAACGACTGGTGCGGAACCTGCTGGCTGATCAAAGCCGCGTGATTTTGCAAACCGTTCCATAGAACTGACAGCAGATTCCCCGCCGCGCCTGTCAGCACGTAGGCCGCGACTACCCCGAATGAACCAATCAGCGGCTCCGCCAGCAACCCCAGGTTCCACAAGCACCACATGTTTGTGGCCAGGTGAAGAATGCCCACGTGTACAAACATCGCGGTGACAATCCGCCACCATTGATCATTGATCAGCACGGAGCCCGCGTTGTTTGCGCCCCAGTGCATCAACTGCTCTGCCGTCGGACTCAGCAAGCCCACTCCGTTGATCACCATCGCCAGAAAAACAGCGCAGTTAATGCCCACCAGCACATAAGTCGCTGGAGCGGTGGCCCAGAAACCCCGTGGCCTTCTCACCACCGGTTGCGGAGTCGGAATGTAGCCCGCAGCCGGACGAAGAATCTCCGGCTCCGCGTTGGGTCCTATCCGAAAAGGCCCGGTTCCCGGCGATGGCGGAGGAACGCTACTCATACCACCACTCTACTGCATCTCCTTCATCAGGCTGCGCACAACAAACGCAGGTTCGATCGGTGCAAATCGCCGCACAAACTTTGACAGGCCTTTCCATTTAGTCTGTTCTTTGGTCTTCGCTCCCGCGTCCCGCTCAGCGCGTAAATCTCTAACGACGAAGATCTCCAAGGAGCAGAACTGTGACTGCATCGACAAGTGCGACAAAAACGATCCGCCGGGCATTGCTCAGCGTGACCGACAAAACCGGCCTCGTTGATTTGGCCAAAGTTCTCGCAGGCTTCGGCGTCGAGCTCATCTCCACCGGAGGAACCGCGCGCACACTCCGCGAAGCAGGATTGAACGTAAAGGACATCAGCGATCTCACCGGCTTTCCCGAGATGCTCGACGGCCGCGTAAAAACACTGCACCCGCGCGTCCACGGAGGCCTGCTCTACATTCGCGGTAATGCCGAGCACGAAGCCGCCGTCGCCGCTCACAGCATCGAGCCCATCGACATGGTCGTCGTAAATCTTTACGCCTTCGAGAAAACCGCCGCCCAGCCTGGCGTTGCCTTCGGTCACCTCATCGAAAACATCGATATCGGCGGTCCCTCCATGGTCCGCTCCGCCGCCAAGAACTTCGAAGACGTCGCCATCGTCACGCGCGTGTCGGACTACCCGGAAATCATCCAGGAAATGAAAAACGCCGACGGTGCCGCTCTCACGCGCAAAACCCGCTGGCGTCTCGCAAAACAAGCCTTCGCGACTACCGCCGCCTACGACTCCGCGATCGCCAACACCCTTGATCAGATTTCCGCAGCCCCCGAACCCACTGAGCCCATCCCGCCGGAGTCGCAATCAGCCGCACCGCTGCCGCTCCCATCAACGCTCCGCATCAACATGCCCCTGGCCCAGTCGCTCCGCTACGGCGAGAATCCCCATCAGCGCGCCGCGCTCTACACCGACGGTTCCGGCCTCGGCATCGCCGGGGCAACTCAACTCCAGGGCAAAGAGCTAAGTTTCAATAACCTCGTCGACCTCGACGCCTGCTGGGAACTTGCCCAGGAGTTCGACGACCCCGCCGTCATCATCGTCAAACACACCAACCCATGCGGCGCCGCAACCGGACCCACGATCCTCGCGGCTTACCAGAAGGCGCTCGCCTCCGATCCTGTCTCCGCATTCGGCGGCGTAATCGGCATCAATCGCACCGTCGATGCCGAGGCCGCAGCCGAAATCGCCAAGCTCTTCGTTGAAGCCATCGCCGCGCCCGCCTTCACTCCCGAAGCCCGCGAGCGATTCGCCACCAGGAAGAATCTCCGTCTCGTCGAGGTCCGCAGCGCTCCGCCGCGCCCCGTCGTCAAGAACGTCTCCGGCGGTTTGCTGTTGCAGGATGCCGACACCGGCCGCGTGACCGAAGACGAACTCAAGGTTGTCACCTGGCGTCCGCCAACCGCCGAAGAACTCCGCAGCCTCATCTTCGCCTGGCGTATTTGTAAACATGTGAAGTCGAATGCCATCGTCTACGCGCGCGACGGCCAGACCGTCGGCATCGGTGCCGGCCAGATGAGCCGAGTCGATGCCGCCCGCTTCGGCGCGCAGAAGGCCGTGCTCCCGCTCAAAGGAACCGTCGCCGCATCCGATGCTTTCTTCCCGTTCCCCGATGGGCTCGAAGCAGTCGCCGCCGCCGGCGCTACCGCTGTTATCCAGCCCGGCGGTTCAGTGAAGGACGACGACGTGATCGCCGCCGCCGACCGCCTCGGCCTCGCCATGGTCTTCACCGGAATCCGGCATTTCCGCCATTGACAGCCCCGGAAGAGTGGCAGCTTGCGCGCATGAAACGAAAAGGTGAAATCTCCGCCTCCAACTCAACTCCGTGCGCGAAAGTAGCTGAATCCCTGGTTCAAGGGGCTGAGAATCTTGCGACCAGGAAGTTTCGGATTGGGTGGTAGACCGAATGCGCGCACTTGCGTGGCATTTTCATCAAGAAAAAAGCCACCTTCCATGCGCTCAAAAAGTCTATGTGTATTCCAAAACTGCTCTAACCGGACGTCAGGGTGTTGTCACCCATGACAGATCCTCCGTCCAATGACTAAGCAGCAAAAACCCGCGAATCGGATGGTTTGGTGCGACTATTCGCAGGTAAAATCGTCTTTAAGGATAGGTGGCTGCGCCGGCACACGGTCGGCATCAAAGCTTTCAAACCGGCCAGACAGGGTGCGGGAACTTCCATCCCTGGATGAGATACACGAGATCCCCGAGGATCATGAAAATAAAAAGATTATCCCCCACTCTGTGGCTGCCGCTTGCCGCTTCTCTCGTAGCGGCGACCTCCCTGTCTGCACAAACTCAGAACACTCCAGCCAAGCCGGCTCAGTCGGCTCCGGCCAGTCCTTCAAGTGCCAGCTCCGATCCAAAACCGGGCCCTGCTTCAGCCGCCGAACCAGACCGCGGCCAGTCTTACTACCACTCCGCCCTTGCGCACATTTACGAGGAAGAAGCCATCTCCTCCGGCCGACCCGAGTATATGAGGCACGCTGTCGAGGAATATAAAACCGCGCTCAGCGCCGATCCAAATTCGGCGGAATTGAATGATGAACTGGCCGACCTCTACTTCCGCACCGGCCAGGTGCGCGAAGCCGAATCCACGGCCCGCGGCCTTCTGAAAACCTCTCCCAATGACATCGACGCGCACCGTTTGCTCGGTCGCCTTTACTTGCGCCAATTAAGCGAGACGCAAAACGCCGTTTCCTCGTCGTCTCCCACCGGCAACACGCTCGATCAGGCCATCGCCGAATTCCAGAAGATTGTCTCCCTCGATCCGAAAAGCGTGGAAGACCGCATGGTGCTCGGCCAGCTCTACACCGTCAAGCATCAGAACGAGAAAGCCGAAGAGCAGTTCAAGGCCGCCCAGGATATCGATCCCGATTCCGAAGAAGTCGTTCTCAATCTCTCGCGCCTCTATGCTGAAAACGGTGACCTCGCGCACGCGGCGAAAGTTATCGAAGCTGTGCCTGTTTCCGAACGCACCCCCAAGATGGAATTCACGCTGGGCGCTGTTTACGACCAGTCGAAGCGCACCAAGGACGCGATTGAGGCTTACAAACGCGCCGCCGATCTCGACCCTGAGGACGCACACAACCTTGGAGCGCTCGCCCAGGCGCTGCTCAACGACAATCAGTTGGACGAAGCCCTCAAGGAATACCGCCAGCTCGCTGACGCCGATCCTGAAGACGCAAGCACCCTTGTCCACATCAGCGAGATCCTTCGGCGCCAAGGCAAATACGACGAGGCCCTTGCGACCGTAAAAAAGGCAGTCAAGAAAGATCCCGACTCGCCCGAAGCTGGCTACAACGAGGGACTTTTACTTGACGTGCTGGGCCGCTACGACGAAGCGGCGCAGGTCTACGAACACATGGTCGAGCTGACCTCGCACGCCAACGGAGCATATACCGCGGACGAGAAGAACAACCGGGCCATCTTCCTTGAACGGCTGGGCTCGGTCTACCACGAGCAAAACAAGGTAAATGAAGCAATTGCCGCCTATCAGAAAATGATCGAACTCGGCGGCGACAGTGCCCAGCGCGGATACCAGAATCAAGTTGATGTCTATCGGGACGCGAAGATGTTCGACAAGGCGATCGAAGTCTCGCGCAAAGCTGTCGAAGCCGATCCCAAAAACCGCGATCTGAAGCTGATGCTTGCCGGTGAACTGGTTGACCAGGGCAAAGAGGATGAAGGCATCGCGATGGCCAGGGGTATGATCAATAACTCGGCCGACGACCGCGAGGTCTGGATTACCCTGGGACTGATTTACACCCGCATCCACAAGTGGAAGGATGCCGAAGATGCTCTGAACAAGGCAACCCCTCTGACCACGAAAAAGGAAGACACCGTTTATCTGCTGTTCTTGAAGGGCAGTCTGGCCGAACGGCAAAAGCACTTCGAGCCCGCCGAACAATATTTCCACGAGGCTCTCGACGTTGACCCCAATAATGCCGCAGTCCTCAATTATCTCGGCTACATGCTTGCCGACAAAGGCACCAGGCTTCCTGAAGCGCTGAAGATGATCCGCAAAGCCGTCGAACTTGAACCGATGAACGGCGCCTACCTCGATTCGCTCGGCTGGACTTATTTCAAGCTCGGTCAATATGAACTGGCTGAAGAGAATCTCCGTCAGGCGGTCGAGCGCGACCAGAGCGATCCCACCGTTCACGACCACCTCGGCGATCTCTACGAGAAAACCGGGCGCATTCGCCTCGCGGCAGCGCAGTGGGAGCTCTCGCTTTCCGAGTACTCAAAATCTGCTCCTCCCGATGTCGAACCAGTCGAGGTCGCCAAGGTCCAAAAGAAACTGGAAACAGCGCGCGTCCGCCTCGCCAAACAGGAAAACTCCACCGGACAGACCAAGCCGGAATAGATTCTCCATCTGAATCTGAACAGCATTAAGGGCGGCCGATAACAGGCCGCCCTTAATGTTTGCCGCCGTTGGCTGAGGAACCCCGGCACATGCTATGCAATTCTTGCAAAGCGGGCCGTTTCGCTGGTGGGCAATGGTTCAGCCTGGGGCGGAAGCATTTTGTGATGCGACAACGAGCGCTTCACGATAAAGACTTCGTCCAGATATAGGCGAGCGTTTCCCTCGAGATCGAGAAAGCCTGTATTACTTTCCCTGCAAAGCCTCTGTCCTTCTTCTGACAGCACCGGCGCAATCAGAACCGGTGTCGTCTGGCCTGAAAATTGTGCGCGCAGCTTTCGCAACTCCAGGAATGTCCGTTGCAATTCAATCGGGTTGCAGCTCTGTACCACTTTGCAGACAAGCCGATGCGCATGCCCATAGATTTCAACGTTCGCGATAATTGTCTTGTCGCTGCGGTGCCGGTGCGATTCGACCTTGATTCCCTTTGTCTTGACTACCGAAATCTGCCCCAGTGTCTGTTGAAGTGCCTCGATAGCCTCATTCTCCAAGTGCCTTTTCATAGAAACCACACTTCCGCAGCGCAAAAGTCTCGCTCACTGCTCTAAATTCAAATCAGGCAACTGAAAATGCGGTAGAAACCGCCAATAAATCATGCTCTGCGTGATCTGCCGATGCCCTGTAACTCAGGCTTCCGTGCGCGATTCCATGCCGGCAATTCCGTCTCCCTTTACCGAGGAAGATCGCAGCCTGAACATATTCGTGCCGGCTGGAGTCATTGCCAATCTGACTTCCTTCCGTTGACCCATATGGTGCCCGACCTTGAAGTCCAGCCATTCGCAAAGCCGAGGGTCGTGGATCTCTGGTTCTCCGTGCCAGAACTCTGGCGATAACCCGCACTGAATCTGCAAGTGATCCAATTGCAATTCAATTACGCGAACAGCCTTGGGAAAATATCTGCGCACATTCCTGACCCCAACGTGCAGCCCGGTGACTTCGCTTCCGTTGACTTGCGTTTTGACCACCATCGCTCGTCTCGCGTCCTTGTCGAAAAACTCAGCGTATCGAGCGCGGTCAACCACCACACCCGTTGCCGCGTCAGCTCCCTGGCAGAGGCCCGGATCACGCATCACAGCCCATTTGCTGCCTATGTTGGACCCAATTCATGTTGACGTCAAGGGAGCATCTGAGGGGCCTTATGGAAATATTTTCGGAATCTATCTAGCGCTACGTTTACACTCCTGCGGCGATTCACCCCCGCCGTTCTGTCCGCTCAAAAAAGATGCGGCAGCTTTCACGAAAATGAAGGCTGCCGCACTCGAAATTCCAGTCTGACTACCCGTCTTTGACCGACTATTGATGCGCCTGGGCCGAGGCAATGTAGGAGTCCACATTGCGCTTGTCGACGAGCGATGTGCCCGTATCAATGAACACCGGAAATGGAGAAAACGCATCCTGGCTGTAATCCGTCGTCAGAGATGTCGGCGGTGCATGGAAGATCTCGTCCAGAGACCTCAAGCCGATGTAGCCCATCGTGAACGGCTTCTGCGCGACCGTTGCATTGATTGTGCCGCCCTTGATCCCGTCCAGAGTGTCCTGGTTAACGTCCCAGGCCACCAGGACTCGATCTGTCGCATTGGCGCGCTTGATTGCATCCGACACCATCTTGCCCGAAGCAGATTCCAGGCAGACAAACCCATTGATCTTCTTAGGACCCGACAGGGCCATCAATTCCTGCGTCTTGTCAAATGCCGTGCGAGCGTCGCTCTTAATGTCGATCACGTCAACAATGTGAATACCGGGACGGGTGTCGAGAACATCCTTGAATCCCTTCAACCGCTCTTCCATGTTCGGCTGGCCTGCGATGGTGAAGAAAACCACATTCCCTGCGCCGCCCAGTTGCTCCACCACTCGATGGCCGCCCATCCTGCCGGCCTCCAGGTTGTTCGTGCCGATAAAGAACAGCCTCTTGCTCCCCACCGCGTCGGAATCAATCGTGATTACCGGAACTCCGGCGCCAATCGCGGAATCAATTGCCGGACCAAGCACTGAGACATCCGCAACCGAGATCAGGATGCCTGCGGGCTTTGCCGCTACTGCCTTCTGCAACTCGGCCAGTTCTGCCTGCGGGTCATAGTTCTCAGGCCCCACCACCTTCGCCGTGACCTTGTACTCCGCTGCGGCCTTGTTGAAGCCCTTCGCTGCCGTTTGCCAGTAAGGCAACGCCATATTCGACGAAACCATGTAGAAGACTTCTTTGTTCGAGTGCCTGTCGCAGCCAGTCGTGAATGCAACTCCAAAGGCCACCAGGGCCAATCCTACAAATTTCAACGCTTTCATTCTTCCCTCCTGTCCGAATGTGAAGAATATCGGATTGCGCGAAATTGCGACGCCTGCGCGCGCAGTTTGTAAAACCGGCAGGATCGTACTCCCGCACCCCGATAATTGTCCAATCCCGTCGCAGGAAAGATTTTAAAGCATCCCGCACACTCCCCATTGGTGACTCGCGACACGTCCGTTGCAGCTTCGCCTTGAAGATTCCGCGCTGCCTTGCGGTCGCCGTTCCCACTTGCCGTGCACGCGCCCGCTTTCGTGCGATATAACCAGACCAGACCGATCCAAGACTGATACGGGATGACTTTTCAGCCAAATCTAAAGGGTCCACTGCCCGATGACATTGCTGTCGATGGCGACGGAGCCCTCTCCGTCCGAGTTCATCCTGAGCCGCCCCATCCCTATCGATCTCCCTTTGCGCGTGACAACGCCCGCATTCTCCATGCTCGAGCCTTTCGCCGGCTGGCGGGAAAAACTCAGGTATTCTCTCGCCTGGCTCACGATCTGCCGGGCGACCATTTCCGCAGCCGCCTGACCCACACACTCGAAGTGGCCCAAATCTCCCGCACCCTCGCCGCCGCTTTGGGGCTGAATCGTGAACTCGCCGAAGCCCTGGCCCTGGCCCACGACATCGGTCATCCCCCCTTCGGTCACGCCGGCGAAAAAGCGCTCGATACCGCATTGCGCCAGCACGGCCTTGGTTTCGATCACAACCTGCATGCCCTCCGCATCGTCACCTGGTTTGAAGAGCGCTATCCGGCCTGGCGCGGACTCAACCTTACTCTGGGCCTGCGCGAGGGCATCATCAAGCACTCCCGCGATTACAGCAGCAAAACCCATCCCGAACTCGCTGAATACTTCCTCGATCTTCGCCCGCCACTTGAGGCGCAACTCATCGATCTCGCCGACGAAATCGCCTACCTTACAGCCGATTTCGACGATGGCCTGGACTCCGGCATTCTGAACGTCGCCGACGTTTGCCGCCACGTCCCGCTCTTCCGCCGCTTCCACAATGACGTCATGGCGCAATATCCCGCCACGCCGTCAAAGCAGGCAGTCTACGAAACTCTCAACCTCATGCTCAACGCCCTCGTTTCTGATCTGATCGAAGAGGTGCGGACTCGCGTGAACGCTCTCGGCGCCACCACCCTCGATGAAGTGCGCCGCGCGCCTGCAAGAATCGCGGCTCTCAGTACCGCCATGGAGGACGACCGCGCCACCGCCAAGAGCTATCTCTATACCAACTTCTACAACTCCCCGGGAATGGAAGAAGAACACGAACGTGCCGCCCGCGTCGTGCAGGAGTTGTTCTCAGTCCTCATTGGCGACCCCAGCCTGCTGCCCGCCGACCACCAGGTCCAGATTCCCACCGAGGGCCTTGCGCGCACCGTAGCCGATTACATCGCCGGCATGACCGACAGCTACATCGAGCAGCTCTGGCTCCGCCAGTGCCGGCAATAGCAACGGTGAATCCCTTCGGGTCTGCCGTGGCCGATTCCGTGAACGGGAGTATCATGCTCTCTAGACTCCGGTCCTGTATGCGCGTATATCTACTCGTTTTGGCAGGCTTTACGTTGTTCGTGCCTCTGCCTTCACTCGTTGCGGATCCTCCGACAGGACAAACCTCGTCCAACGAACACGCCCAGAACCACGACTCTCAGAATGATTCAGCACTCACGACATTGCGTGTCACCACCCGAGAGGTCCTCGTTGATCTGATCGCCCTCGATCGTCACAACCAACCGGTCCTCGATCTCAAACCTGACGAACTCCAGGTGTCTGAATCAGCCGAATCGGAAGGGAAAAAGAAGGGCAAAAAGCGAGCGCATCCTTCCACCACATCGGCAGCACTCGAACCCATCACCAGCCTTTCCATCGTTGACCCGAACAGGGCACCCTCTTCAGCAGACGAGGCGCAAACTGGATTTCGGATAATGGCAAGCTGTCTTGAACGCTCCACGCACCATTATCTGCTCGCATTCCATCCCGGACCTGAAGGCTGGAATAGCGGTTATCACCGAATCGCAGTTGCAACGAATCGCGCCGGGATCAAGCTCTTCTATCGCCACGAATACTACGTTGGGCTTGCCTCACCGCCCTCTGACGCTCCCATTCTAAAGGAAGAAAAAATAGATCAGGTTCTGCAGCAATCGGCCTGCTATTACCCTGTGACCCCGCTCTCGATCATGCTTCGAGCCCGCGTCATCAACACGGGGCGAACTGAAGCGCTCCGTTACATGGTTTCCGTGGACGCCAGTTCGCTCTCGTTTCTTACCCTCAACAGCGACTCGACAGGGAGAAGTCTTGCAGGGCTCGACCGCCGAGTTGAAATCGATTATGGAATCTGCAACTTCGACGAAAGCGGACAGCCCATCAGTTACTTCCACGCGCCGCTTGAGCAGGTGCTCACCTCCGCCGATTACGCCCGAGCCGCGGATCGCGGGTTTCCTCACGTTCTGGAGTTTGCCGCGTCGGAACACATCGCGCTGACGCGAGTGGTTGTGCGCGATCGCGCAACCGGCAATCTGGGCGCAGCCGATGTGGCCCTTCTGCAGTCAGACCATAGTCCAGTTCCGCAAGCATCCCCTGCCGCCGCTCAAACCGCCGCGGATCTCAAGACATATCAAGACCAGCTGAATCTCGGTTGGTCCTGGGACGGTCACAAGCAACCATCCGTCTGGATACCGCCGTCCCCGGGACCCATTGGTTCGTTTGGATCCATTGTGCCAGCCCCGAATTCTTTCTGCGGCGACGTTTACGAATTGCCAAACGCCTCCCGCTTATTGCCCGATTTCCGTGAACTCGATCCGATTGGCTCGCTCTACACATCTTCGCTGGATGTGCCGAACCAGACCTTCTCGAATACGAGCGGAATACCAGGTGTGACCCCACGCACAAACCTCTTCGGGATTGACTATCACGGCTCCTTCTGGGTGTCGGATCCCGGCGAGTATCAGTTTCTAATGGCCTCCGACGATGGTGCAATTCTCCAGGTCGACGACAAAAAAGTCATCGATCTCGATGGATTACATTCAGTCAACGCAGCTTCCGGCCATATCCAGCTTGATTCAGGTCTCCATACCATCCACGTGCCGTACTATCAAGGCGCGGTCGATTCTGTAGCACTCGAATTGTGGGTAAGGCCCCCGGGCGCAAACGACTGGGTGCTTTTCGACCCGAATGACTATCGCCCACCGGCAACTAAACCGGAATAGCCCCTCTCTTCAGTGCAACTCCATCTCAAGCATGCGCAGCCGGAGTCCCACAAGGGCCTCGTTCCCTTGGTCCCTCAGTTCCCTGCTCTACTGCACCGTTCCCTGCGGCCTTAGCCTGCGCAGGTCCAGCGCACAATCCACCGCATTCTGCGCATACAGCCGCAGATTGTCTGAAGCAGCCCACAGCCACACGCGCTGAGATTCATTCGCATTGCGCGGCCCCGCCTCCAGACGCAGCCGCACCAGCACATCGTTCTGACCGGTGGCCGCCAGGTTCGACGGCGAATCCGTGTCCTCGAGCACCAGGTCGACATGATCGCCGCTCAAAGCATCTTCAAGCGCCGACAGATCCACCGGCCGTTCCAGTTCCGCGAAGATGGAGAAGTTATGTCCGTGAAACACCGGCGCTGTGATCGTTTGAATGGCGAGGACCGGCAGGCGTCTTCCCCCCAGCGCACTGTACTGGCGACGGATCCGCGCGTCCATTGCGCTCATGTTGAACTTTGAGTTCTCGCCGAACCCGCTGAGAAGGTTGTACGCCAGTTGCGCGTCAAAGAATGCCCGCGGAATCGATTGGAAGCTCAGCAGGTTCACCGTCTGCTGGTGAAGTTCGTCCATCGCTGCCCGGCCGAATTCGCTGGCGGGCAGCATCACCGTAGCCGCAGCGTCGCGCACAGGTGCAGCCTGCTGCAGCCTCTCCATCAGGAGCGCTAGCGCCAATGCTGCCGGGTGCGCCGGCACCACGGCTGGGGTAAACAAATCCGCCGCAACATCCTGCTCTCCCACCCATGGTGAGCGCACCAGAACGCCCGTCTCCTGGTCCAGAGCACCGGATAAGTCCAGCACCGTCGACCCCGCCCGCAGCGCCTCGCGCCAGAATTTGCGCGTCAGGCTCTCTGTTCCGCAAAAGAACGTGAAGTCCACGTGCTCAAAGGCGTCCACGGTGATCGCCTGAACAAACGTGATCTCGTCGCCAAGTTGATCGAGCTGACCGAGTCCTTCATCCTCGTCGAAAAGTGCAACATTCGACGCAGCCAACGATGACTCCGTCAATGCGTCTTTCAGCTCCTTGCCCAATAACGTCGACGCTCCGACAATAGCAATCTTGTACACAGGCTTCCTTCTTGTCGTTTGAACTTATGAGTGATGCGGGTCCGGGTCCGAATTCGGTACTTCAGGCAAACTCTGGGTATTGATATTTAGTCCGTGCCGCCGCCGGCGCGACCATCCATACGCGGCGCGCGCCCAGATGCCCGAAAACATATAGATGAGCGCGAGCGAGAACAGAACCACCTCTGAGAATCTGATCACGACATAAAGCACGATCGCCATAACAAGAATCAGCCGGAACGGATGGCTGCGGCTCAGGTCAATTTCCTTGCCCGACCAGAATCGCCACGTGCTCACCATCAAAAATCCAGCCAATCCCACCAGCGTGAGCCAGAGGCACGCCACCCACCATGCTTGCACGGGAATGCCCCCGCAGAAGTGCACCGTCGCAGCCAGCAGCCCAGCTGCCGCCGGAATCGGCATTCCGACAAAATACTTGCGATCCGGCCTGCCCGGATTTCTTGGCTTTGGATCCTTACTGATGTTGAACCGCGCCAGCCGCGACGCTCCGGCAATCACAAACAGAAAACAGATAAACGGTCCGGCTTGAACCAGGTGCAGCCGCAACTGCGGATTGATCGTGTCCGGTAGAAAATAGAATCCCCACACGTAGGCCAGCAAGCTCGGAGCCACGCCAAACGTGATCACGTCCGCAAGGGAATCCAGTTCCCTGCCGAAATCGCTCGCCGTATTGGTCATGCGCGCGATCCGTCCATCGAGTGAGTCAAATGGAATAGCCACAAGGATCGCGATCGCGGCCAGATCAAGATGCGTCAACGACCGGTTCGCCATCGCATTGCCGCTGATAGCCACGATCGTCTGCGTGATTGCAAAATAGCCGGCCCCGATGTTCAGCGCCGTGAAGAACGACGGCAGAATAAACATCCCGCGCCGCAGCCGCGCCTGGTTTCTCGCCTTGGCAAGCGCCGCGTCGGAGGAGTTCAAACTTGGTCTCCTTCTTCAATCTCCGGCTGTGCGCTCGCGCTGGCTGTCTTCCGCTGCGTCGTAACCCCGACCGCAAGCTCAGACTCCGGAACCTCGGCGATGATGGACGAGCCGCCCTTCACGCGTTGCCCCGTCTTCACGCGAATCTCCGCCTCGGCCGGCAAAATGATGTCCGTCCGTGAGCCGAATTTGATCAGCCCCACCCGCTGTCCGCGCTCGAACCGGTCCCCCACGCGGTGATTGAAAACGATTCGCCGCGCGATCAGCCCCGCAATCTGTTTGAAGACGATCTCCATCCCCTCGCCCTGCACCGTCACGATATTCTGTTCGTTGCGCTCGGCGCACTCCTGGTTCATCGCATTCAGAAATTTCCCCTTCTGATAGCGAACGGCCGTCACCTCACCCGCGATCGGCGAGCGGTTCACATGCACGTCAAAGACATTCAGGAAGATACTGACGCGTTGGCGGGGTCCCTGCGGCGTTTCGATTCGCACCGTCTCGGTTACAACTCCGTCGGCCGGTGAAACCACTAACCCTGCCCCCTGGGGAATGGCACGCTGCGGATCACGGAAGAACCAAAGAAAAAACACAGCCAGCAGAACGGGCACAACGCTCCATACCCATGTATCCGTAGCCCACGCCAGCACCGCCGCCACCGCTAGCAGACTCAAACCGTAGATGTAACCGTCACGAACCATTGTCCCTAACGATTATACGGTTGAATTCGACACTGAGGTATCAGCGGCAGACACCCGTCCTCCGCACGGCTCGACGATGCGCGGGCGCGCAACCAAGCCATTCAAATCATCGTCACTGGCCCAATTGCCCGGAAACTCTACGCGATTGCCGGGGCCCGATGCTCGAGAGCGTAAATCAGGTCCTTGGCATGCAGTTTCAGCTTCTTCAGCCGCACTTCTTCGAGTTCCTCATCTGTGGAAAGATAAGGCTTTTCAAGCAATTCTTCCAACCGCTGAGCGTAGCGACGATGTTCGGCCTGGAGACGACCAATTTCTTCGCTCAGCGTCCCGTCATTTATCTCATCCATCAAGCACCTCCGTCCCTTCTTAACCCAATATCTATAATCCTCCTAAACGCA
>Ga0210400_10003459_pt1 | contig 13982 bp, 18 predicted proteins | sample IncBWH26MmetaG_FD_155456 | JGI IMG/M metagenome (GOLD analysis project Ga0210400, IMG submission 155456) | Forest soil microbial communities from Barre Woods Harvard Forest LTER site, Petersham, Massachusetts, United States - Inc-BW-H-26-M | ecosystem: Environmental > Terrestrial > Soil >...
CTTTCAACAGTCGGACATGTACGCACTGTACCCAAAAGCGAAGGGCTTGCCCTCACCGAGCAAGCCCTTGCGAAACATGTATTGAGCGACCCGACACATAGGTAACAGATCGTACCGGACACACAGGTTACACTTTTTCCCTTTTTGAGGGAGGGAGTGATGCCGTGGAAGGAGTGTTCGGTGATGGATGAAAGACTTCAGTTTGTGGCTCGGCGGCTAGCTGGCGAGGCGATGGCGGAACTGTGCAGGGAGTTCGGGATCTCCCGTAAGACAGGCTACAAGATCTTCGATCGCTACAAGGAGTGTGGAGTCCAAGGGCTCACCGATCGGAGCCGCCGTCCCTATCGGTATGCCCATCAACTTCCCTTCCAGGTGGAGAACTTTATCCTGAACGTGAAGCGCGAGCACACCACCTGGGGAGCTCGTAAGATTCGAGAGCGCCTGATCCGGAGGTTCTCCGGTATCAAGATCCCCGCCAAAAGCACGATTCATGCGGTGCTGGATCGCCATGGCCTGGTGGAGCGCCGCGGTCGCTCGCGTCGTCGTGCTCAGGGAACCGCTTTATCCTTGGGCCAGACTCCCAATGAACTCTGGTGCACCGATTACAAGGGCGAGTTCTTGCTGGGGAATCGGCAATACTGCTACCCACTGACGGTCACCGATCATGCCAGCCGTTATCTCCTCACCTGTGAGGCTCTTTCCTCCACTAAAGAACAGTACGCTTTCACCGTGTTTGAGAGGCTTTTTAAGGAACGTGGCCTGCCTTCCAACATCCGCAGTGACAACGGTGTGCCCTTCGCTTCCGCCCACGCCTTGTTCAACTTGAGCAAGCTCGCGGTCTGGTGGCTCCGGCTGGGTATTGGCATTGAACGGATCAAGCCTGGCCATCCGCAGCAAAACGGCCGTCATGAGCGCATGCACCTGACCTTGAAAAAAGAAACCACTAAACCGGTCGGCTCACACTTTCTTCAACAGCAGGCCAGGTTCGACGACTTTATCGAAATCTTCAACAAGGAACGTCCTCATGAAGCCCTGGACATGAAGTGCCCGGCCGAGGTCTACCAGCCTTGCACCCGCACCTATACGGGATTGCCCCATATCGATTATCCTTTCCACGACAAGACCATTGTCGTCACCAATTGCGGCCGGATCTGCCTGGGGCGCAAAAAGATTAACTTCAGCACGGTCTTTGCCGGCCAAGCTGTCGGCATCAAAGAAGTTCACGATGACATCTGGCTGCTTAGCTTTATGGATTATGATCTAGGGTACTTCGATCTTGAGACTCGCGTGCTCGAACCGCTCGACAACCCGTTCGGCCCGAGGTTGTCACCTATGTAGTCGGTACGTTGTGTAACCCATGTGTCCGGGTTGGACCGTGAAAGCTTTGGTCGGGGCGTCCGGATTTGAACCGGAGGCCTCCTGCGCCCAAGGCAACTGCAAAAAATCTATCTCGTTGGTTCGTCTAGCTTTGTTCTGCGTCATGGTACCCGGTTTTGGACCCAATTTGTCAGCATTTGGACCCAGATGGACCCAAGTTTTTCTTCGTAAACGAGGCAGACGCCAGGCAGGCGCGGCCCAAACGATAGTCAGTTTTTGTTGGGCGAGTTTACTAACTGGAATCTCGTCGCTGATCGGAGTCGGCTACCTGTCCCGGCGCGGTAAAATTGCATCATGGACCGTCGCAGGTTTGTCCGGTCGCGACGCAGGACTTAATTGTGAAGCTTCCGCCGTCCCTGAAATTATTCATTTTGTCAGCTGGCGCTGGGACTGTTGGTGCAATCGCGCTCGGGGTGATCGCGTACGCGTTGGCACCTCTATTCGACGCAGTCGGCATGTATATCATGCCAGCGAGATTGCTGGTTCCAGTCGTGGGACGAATCATTCCGTCGCGCTTGATGTACCAGTTGGTCCCAGATGGGGGCGCCGCGGCGGGGCTTCTTTTGATTCTGGCCTCCGCAGTTCTATTCTGGACCGTCTCTTTCGGTGCGATTTATTTTGCGTGGGCTACATCAAGACGGAAGCAGGCACCCAGGGAAGCGATCGGTCTTTGAACGGACCATGCCAGGGGGAGCGCACAGATTCGAATTCGCGGGCAAGGAACCACTGGCCTTGTGGGTAGTCGTGTCCTTGCTCTTTGCAAATACCGTTGTGATGCTGCTGCCCGAATCTGCCGGAAAGTACATTCTTGCGCAGCACGCGCCCGAGTTTTCTCACTGGTACGCGGATCATTCAATCGCAATCCAGTTTGTTCTTTTGGCCGCGCTGGCCGGCATCTTTATCATCTTTCGCAATCGCGTTCGCTATCTTCGCCGTAAATAGCACGGCGGGGTTCATCCATGGCGCTCATCGGCCAAGAAAAACCGCCAGCGTTGCAGGTCGCACTTTCTACGATCGTTCCCTTTGTTGTCGGGCTCAGCACCACCCGCATCACGCTGGTTCTTGGCGAGAAATACGGAATGGATACGCTGCCCTTTGTCCTAGTGGGATGGTGCGTTGTGATGGCCGCGTCCGCTCTCTGGCTCAACCACGTCGTATTCCGCTCGACGCGGACGCTGCATCCCTTCATAGCCGCCATTGTCGCGATTCTAGTTACTTGGTCGTGGCAAAGGTGGGCCTTCACAAAGCTTGTTCCGCGCTCGGGATTCACCTACGGATTTTTCCTGACCCCTGCTGGGGCGAAGGCGAGATTTTGGGCTCTCACTTGTCCATTTTGGATGGGTTTGGCTTGGCTGTCGGTCTGTCTAATAGTGGCGCTAGTGGTGGGCTGGCGCACCGGCCGTCGTGGGCTGTTGGCATGCGTGATCCCATGGTGGATAACGGCCTTTCTCATATTCGTGTTGCCTTCGATGTATCTCGACGCGCAGGGAAACGCCTCCATTTTCATCTAACACGTGCTGGACCTCACTGTGGTCCGTTTTGCCGCTACACCAGTGCGACTTCGCGGTCGAAATTGGGCTTCTTCTCGGCATGGAGCTTTAGTGCCGCGCCGCAGGCCGTAGCGATGCGCACCAGCATCGTAAGCGAGTGCCCGGTGTATTCGGCGTCCTCCAGACGGGCAATCACAGACTGCGTGGTGCCAACCTTCTTGGCAAGTTCGGCCTGAGTCAGACCCGCATCCTCTCGCATCTCGCGGACCAGGAGAGCCAGGTCAATCTGATGCAAGGTGCGCTCGAAGGTCTTGCGGTACGTAGCGCTCTTTCGCGCTCGCTGCTCGACAATCTCGCCATGTCTGTCACGCTTCGCCGTTTGTCTCATAGCCCCAACTCCTTCAGGATAGCTTCTCTTTCCTTTTGCGATCCCGTGTAGCGGTTTCGGTACTTCATCCAGAGCCTTCTTAGCTGCTCTGCCCTCGCAATTTCGCCCGGTGGAGTCTCTTGCGTTTTCTTCTGAAATCCCGAAGTAATCACGATCAGCATTCCCGGCTGGTAGAAAAAGAGAACTCGAAAAATCCGGTCGAATTGCTTGACCCGTAACTCGAATATGTCGTCCGTGAGCTTCTTTACGAATTTCCCCTGCATCCGGTTCCCGTAGATGCGCAGGCGCTCGATAAACGCGTCTATCCGTGCGCCTGCTTTGTCATCCAGTGAGTCCACGAACTCTCGGGCAGGCACCCGCCCGTTGGGCAACTCCACATACTCAATCGTGAATTCACCGGTCACTTGTCTTGTATTATCGCATTATTGCGATAGCTAGTCAACGCTGTTGCAGCGGTGTGCAGCGGTGGTGTTGCAGCGGTGGTCGCTGAATGACTCTCTCTGATGGTTTAATATGTGTCCCATGACCGGCTTCGAAGGCAGGCTAGGCTGGAAAGTGCTGCAGGCTCGATGGATACTCGGAGGCATAGAGCCACAAGAGTTCGTAGACCTTGCTATATATGCCCTTCAGCAGGGATTCGATGGGCCTGCTTTGCAGCAAATTGCTGGATTATCGAACCCGACTTCCCGCGACTTGGGCAACCTGCCTGACAGAGCTTTTGCCGACATGGGCCTGAAGCCGATGGACCGGGATGGAGCCGCAGGCTTCCTGATCGGGCGAGGCGAGCCCGCAACTAGCCCTGTCGTCTCTACGCTTCGGCAAGCCTTTCCGGATTTCTCCGATCGTTGGAAGAAACACATTATGTGGTGGGGTGGAAGCCCGGCTGGCTCCTACAACGACATGGCTGAGTTCGTCCATTTCGTGGTTGAAGACGTGTACGAAAAGGGAAAGCTCGACGAAACACGCCGCGTATTCGAGCATCTGGAGAAACTTCTAGTGGGAGCAGATGAAGAAAACCGAAACCTCATAGGGCTCGGCTTCTTTGAAACATTGCAGAACGTCGCGTCATGGCGGCCAGGGGGCAACAAGGTTTATGAACAGTTCTTGGGGCCCATTGCCAAGCAAATTTGGAGCGAGCTGCAAAGAATGTGGGCTGGCAAGTCCAGTCTGATGGATGTCATTCGAGCTGAACAAAAAACGCTGGATCCACAATGAGTTCTGAGAAGCGCAAAATAACCGTAGATCCGAAGGAAGCGCTCTTCGAGGGTGTGAAAATCGTCGGCCCGCTGATGGCGTCGAATGGGTTCACGTTTCATTTCCGCGACGAGGGGAGTGGTTCGGGAGGAAAATTTGCCTCGGGTGAGTTTGTGAGAAAGGACCGCAGACTGGAATTGCACTTCCGGCATAGCTTGGGGCTCGTTCGCTACCACGTCCGGAAGGCGAGTGTCTCCCATGAGGCGTACATGCGGGAGCTGGGCGTATGGGCGCAGTGTCGGTACCCCGGATTCTCTGACAACCCGATGGATGCTTTCCACGACCTAGCGCATGACTTGCAGTTCGCCGGTGATTTCTTGTCCGGACGCGGGGAGAGCGTGGGGAGAGCGTTCGCGATGGAGAAAATCGACGCGAGCAGTCGCAAGGCCGAACACATGGCTGACTGGGTGGGCGACACGCGCAAACGGGACGAACTGAGAAGTTGCTTTCGGCGGGGCCTCTACGATGACGTAGGCAAGCTCGCACGAGCGCTGAAGTACCCAAATCTTATGACGCAATCCGAACAGAAAATGGTCGAGATTGCTCGCAAGCGGACTGGCGCCCGCTAGTAACCTTCAGGCTTGTATCGTGAGTTTGACACGCCGCTCGCCCCGGGCGACGCGTTCTGTGGCGCAACGTCGGGTGCCCATCTGGCAAGTCAGATACAGGTCAGTAGCCCTCCGCCTTTGTGGTTGATGCAGGCTCTTCTCTTGGCGAATAGCCAACCGCGAGGTAATCCACGTCGCCGTTTAGCCACAGCTGAACGTGAAACCGACGTTGCACAACGGTTTCACCGCAAAATGAGGCGCTCGTTTTCACCTCCTCGCGATTCAGGCGCTCGGAGCGACGAAAAATCAGAACGCGAGGTTGCACGCTGTGTTCTGCTGAAAATTAGGCCCTTGCGTTCTGCCCCTCGCCGACCGAAACGCCGCTCCATCAGAACGATTGGCGAGTCTTAAACTGAGAATTGATCGCGGACGAAAAACCCGGTCTGGGCGGGAGCGACCCGCCATTTTGGGCGAAAGTGCCGCCCAAACGTAATGCAACGGGTCGCTCCCGCCCAAACCGATCTCGTCATGCGCCGTGTAGCGGTCCGCGATGAAACCGGTAGCCGGCGCCAGCCGCTTAGTGAGTAATCTGCTCTCTCGAACAAGCGTTGACCGCGTCCTTCGGTTATGGATTTCTCGCTGCGCCCTGTTGTAAAGACCCGAACCGGGCCGTTTTGCCCGGTTCAGCACCCCCTTCAGATATCGGTTCAGCGCACGGACGAGCTCAACCATCGTGCTCACAGCTACATGCAAGCTTCAACACACTCTCAGCAGTACGCGGACAAAACACTGCCACGGGCGGGAGCGACCCCATGTTTTCGCCCGCTTCGCGGCCCGAAAGCTTTTCGTGGGGTCGCTCCCGCCTGTGTTGACGCGATGAATCGCGCCATGTGTTTTGTCGTGCGTCTTGTAGTTGGTCCGCGACCACTTCGGCTGTCACACCAGCCATTCCGCGTCGACGATGGCCGGTACGTCCAAATTTTATCGAAGCCTGAAAGGATTTTCTTTGAAACATTTTGTCGGCTTCTTGCCCATTAGTAGTAATAGGGGGACCTTCGATGCCTATTCTCAAAGCACCGCCCGCTGAACCGAAAAACGAAACCTTGCAACTGCGGGTATCGCAGGACTTGAAGTTCAGGCTCATGCGCTACGCCGAATTCATCCACGCCAACGCTTCTTACGTCGTGACTGCGGCCCTCGAACGCCTGTTCCGCAAGGATGCAGAATTCCAAGAATTTCTCGCGTCGTACAGGCCTGAAAAATCAGGGGACCACAGTGTGGGAGAACAGCACCTCAAGAGCGCGGTAAATTCACCCACAAAATAACGCACAAATTCGTCCGCTAAAAACTGCAGTAAAGCCTCTCGCAGTTCCGCAGCAACTTTCCACATTACAAAACGCCTTTGAAGGAGCCGTCGCCATGAGCACGCAATCGCAGTGTGAACTTATGACCGTTCAGCAGGTCGCCGAGCTACTACAAGTCCCCGTGTCCTGGGTGTATGGGCGCCTGCGCAAACGCTCGCTCGAAAAATTGCCCGGATATCGCCTCGGAAAATATTGGCGTTTCGACAAGGAAGAAGTCTTGGCGTGGCTGGCGCAACACCGAGAGGGCCGAAAGGCGGCTTGACATGCCCACTACACTGGGAAACGACGCAGAACAAGCTGGGCGGGCCATCGAGAACCCAAAGAAGGGAGAAACGATGGCTCGAAGAGGTTTCCAGCAAGGCTCGCTTTTCCGGCGTGGCACTCGTAGGAAAGTCTGGGTGGCGCGCTGGTGGGAGGATGTAATTCACACGGACGGCACTCTCGGCAGATTGCGGCGATCTGAAGTGATCGGCACAGTTGCAGACTATCCGACGCGCCGCCGTGCGATACAGGTTTTGTCTCAGAGGTTAGTGTCGATCAACAGCGGGAAGACAAGGCCACAGTCCGTCCGCACGTTTGGCGATTTCGCCAAGGACGATTGGATGCCTGTGGTCTTGCCGACTCTCAAATACGCAACACAGAAGCATTACAAGTACATGCTCGACGTGCATCTCGTTCCGGCATTCGGCAAGCGGCAGCTTCGCGAGCTCTCGCGCGAGGAGTTGCAAAGCTTTCTCAGCCGAAAGCTGAACGGCGGGTTGTCATGGGAGACGGTCCACCACTTCAAATGTGGCCTGAGCAAAATTCTCAGTGCGGCCGAGGAATGGGGCTACATCACAGAGAACGTTGCTCAGAAAACGAAACTCCCGCGACGGCAGCATGGAGCCGAGAGGGCGGTCTTTACTCCGGTCCAGGTGCGAAACCTCGCCGCTGGTTTGAATGAGCCGGCACGGTCGATCACGTTGTTGCTAGTGCTGACTGGCTTGCGCGTTGGAGAGTTGCTGGCGCTCCGTTGGGGAAGCATCGATTTGAATGCTCGCGTGCTCCGCGTCTGCGAAACGGTGTACGACGGACATTTCGATCAGCCCAAGACGAGACGCAGTGCACGAACCATTCCGATTGGAACGGAGATGGCGGAAATTTTGGCCGCGCTCCGTCCGCCCGATGTTGATCCGAGGGCTCTGGTATTCGCCACGCGTGAAGGATTGCCATTAGAGCGATGGAACCTCTTGCGCAAGCACCTGAAGTCTGCCGCGAAGAAATTGGGGCTTCCTGGCGTCACGTGGCACCTTCTGAGGCACAGCCACGCGACGATGCTGGACTCTGTGGGCACGCCGCTAGGAACGATGCAATCACTCCTCGGCCACTCCACGCCGGAGATCACGCGCGAGATTTATTTGCACGCGATCCCGGAAGAGCAGCGTCGCGCAGTAGAAAGCGTCGAGAGGCTCGTATTTGGACCCAAATGGACCCAAGTTCAGCCTCCGGCACAAGCAGCGGCAACAAGAGTGAATTGAAAAATCAGGAGTTAGTGGTCGGGGCGTCCGGATTTGAACCGGAGGCCTCCTGCGCCCAAGGCAGGCGCGCTACCAGGCTGCGCTACGCCCCGACATGAAGTGCAGTATCGATATTAGAGCACATGCCCACTTTGCCGCTACTCTAATCCATACGGCCGCTATTCAATCCATACGTTTTGCAGATCTCCGTGACTCCATCCGTCGGAAGCTATATGTGTCATTCGACAACAGCTCCCCTTACCTTTGACCCCCATTTGGCAAGACGATGCTAAATTGCGTATGGGTGGGTGGTTCCTTCCTGTTACTACTTGACGTGTTAGTAAAGATTCCCCTGCCCAAGGCCCATTGACCATAGGCGGGAATCCTGAGTGAGTAAGATTCGTTTGCGAACGAAGTTTCTCCTTTCGCTCCTGGCGATTTCGGCTGGGCTGACGGCGGCTACGCTTCTGATTGTCAGCTACAGCGTTCAGAACCGGGTGCGGGAAAGCATTCGCGAAGAACTGCGTAACTCGGTGGACACCTATCGGAGTTTTGAAAAACAGCGTGAAGACACCCTCACCAGGTCTGCGGAACTAATCGCGAACCTGCCCAATGTCCGCGCCTTGATGACGACGGAAGACGCCACAACGATTCAAGACGCCTCCGCTGACATATACAGGTTGAGTGGAAGCGACTTGTTGCTGTTGGCTAACCGCGCCGGAACCGTGTCCGGACTGAGGACTAGCACCTCGGGCTTCGATCGTCGCACCGCACAGGAACAGCTACGCCGCTCGTTAGACCGAGGAGAATCACGGGACTGGTGGTTTGGCGGCGGGCATCTTTATGAAGTATGGATACAACCGATTTATTTCGGAGCGCCATCGCAGAACACAACGATCGGACTCCTTGCGGTGGGTCACGAAATCGACGAACGGGCGGCGAGAGACTTCAGCAATATAGCATCAAGCGAAGTGACGTTTCACTTCGAAGATATTTCGGTCGCCAGCACTCTCGCCTCGGCGCAGCAAAGCGAGCTCGCGCGGCAACTCTCCGGCAGGCCCAGGAACGTTTCGGGGACGCCGCAAGAGATTCAGCTCGGCGCCGAGCGGTACGTTGTGGAGACCGTCAATTTGTCTCCGAATGGAGACCCGGCAGTGTCTTTGAGTGTCCTGAAATCGCTAGACAAGGCCACGTCGTTCCTCAGCGGGCTGAATCACAATCTGATCGGGCTGGGATTGTTGAGCGTTCTAGCAGGCAGCGCCCTTGTCTTCCTGATCTCGCACACGTTTACGCGGCCTCTCGCGAGCCTGGTGGCAGGCGTTCGCGCCTTGGAGAAGGGCGATTTCAGCTATCCGCTCGAGAGCAGCGGCGGAGATGAAGTCACGGAAGTCACCGACGCATTCGTTCGCATGCGCTCCCATATGGAGAAATCTCAGGGAGAGCAAAGACAGCTTGAGGAGCGTCTCCGCCAGGCCCACAAAATGGAAGCCGTGGGCAGACTCGCGGGCGGCGTGGCGCACGATTTCAACAATTTGCTCACAATTATACGGGGTAACAGTGATCTCCTGATCGACCGCGAAGGATCGGACAATTTTCACCGGCGTTGCGTGGAGCAGATCCAGAAAGCTGCCGGGCGCGCCGTTTCCATGACGCGCCAGTTGCTGGCATTCAGCCGGATGCAGGTTTTGCAGCCGCGCGTGATCGAGCTGAATACCATTGTCGTCGAGATGGGCAAGATGCTCCCTCGCCTGATTGGTGAGCACATCGAATATGCGTTTCTCCCCGATCCCAAGCTGGCGGCCGTGAAAGCAGACCCGGGACAAATCGAGCAGGTGATTCTCAACCTCGCTGTCAACGCGCGGGATGCGATGCCGAATGGGGGCAACCTCACGGTCAGAACTTCGAATGTCGTGATGAGCGAGGGAGAAGCCGCCAAACGCCCGCCTATGACGCCGGGCCATTACGTGTTGCTCTCTGTCACCGACACCGGCCACGGCATGGACGACGCGACCAAGACGCACATTTTTGAGCCTTTTTTCACCACCAAGGAAGTTGGCAAGGGTACGGGCCTGGGCTTGGCAACCGTTTACGGCGTCGTCAAGCAGAGTGACGGTTTTATCTGGGTGATCAGCTCCCCAGGGAAGGGCACCACTTTTGAGATTTATCTGCCGCAAGCCTCGGGATCTGTATCAAAACCCGACCTGGAAGTAAGTCCCTCTGCAATTCCACGCGGAAGCGAGACAATTCTCGTTGTCGAGGATGAAGCGGGCGTGCGCGAACTAGCCTGCCAGTTTTTGCGGGTAAAAGGTTACGCAGTGCTGGAAGCCAAGGATGGTCACGAAGCACTGGAAATTGCCGGCCGGTATTCTGGGACAATACACTTGCTCTTGAGCGACATGGTCATGCCTAAGATGAACGGTGGCGAACTGGCAGGAAAGCTGAAAGCGGTTCGTCCGAAGCTTAGGGTCGCGTTCATGTCCGGTTACTCCGAGTTTTCCAGAGGAGAGATGGGACACGAGTTTCCTCACGCACCAGTTCTCCAAAAACCGTTCTCACCGGCTAGTCTTGTCGGAATCGTGCGCGAGGCTTTGGCAGAAGGTCCCGCGAACCAATCAGTCGAAGCCAAGGAGCGCCAGGCCACGTAGAAAAATCGGGATTCCGCTTGCCCACTTGGGCAGTGGATCGGCTAACCAGATTGAGGAGGGTATTATGCGAGACAATGGCTACCAATGGAGGGTGCTGAAGATATGCGTGGCCGCGGGCTCGCTGTTTTTGTTCTCCGCGGTTGTTCGCGGACAAGACGGAAGAAGGGATGCACCTTCCAGCACGCCGGCGTCTGAGGCTACGCCAGAAATTCGCGTTCTGGCTGACTTGATTCGCGACCTGCAAGCGCAGGTACGGACACTAACCTCGCAACTGAGCGATTTGCGAACCGAGGAACAGCGCACAAGCGAAGAGGCCCGTGACCTTCGCCACGAACTCGATCTCGCAAAAGCGCGTATGCTTCCAGCGGTGAATTCAGCTGTGAATTCCAGCCCGGCATCCGTGTCGCAGGGTTATTCTTCTCCCTCGAAGACACCTCCGCCAGGGGCGGCCATGCAGGATCAAGCGGTTCCGGATCGTGCCTCAAAGTCCGAAGATGAAGATCAGCAGCTGATCGATGACAAACTGAATGACCTGTATCAGACAAAAGTGGAGAGTGGTTCGAAGTACCGGTTGCGCTTTTCCGGCATCGTGCTGCTGAATATGTATGACAATCGCGGAACTGTGGACAATCAAGATTTCCCCCAGATTTCGGAACCACCACAAACAGAGCCGTTGTATGTTTCTCCTAGCACGTTCGGAGGAACACTCCGCCAGTCTGAAATTGGAATCCAGGCATTCGGTCCGGATATCGCGGGCGCTCGAACCAGCGCCGACCTGCACTTCGATTTCGCGGGAGGGTTTCCCGACACGCCAAATGGAGTCGTGATGGGTCTCGTGCGCCTGCGCACGGGAACGATTCGGCTGGATTGGGCCCATACTTCGATTGTCGCCGGTCAAGACCGCTTGTTTTTAGCGCCGCTCGCTCCCACGTCCCTCGCGACACTCGCCGTTCCTGCGCTTTCCTATGCGGGAAACTTATGGAGTTGGACGCCGCAAGTTCGCGTCGAGCATCGCGTCACCTTATCCGAATCTTCGAATCTCTTGTTCCAGGCCGGAATTCTCGATTCACTTTCGGGCGATTTTCCAGTCGAGCAATATAATCGGTACGTGTCCTGGGGCGAACTGTCGGGCCAGCCAGCGTACGCAACCCGAATTTCCTTGAGTCACCGTGCGTTTGGGCAGAATTTCACAGTCGGATTTGGTGGGTACTATGGCCGGCAGAATTGGGGATTCAATCGAACCGTAGATGGGTGGGCCGGCACCACGGACGTGACGTTGCCGCTCGGGAAACTATTTGAGTTCACGGGCCAATTTTACCGAGGCCGCGCGGTGGCCGGTTTAGGTGGCGGCATTGGCCAGAATATATTGTTCACAGGCTCGTTCATTGACCCGGCTACAACTTTTAGGGGACTCGATTCGATGGGAGGCTGGGCGCAACTGAAATTCAAGCCCAGGTCAAATTTCGAAATCAATGGCGCGCTCGGGTTGGATAACCCGTTTGCAAACGAACTGCGGCGTTTTGCTACGAATCCGGTCTATCTCGGCTCGTATACACGAAATCTGAGTCCACTTGTGAATTTCATCTACCAGATCCGGTCTGACATACTGTTTTCGACGGAATACCGCCACCTGCAAACATCGGTCCTCGATAGTAACTCGAACAGCGCGACCCACATAAATTTCAGTCTTGGATACATTTTTTAGTGCGGCCTTTCGGCAAAATGCGACGGACACGAGGCTTCGGCTGCCTCGCCCTGCTGTGCGTGTGCGCCTGCGCCTTGCTTGCGCAGTCTAGGCAAGCGCCTGTCACCGTCCAGGTTGAGATTGTCAATCCAAAAATGGCCAAGAAAACGGCATCTACGAGCAGTAGAGCTGATTCTTCAAATGTCGTCGTCTGGCTTGTCCCAATCGGTGCCAGCGCCGGCTCTATCGCTGCAACGGCGCCTGCTCATTCTGCGCCGCAAATTGCGCAGATCGACAAGAGCTTTGATCCCCATGTGCTTGTGGTGCAGGCGGGCACGGCCGTCCAATTCCCAAACAGAGATCCTTTTCTCCACAATGTTTTTTCACTCTTCGACGGTAGGCGATTTGACCTAGGCTTCTACGAAGCCGGGTCCAGCAAGACAGTGCAGTTCGACCGGGTCGGCGTGAGCTTCTTGTTCTGCAATATTCACCCCGAAATGAGCGCCGCCGTGATTGCTGTCGACACACCTTACTTTGGGTTATCCAACCGGGCCGGGCGCGTGACCATTCCCGATGTGCCCGATGGACGCTATCAATTGAACGTCTGGTATGAACGAAGTTTGCCGGAGGACTTGAAGAGTGTCAGCCGTGTGGTTACGATTTCCGAAGGTGGGCGGACTTTGGAAACAATTAAAGTAATTGAAAACGTTAATTTCACACTGGAACATAAAAACAAATACGGGCAGGAGTACATCCCTCCAGCGAACACCAGCCCCGTGTACGGCCGGCCCTGAGAATTCACAGGAAAGCCATGCAGACTGGTTTTCGCGTCGCGGCCGCAACCTAGTTCATCTCGTCGAGTGTAAGGCCCGAGCGACTGCGGCCTGGCGTCAAACGCGCGCAACCTTTTTCCGCGTGGGAAGTTTTTGTTGCCGCGGTCTTGTCTTTGGAGCAATGCGATCTGCCGCTTCGTCGTCCGTGATCCGGAACAATCGGAAACGCGCGAGCCGTGCATTTTCCTTTACTCGCAGCTGCGCGGCACCGACTTCCAAGAGCAGTTGAATCGAAGCAACTCGTCCGCGCACATAAAATGGCACGTGCCATGCGCCTGCGCGCAAGAGACGTTCGTCCGGCTCGATCGAGGCGATCTCATTTTCCGCGAGTTCGACGGTTTCATTGCATTCGACGAAATAGCTGCCGCGTCCCAGTTCCCACCATTGATACCGGTCTTCCAGCCGCAGCCTTTGCGTTGAAATCTCGATGCGCCCAGCAGCTATATACTCGCTGCCGCCAAAATCAATTTGTCCGGTTGGGTCCACCGAAAAAATCTTGCGAGCGGTCAGATGAACGGAATATCCGTGAACCTGATATTTCGGATGGAGGATTCCCGCAACGCGTGCCGCTGCCACTTTCCCCGGCAGAATTTGCATGTTGCCAATATACCTAAGGGCGTAAGAGGCGTCTAGCGCCGTTGGACGGATCATTCAAAAAAGAAAGCCCTCAGGTCGTTTTGTCGCTCGAATAACAAAGGCGCTCGAGATTGCATTCGGCGCAGCGCGGATTGCGCGCCTGGCACACCTTGCGCCCATGCCCAGATCAACTGGTGCGAGAACAGGATCCATTTTTCTTGTGGAACGATTTTCATCAAGTCTTGTTCGATTTTCTTGGGATCCGTATTGCGTGAAAGATCCAGGCGCTTCGAGAGCCGCATCACATGTGTATCGACGACGATTCCC
>Ga0210400_10003460_pt1 | contig 13981 bp, 15 predicted proteins | sample IncBWH26MmetaG_FD_155456 | JGI IMG/M metagenome (GOLD analysis project Ga0210400, IMG submission 155456) | Forest soil microbial communities from Barre Woods Harvard Forest LTER site, Petersham, Massachusetts, United States - Inc-BW-H-26-M | ecosystem: Environmental > Terrestrial > Soil >...
CGGCGCGGCAGCGGAAAATCCTGGCTCTCATACAGCGTGCGGATGCCGCTCTGATCGAAGCGGGCCTCATCGACCTGCAGATAGGCACCGTTCAGCGAATCCGCCGGCAATTCCTCGATCGCGAACTGCACCGCGGCGGCCGCGGTGTCGAAACGGCGATAGGCGAAGCCCGCACGCTTTTTCTTGCGGATCGCGGCGGGAAAAAGTTCGGCGGCAGTGTTGTAGCTGAAGGAAGCCATGGTCAGTGACCCTTATCTTTTTAGTGAGAACGCGACCGAAATCGCGAACGGATCGCACGGGCGCAACCAAAGCGAAGGGGCGCCGGCACACGTCATTTCAGGACAGCTCCCAATATAAGCTCGTTTGACAGAAATGCGACTCCTGCCGGGCCTGATGATGAATCCGGGTTCCAGCGCACAGAATCCGGAATAAGTCTTGCTGTTTCAATGATTTGCGCGATTTATAGCTTACCGAGCAGCAGCAGGATGATCAGCACGATGAGAATGACTCCGCCCAGACCCATTCCGGAATGGCCCATCCCGTAACCATAGCCCCCAAACCGGCCGCTGAAGCCGCCAAGCAGGATAATGATCATGATGATGACGAGTATCATTCCAAGCGACATGGCGTCTTCCCTCAACGGGCGGCCGGCGCACGAAATTCGCCGCCTCGCTGGGAGCAAAGCATATCCCGGCGCCCGGTTCCAGCAGAGGAACCGGGCGAAGCAAAAGATCGCGGCTCCTATTTCGGTTGCAGCTTGAGCGCGGCCGAGTTGATGCAGTAACGCAGTCCGGTCGGACCGGGGCCGTCGTCGAACACATGTCCGAGGTGACCATTGCAGCTCGAGCACAGCACTTCGGTTCGGACCATGCCGTGGCTGATGTCGCGCTCCTCGTCGACATGACTCTCCCTCGCGGGCGCGGTAAAGCTTGGCCAGCCGCAGCCGGAATCGAATTTGGCGTCGGATTCAAACAGCGTCTGTCCGCAGCCGGCGCAAATGTAAGTGCCGGCCCGGTGCTCGTGCTCGTATTCGCCCGAGAACGGCCGTTCCGTCGCCTTTTCGCGCAGCACCGCGTATTGCATCGGTGTCAGTTCCTTGCGCCACTCGGCCTCGCTCTTTTCGACCTTGCCGGGCATCGCCTTGGTGTTGGACATGGAGCCTCCTTTTTAATTCCTGCTGAGTGTTTTCAGGCGAAGCGGATACCAATTCGCATGAAGAAAACACGATCAGCTAACAACCTCAGTTGGTGAGCCTTGCGCTCACCAGCGTCGGCTTCTCGATATAGTTTTCGGCGAAAATCTTCTTCAGGTTTTCGACCTTCGGAATGTCGTTGTAGGCAATATAAGGTTGGTTCGGGTGCAGCGTCAGGTAGTCCTGATGATAGCCCTCTGCTGGATAAAACCCCTCGAGCGGACTGACCTTGGTCACGATCGGCTTCTTATAGACTTTGGCGGCGTTGAGCTGTGCGATATAGGCGTCCGTCACCTTCCTCTGCTCATCGCTGGTGGTGAAAATCGCGGAGCGGTATTGGGTGCCTGAGTCCGGACCCTGGCGGTTCAACTGGGTCGGGTCGTGCACCACCGAGAAGAAGATCTGCAGGATCTTGCCGTAACTGATCTTGTTCGGATCGTATTTGATCTCGACGGATTCGGCATGGCCGGTGGTGCCGGTCGAGACAGTGCTGTAGTCGGCGGTGTTCTTGCTGCCGCCGGCATAACCCGACACCGCGTTGACGACCCCGGCGGTGTGCTGGAACACGCCCTGCACACCCCAGAAACAACCGCCCGCGACGACGATAGTCTGGATGCCATCGGATGCCTTCACATCCGCGGCGGGCGCGGGGATGATCACGGCGTCTTCCGCGGCCAGCGACGGCGCGGCCGCAAGGGCGGTGATGGCCAGCGCTGCGATGGTGGCAGCGCAAAGCGAAAAGCGGCTGAATCGGCTATCGGACATGGGGCTTCCTCCAATGGGGTCAGCGGTTTGCGGTCAGTTTAGGGCGGTGGCTGCGGTTCGCAATCGGGGCTTGTCGGCCTGGTGCACCAAGATACGTGTCAGGGCGGGCGTTGTTACCGCCAGGGGGACACGAGTTCGTGAAATAATTTCTACGATTCCAGGCTGTTACTGCGGCAGGGAAGTAGCTCTCAAATCCTCATGGTGAGGAGGCGCTTGCGCCGTCTCGAACCATGAGGCCACGATGCCTCCATGCTTCGAGACGCAGGCTGCGCCTGCTCCTCAGGATGAGGCCCGCGCGCGCGGGGGCGACGTATTGAGGGCTCTACACCACCACGCTAAGCCGCTTCGCTGCCCGCGTAATGCCGGTGTAGAGCCAGCGGGCACGGCTCTCCTGGAAGGCAAAGCTTTCGTCGAACAGCACCACATCGTCCCATTGCGAGCCCTGCGATTTGTGCACCGTGAGCACGTAACCGTAGTCGAACTCGTCATAGGGCTTGCGCTGCTCCCACGGGATGGTCTCGATCGCGCCGCCGAAGCAGTCGCCGCGGACCGAGACTTTGGTGACCTTGTGGCCAAAATCCTCGTCAGGCGACAGCCGCATGGTGATGATCTTCGATTTCGATTGCGCGCGCGACTTCACACGCCATAACCCGCCGTTGAACAGCCCCTTCTTGCGGTTGTTGCGAAGACAAACCAGCTTGTCGCCGGCCACCGGCAATGGATCCTCGATGTTCTGCTTTTGCCGCACCCGCATATTGTAGGAGCGCCGCGTATTGTTGCGCCCGACCAGCACCTGGTCGGCGCTCATGACCCGCTCCGGATCCAGTTCGGCGCGCGAGACCACTTCGCTTTCACCGTAACGGCCGACGTCGAGGTCGCGGCCCTCGCGCACGTCCATCGACATCCGGACGATCGGGTCATCCTGCGCCTGGCGATGCACCTCGGTCAGCATCGCGTCGGGCTCGCAGTCCGTAAAGAAGCCGCCGCCCTGGATCGGCGGCAGTTGCGCCGGATCTCCGAGCACCAACAGCGGACAGTCGAACGACATCAGGTCGCGGCCGAGTTCGGCATCGACCATCGAGCATTCGTCGATCACGATCAGTTTTGCTTTCGAGGCCGGCGCGTCGTCCCACAGCTCGAAACTCGGCTGTTCGACACCGGATTCGCGGGCGCGGTAGATCAGCGAATGGATGGTCGAGGCGTTGTCGCAGCCCTTGTTGCGCATCACCAGCGCGGCCTTGCCGGTAAAGGCTGCGAATTTCACCTCGCCAGTGACGCCATCGGCGATGTGCCGCGCCAGCGTGGTCTTGCCGGTGCCGGCATAGCCGAACAGCCGGAACACCGGCGGCGTGCCGTTTCTGCCGGGCTTCGCCTTCAGCCAGTCGGCGACGGCCTTCAGCGCGGAATCCTGATGCGGCGTAAAGGTTGTCATGCGGTCTCGGTGGCAGGGGGCGTGCACGAAGCGACGACTCACGGCCCGCAAAACTAACCATTCATACGTTCAGTGCAAGCCGGCTTCCGCCGCACGGAATGGGCGTGGCGCTGGACTGGGCTTTTCGCGGGCCTACACTGCAAAAAACAACAGCCGGTCCCGGGAGAACGTCATGAAATTCGGTATCTTCTATGAGATGCAATTGCCGCGCCCGTGGCAAGCCGGCGACGAACTCAGGCTGTACCAGGACGCGCTGACGCAACTCGAAACCGCCGACCGGCTCGGCTACGATCATGCCTGGGTGGTGGAACATCATTTTCTGGAAGAATATTCGCATTCGCCGTCGCCGGAATCGTTTCTCGCCGCCGCCAGCCAGCGCACCAAAAACATCCGGCTCGGCCACGGCATTTTCCAGCTCACCACCAATCATCCCGCGCGCGTCGCCGAGCGCATCGCGGTGCTCGATCTCCTCAGCAACGGCCGCTGTGAATTCGGGATGGGCGAGAGCGCCTCGATCACCGAACTGACTCCGTTCGGCCGCGACATGGAAACCAGGAAGGAAGTGTTCGAGGAAGCCGTTCGGGCCATTTTCCCGATGTTTCGGGACGGCGGCAGCGAGCATCATGGCAAATATTTCGACATTCCCTTGCGCAATGTCGTGCCCAAGCCGGTCCAGAAGCCGCATCCGCCATTGTGGATGGCGTGCTCGCAGCTTCCGACCATCGAGCGCGCGGGCCAGAACGGTTTCGGCGCGCTCGGCTTTCAGTTCGTCAGCGCCGACGCGGCCCATGCCTGGGTGCACGCCTATTACAATGCCATCACCAAGCGGCTGAAGAAGCTTGCCGATTACGAGATCAATCCGAACATGGCGCTGGTGTCGTTCTTCATGTGCGCCAAAACCGACGAGGAGGCCCGCGCGCGTGCCGACGGTGCCACCTTCTTCCAGTTCGCGCTGCGTTTTTACGGCGCATCGCAGAACCGCCAGCGTCCGGCCCCCGGCACCGTCAACATGTGGGACGAGTACAATAAGTGGAAACGCGAGAACCCGGAAGCCCAGGAGGCGGCGCTGCGCGGTGGCCTGATCGGCTCGCCCGAAACCATTGCCAGGAAGCTGCGGCGGTTTCGAAGCTCACATATCGATCAGGTGATCCTGCTTAACCAGGCCGGCAAGAACAGCCACGAACATATCTGCGAATCGCTGGAATTGTTCGCCATGGAAGTGATGCCGGAATTCCATGTCGATCCCGCGCACGAGGCCTGGAAGGCTGGCGTGATGAGCGGCGCGATCGAACTCGAGGAAATCGACACCGAGGCCTTTACGGATCGTTACGGCAAGCTGGGTGTCAACATCGCACCGGCGAAGCCGGCAGTGGCGGCGGCTGGATAGCATTTCTCGCCCAACTGGAATCTGAAATCCTCAGCGGGGGAAGATTCCGCTGCGTTCGGTCCGGCTATCGAAACAAACACGGCGTCCTCAGCCGATATGACAGGCCGGATGTCTTTATTTTTGTCCGCTCCTCGACACTTATTTCGAGCCAGCCCATCATTTCAGGACCGCATTTCAACTTCGCATCAATCGGAGCCCGCCATGTCCGTGGAATTCATCGGATACATCACCAACAATAATGCATCCGAGACCATTGTGCGCAGCGGCCCCGTGCTCGATCGCCGCTATATCGAGACAGTGGCGAAAGCGCATGAAATCGCCGGATTCGATCGTGCGCTGCTGGCCTTTCACTCCACCACACCGGATGGGCTTCAGGTCGGCCAGCACGTCCTGAGCGTAACCGACCGGCTTCATGTCATGATCGCGCAGCGGCCGGGTTTTACCGCTCCGACGCTGCTCGCTCGCCAGTTGGCGACCATCGACCAGCTCTACGGCGGCCGGGTCTCGCTGCATGTCATCACCGGGGGCAATGCCAGCGAGTTGAGACAGGACGGCAACACGCTCGACGACAAGGACGAGCGCTACGCCCGGACCGATGAGTTTCTCGATATCGTCCGGTCCGAATGGACCAGCGAGAACCCGTTCTCCTATCACGGCAAATATTATCAGGTTCAAAACGGCTTCTCGCAGGTCAAACCCTTTCGCAGCGAAGGCATTCCAATTTTTGTCGGCGGCGCGTCCGACGCCGCGATCGAGGTCGCGGGCAAGCATGCCGATACATTCGCGTTGTGGGGCGAATCCTACGCGCAGGTGCGCGATGTGACATCGCGGGTTCGCGTCGCCGCGGCCAGGCACGGCCGTCCCGCGCCGCGCTTTAGTCTCTCGGTTCGTCCGATCCTCGCCGATACCGAGGAAAAAGCGTGGGCCAAGGCCGAGGGGATCCTGGCGCGCGCCACGGCGCTTCAGGACAAGACCGGCTATCGCAAGCCGGCTGATGGTCATGCGACGGCCGGCGCACGCCGGCTGTTGGCGCTGGCCGAACAGGGCACCCGGATCGACAAGCGTCTGTGGACCGAGATTGCCAAGCTCACCGGCGCCAACAGCAATACCACCGCGCTGGTCGGAACGCCGGAGCAGGTCGCCGAAGTGTTCGGCGACTATTACGATCTCGGCGTCAGCCATTTCCTGATTCGCGGCTTCGATCCCTTGGTCGATGCGATCGACTACGGCCGTGAATTGATTCCCCTGACGCGCCGGTTGATTGCCGAGCGCGGCCGCGCCCGAGGGGTTGCAGCAGAATGATGCGCGTTCTCCTTGTTGCAGGCTTCTTGTTGAGCGCCACCGCCTCGGCAACTGCCCAAACAACCCTGCGGGTCGGCGATCAGAAGGGCAACTCGCAGGCCGTGATGGAAGCGTCCGGCGTACTCAAGGACCTGCCGTACAAGATCGAATGGAAGGAATTCCCGGCGGCGGCGCCGTTGCTGGAAGCGCTGGGCGCGGGCGCCATTGAAACCGGAATAGTCGGCGACGCGCCGTTTACATTCGCCGCGGCCGCCAATGTGCCGGTGAAGGCGATCGGTGCCATCCGGCAGAGCCGGGAGGGTCTCGCGATCCTGGTGCCACGCGAGTCGCATATTCATGATTTCGATGACCTGAAGGGCAAGAAGATCGCGACTGGCCGGGGCTCGATCGGCCATCAGCTTATCCTGGCGGCGCTTGAATCCAGGGGATGGTCCGCGGGCGACGTGCAGATCGTGTTTCTCGCGCCCTCGGATGCCAAGGTGGCGTACACGCAAGGGTCGGTCGATGCCTGGGCGACCTGGGAGCCGTATGTGAGCCAGGAAGAAGTGCTGTTCCAGTCGCGGCGCCTGGTTACGGCAGAGGGATTGACCTCCGGCATAAGTTTTGAGGTCGCTTCACCCAATGCGATCCGCGACAAGCGGCCGGAACTGGAAGACTTTCTGCGGCGGCTGACGGCGGCGCGCCTGTGGTCGCTGACCAATGTCAGCGCTTACGCCGAGACATGGGGCAAGCTCATGAACATTCCGCCGGCGGTACCGCTCAACTGGCTCCCCCGCGCGAAAATCCAGATCGCGCAGATCGATGACGGTGTGGTCGCCGATGAGCAGAAAACGATCGACCTGTATGTTCGCGCCGGCTTGATCAAGCAAAAGCTCAGTGCGGCCGACATCCTCGACCGCTCGTTTTCCGGCGCCATTGGGAAAGGCGCCGGCCTCTAGCCCGGCGCTTTTGCTCTGCCGACCGACACCATCGCGTGCGCCGCGCGGCGCCTGATCAGGCCCGCAGTCAATCATTCTATCCGGTCGCGTTTTGCGAGAAGGGCGTTATTTCAAAGCCGCCAACAAGAGAATTCTGTAAGATTGCTGTTTTCGTTGTTTCCGCGCCATATGGGCTGCAATTGGTGCCGATTTTGGCGCGCGGCAGATGCGCGCGGACCCGGCCGGCGACTTTGTTTAATCTGCTTTTGGGGGACGTCGAATGTCGGATATCGCGGTCAAGGCATCGGCGCCCATCGCGCTGCGGGCGCGATTGAACGAGGACTGGCTCGCGGTCGTCATCGGCCTTCTGGTCTTTGGATCGGCCCTTGTCAGCATCGGCGGAACCGATCTTCTGGGCTGGGCGGTAACCACATCGGTCTATACGGATCTGGCGCAGGCACTTAATCCGTTTGCCAAGGCCTATGCCTGGCTCGGCGGCGGTGGCGCGTTGCTGGCGACTTACACCGCGCTGCTGGTGGTACTGAGTATCGGCGTGGTCACGCTCGGCGCAGATGTCCGTAAATTCGCTCTTGCGTTCACGGCCGTGTTCGCCATCGCCTATGCGAGCTGGATTTTCGGCAGCTACGCCTATGTTGCCGCGGTGACGCCGGCCGAGCAGCAGAAGTTCGGTCTCGCCTGGTCGCTCAAGCTGACCAACGAGGGCGGCTTCATCGTGGCGCTGTTGTCGGGACTGGTCATCGCCAATTTCTTTCCGCGGCTCGCGGGCTGGCTGAAGGAGGCGATACGGCCCGAGCTCTACATCAAGATCGCGATCGTGATTCTCGGCGCCACCGTCGCCGTCACGGCGGCAGGCCGCCTGAACCTCGCCTCCTCTCTGCTTTTGCGTGGCGCTGCGGCGATCGTCGAGGCGTATCTGATCTACTGGGCCGTCATTTACTACATCGCCCGCAAATGGTTCGGCTTCAGCCGCGAATGGTCGGTGCCGCTGGCATCGGGCATTTCGATCTGCGGCGTGGCGGCGGCAATCGCCACGGGCGGCGCCATCCGCGCGCGGCCCGCGGTGCCGATCCTGGTGTCGTCGCTGGTGGTCGTGTTCGCGGTCGTTGAAGTTCTCATTCTGCCGTTCCTGGCGCAGACCTTCTTGTGGCAGGAGCCGCTGGTGGCCGGCGCCTGGATCGGTCTTGCGATCAAGACCGATGGCGCGGCCGTAGCCGGTGGCGGCATAACCGAGTCGCTGATCATGGCGAAGGCGGCGGCGGAAGGCATCAAGTATCAGCCGGGCTGGATTCTCGCGACCACCACCACCGTGAAGATCTTCATCGATATCTTTATTGGCATCTGGGCATTCATTCTGGGCTACATCTGGACCAACCACATCGACAAGGGGCCGGACCGCGCCAAACCGTCGGAAATCTGGCAGCGATTCCCGAAATTCATCCTCGGCTTCATCTTCGTGTTTGCAGTGTCGCTGTGGCTCGCGGTCGGTTCGACGCCAGAGATCGCGAAGGCGCTTCCTGCCGCGGCCGGCGAGGCGAATGTCTTCCGGGTGATCTTCTTTGTCCTGACCTTCTTCTCGATTGGCGTGCTGTCGGACTTCCGCAAACTCTGGCAGCAGGGTTTCGGCAAGCTCGCGGCGGTCTATTTCGTCAGCCTGTTCGGATTTGTGATCTGGGTCGGGCTATTGATCTCATGGCTGTTCTTCAGCGGTTTCAAGCCGCCGCTGGTCAGCTAGTTCGAGCCGGTTTCAAAGGACAGTTCATGTCGCCACCTGATCTCAAGAACGAAATCCATGCCGCGGAAGTCGAGCCGTTGCTGCCGATCGAGAAGAAGCTGATTGGCTGGAGCCTCGGACTGGGGCTGGTGCTGCTGGCCGTCCTGATTGCCGTCAATCACTTCGTCCCGATCAAGCTTTAACGCGCGCGATATCACGACGACAGATCGGTCGAAATTTGCAGTCGAGCCATAATCGACGGCTTCTGCCTGTTTCATGATTAACAATTTGCGTCACGCGGGCCTTAAGAAAAATGCGTCGCGGGTGATCGCTATTCGGCAATAAACCCATCGCCGCAGCGCCGCCGGAGAGTGTCGTCATTGCTTTTTTTTGCGGAGCACTCGACACCTCGCCCAGGCATCACCATCATCTCTGACGTTGAATCATCTCGCAAACACGAACCCGCGGGAAAAGGCATCGCCAGCATGAGCCTGATCGAAAACCTGCCGCGTATCCGCAAGCTTCGCCTGCCGCCTGCCGGTGGCCTGGTGCAATGGATCGTACCGCTGACGATTATCGTCGTCTGGCAGGCCGCCTGCGTGACCGGATTTGTATCTTCGCGCGTGCTGCCGGCGCCGAGCGACGTGGCGTTGGCGGGATGGAAGCTGTTGTTGTCGGGCGAATTGGCGCGCAACATCTGGGTCAGCTTCTGGCGCGCCGGCGTCGGTTTTGTCATCGGCGGTGGTATCGGCTTTGCCTTCGGACTGGCCAACGGCCGGTCGCAGCTGAGCAACCGACTGACCGATACGACCTTGCAGATGGTGCGTAACATTCCGCACCTTGCCCTCATCCCGCTCGTCATCCTGTGGTTCGGCATCGATGAATCGGCAAAGCTGTTTCTGGTTGCGCTCGGGGTGTTCTTTCCGATCTACCTGAACACGCTGCACGGCGTTCGCACCGTCGATCCGCAACTGATCGAGATGGGACGTATCTACGGCATGACCGACGGCGAACTATTCCGGCGCGTCATCTTCCCGGGCGCGTTACCGTCGATCTTCGTCGGCTTGCGCTTTGCGCTCGGCATCATGTGGCTGACGCTGATTGTGGCCGAAACCATCGCGGCGTCGTCGGGCCTCGGGTACATGGCCATGCAGGCGCGCGAATTCATGCAGATCGATGTCGTGGTGCTGAGCATCCTGATCTACGCGCTGCTTGGAAAATTCGCCGACAGCGCCTCGCGCGCGCTCGAGCGGTTGACGTTGTCCTGGCATCCCGCCTTTCAGAAGCATTGAGAACAAACATGCAAGAAGCGCTGCGATTTCTCCAGCCGGATGCCGAGCCCGTGGATCCCGCTGACATCATCGAACAGTCCAGGCTGGCGCAGCGCGGGTCGGAATCCTTTGGGCGCGGACTGCCGCTGACTATGCGCGGCCTGCGCAAATCGTTCGGCGACAACCAGGTGCTGCGTGGCATCGACCTGCACATTCCGGCGGGGCAATTCGTCGCGATTGTCGGGCGCAGTGGTTGCGGCAAGAGCACGTTGCTGCGGCTGATCGCCGGTCTTGAAATCATCGATGCCGGCACTATCGGCTTTGGCGCGGAAACCCGGCCGCAGGACGTGCGGGTGATGTTTCAGGAGCCGCGGTTGTTGCCGTGGGCGAGGGTGCTGTCGAATGTCGAGGTCGGCCTCGGCCGCGACCGCGCATCTTCCGATGCGCAGGACCGCGCCAAGAAGGCGCTCGCCGAAGTCGGCCTCGAGGACAAGCGCGGCCAGTGGCCGGCGGTTCTGTCCGGCGGACAGAAGCAGCGTGTGGCGCTGGCGCGCGCGCTCGTCAGCGATCCCCGCGTGCTGGCGTTCGACGAGCCGCTCGGCGCGCTCGACGCCCTGACCCGCATTTCCATGCAGCGGTTGCTGGAGCGGGTCTGGCGCGATCAGGCCTTCACCGCAATTCTGGTAACGCATGACGTGGCGGAAGCCGTCGCGCTGGCCGACCGCGTGCTGGTGATCGAAGACGGCCGCATCGCACACGACGTCAAGGTCGATATCGCGCGCCCGCGGCGGCGCGGCTTGGCCGACCTCGCGGCCCTGGAGGGATCGATCCTGCGCGATCTGCTCCGGTCCGGCGACGAATCATCAGACCTGTGAGGCCGCCATGAACACTGCCATCCGCAATATCAGGGTCGATCGCGACGTGGCTTCCGGAGATTTTCGCAGCGCCCTGCGTCATCTGGCGGGCGGCGTCAGCGTGATCACGGTCGGGCGCGGCAAGGATATAACCGGGATGACCGTCACCTCGGTGTCGTCGCTGTCGGTCGATCCACCGTCGTTGGTCGTCAGTATCAACCGGGCCTCGTCGTCCTGGCCGCTGCTCAAGCGTCACGGCTTCTTTGGCGTGAACATCCTCACCGCCGATCAACTCGACGTCGCCGAACGGTTTACCGGCAAGGACGGGCTGAAGGGCGCCGAACGTTTTGCCGGCGCCACATGGACCACTGGTGCGTCTGGCGTGCCTCTGCTCGTCGGCGCGCTGGCGGCGATCGACTGTGAGGCCGAGGATATTATCGAACGCCATTCCCATGCCATCGTGATCGGACGCGTGCTGGACTTGCGGCTGTCGTCGCGGACCGCTGCGCTGGCCTATTGGCAGGGGCAATATGTGGCGATCGACCAGAACGAGGATGCGATCAGGCTTGCGGAGGTCAGCCTTCCGGTGCCGCGCGATCGGCACAAGGTCTGACATCATGCTGCACTCGAAATGCCGCCCCTGAAGAGGTGGCGTTTTTTCCATCCGCAGCCTAAAAGCTCTCCCTATGTCCAGCGCTCCGGGAGCCAGGGGAGGTCACGCGATGGAACGCAAGCTTCTTCAAATCGCCTATGCGATTACAGGCTTGGCGCTGGTCGGCTTCGGGCTCGCCGGCGTTTTCTTCGGTGCGGATTTCGCCGATCTGTCCGGCAACGTCGTAATGGACAGCTATTTCCGCTTTCTCAAGGGCATGCTGCTTGGCATCGGCCTGGTCTACTGGTCGTCGATCCCCGATATCGAACGGCATGGCGAGCGGGTCGCACTGGTGACGTTCATCCTCGTGCTCGGCGCTGTTCCCAGGCTGATGGCGGTGATCGGCCACGGCGTGCCGACCATTGGCATCCTGGTCGGCCTGGCCGGGGAACTGATCGTTGCGCCGCTGTTGTGGCTGTGGCATCGGCGCGTCGCTGGTGTTGCACAACGCGGCGCCCTGACCTGATGAAACGCATCGCGGTCTTCATGTTTTACGCCATCGGCGCGCTCGCGATCAGCTATCTCGCGCTCTATGCCTACGCAGCCTTGACCGGGCGCGGGCTACAGCCGGATGATCCGATCCACATTTTTCGTAAACCGGATGCCCCGAATTATTCGGCGGCAGGGACTTTCGCCTAAAAAAGCCGCAACAAAGACAGTTCCGGCGCGAGGTTCTCTCGCGCCGGATTTATTCCTGACCGTGATAAAGCCCGCTGATCATCCCGTCGCGGCCATGCGGTGAAAGTCGCCGGCGCCCGCAGGAGTGATCGGCAGTCCGCCACCAGCATATTCGTTCAGTTTATTGCGCAGCGTGCGGATCGAGATGCCGAGGATATTCGCGGCGTGGGTGCGGTTACCGAGGCAATGCTTGAGCGTCTCGAGGATGAGATCGCGCTCGACATCCGCCACCGTGCGTCCGACCAAGGCGCGGGTCACCTGTTCGGCGGCGAGGGTGGCGTGCGCCACCGCCGGCACGGTCCTGGTGAGGTCGAGCCGGTCGCCATCCGGCGTCAGGATGGCGTCGACGCCGATTTCGTCGCCCTGCGCCATCAGCACCGAACGATGCATGGTGTTTTCCAGTTCGCGGACATTGCCCTGCCAGCGGTTGGAGGTCAGCACCCGCCGCGCCTCGGCGGAAATCGGGCGCAACGGCACGCCGTTGGCGTCGGCATATTTTTTGGCGAAGTGCTGCGCCAGTTCGAGAATGTCGGCTGGGCGCTCGCGCAACGGCGGGATCTTCAGGTTCACGACGTTGAGCCGGAACAGCAGGTCTTCGCGGAAGGTGCCTTCGCGCACCGCATCAGCCAGGTTGCGGTTCGAGGTCGCGATAATGCGAATGTCCACGGGTACCGGACGGGTGCCGCCGACGCGATCGATCACGCGCTCCTGGATCGCCCGCAGCAATTTGGACTGCAGCCGCACGTCCATTTCGGAAATCTCGTCCAGTAGCAGCGTGCCGCCGGTGGCTTCCTCGAATTTTCCGACCCGTCGCGCGATGGCCCCGGTGAATGCTCCCTTTTCGTGACCGAACAGTTCGGATTCGAGCAGGTGTTCGGGAATGGCGGCGCAATTGATGCTGATGAACGGCTTCTTGGCGCGGTGGGAGCGGGTATGGACGTAGCGCGCCAGCACTTCCTTGCCGGTGCCGGATTCGCCGGTGATCATGACGGAGGCGTCGGAGCCGGCGATCTGTTGCGCCAGTTTGATCACCCTGGCCATGGCTTCGTCGCGGTAGACCAGATCGCGTGAATCGTTGGCGACGGCGGCGAGCACCGCGGCGATCAATTCCGGATCGGGCGGCAGCGGGATGTATTCCTTGGCGCCGGCATGGATCGCCGCGACCGCGGCGCGAGCATCGTTGGAAATGCCGCAGGCGACGATCGGCACATGAATATGTTCGGCCTCGAGCCGCATCACGAGGTCACGGATATCGAGCGCGACATCGACCAGCAGGAGGTCGGCGCCCTTGCCGCCGCGCAACACGCGCATCGCCTGTTCCTGGTCCTCCGCATGGGTCACGGAGGCGCCATTCTCCATGGCGATCTTGGTGGCCGTCGTAAGCTGGCCCTTCAGTGTGCCAACGATGAGAAGCCGCATGTTAATCTCCTGTTCGTCTGTTCGCGCCCGCTATGCGCGTATCGTTAAAAGAGCCTTAGGTCCGTTCGGCCTTGATGATTTCCGTCATGGTCACGCCGAGCTTGTCTTCCACCAGAACCACCTCACCCCGCGCCACCAGCCGGTTGTTGACGTAGATGTCGATGGCCTCGCCGACGCGGCGATCGAGTTCGAGGACTGTGCCGGGTCCGAGCTTCAGCAACTCGCCGACGTCCATCTTGGAGCGGCCGAGCACCGCCGAGACCTGCACCGGCACGTCGAATACGGCTTCCAGATCGGCGGCGATGCGCGAAGCCTGTTCGTCCTCGTGATAGGCAATGTCATCGCCCGTCGGTGGTTGGGCGGCGTTGAGATCCGGGAGC
>Ga0210400_10003461_pt1 | contig 13980 bp, 8 predicted proteins | sample IncBWH26MmetaG_FD_155456 | JGI IMG/M metagenome (GOLD analysis project Ga0210400, IMG submission 155456) | Forest soil microbial communities from Barre Woods Harvard Forest LTER site, Petersham, Massachusetts, United States - Inc-BW-H-26-M | ecosystem: Environmental > Terrestrial > Soil >...
CTGCGGAATACGCAGCCGGAGCAGCAGGCTGGGATTGGCCTGGGGCCGCCTCGTACTTAGACGCGCACTTCGCCTGAAGCGTCTCGGCCACAAAACGTCCGTCTGGGGTCACTTTGCCTTCGACTAGGCACTGTGCGCCGTCCTTAAACGTGTCAGGAAGAGGGTCCGTTCCCACGTAACTGACGGGAAGACCCTTCCCCTGCTCCATCAGTACGAAATCCACACGGCCGGACAAGTGTTGTATCGATCCAGCCTTCACATCCCCGGCCACACGGAGCCGCTGGTGGAGGGATGCGCCGCTCAAAGTCGGGATTTCCGAGATCGTGTGATAATAGGTCTTGCTTTGCTGGGCGCCGACATAGGCCAAGCATGAGAGGGTGCCGATGATGATGCCGGCCCCAATGCCAAACTTCGCTTTGCTTTTCACAGAATACCCCCCTGCTCTGCTAGCTTACCGAACTTCCCTAAATCGAATTCTATCACACCACCAAATGGGGTTGTTGCGCAAGGTGTCTCGCTGTTCACTACCCTTTGGGACAGTGTGGGGCAGGGACGCCACCTGTCCCTGTTAGACGGGCTGCACGCTTTAATGGAAGCCCTTCGATACCAGGCTCAAGGTAAAAGCTCGGCGCAAAGGTGAGCTCACGCCCTCTTGAGGCAAGCTCTAGGTCGAACCCACACCCCTCACGGCGCGCTCCAGATAGAGCCCGCACTCGGGAATCGTCAGCGGCAAGCGCTCCTGGTTGAGAAGCAGCAGCGGCCCTGTGCTGGCGCGCTCGAAGATTTCAATCAGAGGGCTCAGGTTCGCTCCAAGAAGAGCTACGTGCTTAGGCTTGTAGTTAAATCGAATTCGCTTGATGAGGGTAGGAGCGAGACGCGAGATGCATTCGCGCGCGGCACTCTCGTCGTCTTGTTGGCCGAGACTCGCGGAATGTTCCGGCGTCACCGGGCATTCGGATAAATAGGTGAGGTAATATCCTCGTCTTTGAAATTCAAGAAGCTTCCCAGTGCCGGCCTCGGCGCTGTTGTTAGCACCGTTTCCTGGATCGGATGAAATATCCAGCGCCGATAGAAAAGAATCGAAAAAATCTCGCGATTGCGGCCGCCTGTAAAAATCGTCTTCCGAGCCCGGCATTGGCTCCAAAGCGACGAAGAGTACATGGATGTGTATCGGGCGAAATCGGGTGGCCCACTCTAGGCGTTCTACGCGCGCAGCAATGTGTTCAGGTGAGGCGGGGAGGCCGCATCCATCGCAAAGTATCGAAGTGGAGTTTGCGCCCATGTGCAACGATCATCCTACCGCAATCTTTATAGCGTGGGTTAAGGAAAGAGACGCGTGGGAATACGAATTTGAAGGGCGCTTCCCTATTCAGGGACCGAGCGCCCTCCGCTGCTCGATTCCCGGCGCATACGCCTCGTGCCCGAGGGGGGGGCCGGGTGGCATGGGGCCGCGGGTTTCGAGCAAAATGGGACTTGAAATGTTCAGCGTAAAAGTAGAGCCCGCTCCCCGAATAGAACACACGTTCGGGAAATAAGTTTCGGTGGAGGGTGTGGATTTCAGATACCGGGCATTCATTACAGCACAGCGCAGAAAAGCCGGCAGACGCCAGATACTACAAACGTCAGCCGCGTAAATGGTTGGCGATTACTTTCCCGGTTTTTGGTCGAGCTTTTTTTGGAGGCAATATTTGAGTTCGGGGCTGATTTCGGAAATCTCCATTCCCGCGCTGACCAGGAATTTGCAGCTCAGCAGTTCGTGCGCTTCTTCTTCATCCGCCAACTTGCCGGAGACGCGACAATACTGGCAATCCTGATTCCAGCAGAAACGTCCGTAAGGAATAGTTTCCGGGCTGATGTACTGAAAACAGCGGAGAATCGTGTTCTTCTCGGGGACCTCGAATGTTTTCCCGAGAATCTTGATGTGGACCAGCCGTTCGTACGGACGAAATACCTGGTTGGTCCCACCCGTGCCAACTGGTTCCGTTATCTGATGCTCACTTGTCTTTGACATGAGAGGGGTGTCTCCGCCCAGACAGCGTAGACGAGATGCTTCAGGGCGGCAATGAAGATAGTCCGTAATGATACGAATACGGCAATGGTGCATTTTCTCATGTTTCCCTGAATATTTCGGGCTGGCAATGACATCGCGCGCGAAAAGTTTTTGTAGCGCCGGCTTCAGGCCGACACTGTGGATTCAAACGCATGTAGCGCCCTTCAGGCGGGCATCGATCGGGTTCTCACGCGGAATCTGTAGGGCGTCAGGCTCGAACGGATTCGAAGAACTTCCCCATGCGGCGGAATTTCTCGTAACGTTGTTCGAGCAACGCGGAGGGAGGGAGAGCGAGAAGATCCCGAAGCGAGCGAGCGAGAACCGGATCGAGCAGCGCGGCGGACGCCTCATGATCCAAGTGCGCACCGCCCTCCGGTTCGGGAACAATTTCATCGATGATGCCGAGTTGACTCAAATCGCGGGCCGTGATCTTGAGGGCTTCCGCTGCCATTTCCGCCTTTGATGAATCACGCCAAAGAATCGAGGCGCAGCCCTCCGGGGAAATTACGGAGTAGACGGAATTCTCGAGCATGTTGACGCGATCCCCGACCGCAATCGCGAGCGCTCCGCCGGAGCCGCCTTCGCCTGTGATCGTCACAACGATGGGGACGGGGAGGCGGGCCATTTCACGGAGATTGCGGGCGATGGCTTCGGCTTGTCCGCGCTCCTCGGCGTCGATTCCCGGATAGGCGCCCGGAGTATCCACGAAAGTAAGAATCGGACGCGAAAATTTTGCGGCCAGATGCATAACGCGAAGCGCTTTGCGGTAGCCTTCGGGCTTGGCCTGGCCGAAATTCAGAGCCACGCGCTGCTTGGTGTCTCTTCCCTTCTGTTGTCCGATGACGGCGACCGGACGGCCATGATATTTCGCGAATCCCGCGATCATTGCGGGATCGTCGCCGTAGGCGCGGTCGCCATGCAATTCGTGGAAATCCTCGAAAAGGATGCGGACATAATCCATCATGTAAGGGCGCTGCGGATGACGGGCAAGGAGAGTTCGCTGCCACGCGCCGAGGTGGTCGTAGAACTCATGGCGGAGCTGCGAAACTTCGCTGCGGAGACGTTCGAGATCGCGCGACGGAATTTCCGGCCTTGCAAGCAGGCGCAGGTCTTCTACTTCCCGTTCGAGCTTTTCGAGTTCTTCTTTGCGGGGATCTCTCTTCATAGTGAACGACCGTTATCGCGTAGAAAAGTTTTCAACACAGAGTTCACAGAGAGCGACGAGCCGGCACAAAGTAGCTATACACATTCGCGTGACACACCACTAGCTGCGGGCCTCCAATTGGACCGCATCTTCTCCACACAGCTTGCGAACGGCCTGGACAAGGTCCTGGTCCGGGCGCACTCGCTGGTCGGCTTGCAGCGTGGCTACCGCGCCTTCGGAAGAAATTAGATCGAAGGCGATGGAGCATGACCCTGGCTTGCCTGCGAAGAGCTTTTTTAGTTCGTCGAGGATATTTGCATCCATTGCGGCCATATCCACACGCACACGCATGAGGTTTGGGGGACGCTGGCCGATGTCTTCGAGGCGCCGGGCATCCATCACGGCGAGCCGCGTTCCTGCTTCTTCGACATTGACCCGGCCTTTCAATACCAGCGGGGCATTGCTCTTGAAGACGGTTTCGAGGCGGGCGAACGATTCCGGAAATGCGAGCACTTCGAGGACGCCCGTCATGTCCTGCAGAGTGAGAACGCCCCAGCGGTCTCCCTTGCGCGAACGCATGCCGCGCATAGCGACCACAATTCCACCGACGGTGATTTCTTCCCCGTTCCTTCGGCCTTCCACAGCGGCTAGATCGATCGCGCCCAACTCGGCAAGCTTGGCGGCGTATTTGGAAAGAGGATGGCCGGAGATGTAGAACCCCACCGTCGAAAATTCCGAGGCGAGCATTTCGTGTTCGGGCCATTCTTCCAAGTCAGGCAACGGATCGTCAGGGGGAGGCGCCGCCGCGGAAGCTCCGCCGAAGAGGCCATGCTGGCCGCTCGTTCGTTCGCGCTGCTGCCGCTGGGCGCGGTCCATGGCGCGGTCGATTACGGCGAAAATCTGCGACCTTCGTGCGCGGAGGGTATCCATGGCACCGGATTTGATCAGGCTTTCAACCACGCGACGGTTCAGCAGGCGCGTGTCCACGTGATCGCAAAACTGGTAGATCGAGGTGAAGCGGCCAAGCTCAGCGCGCGCTTCGAGAATTCCCTTCACCGTATTCTCGCCGACGTTTTTGATCGCCTGCAGACCGAACCGTATCGATTCGCCAACGGGAGTGAAATCGAGGGCGCTCGAATTGACATCTGGCGGAAGCACGGTGATGCCCATGCCGCGCGCTTCATTGATGTACTTCACGACTTTTTCCGTGTTGCCGGTTTCCGAGGTCAGCAGCGCGGCCATGAATTCGACCGGATAATGCGTTTTCAAGTAAGCAGTTTGATAGGCGAGGAGCGCGTAGGCGCAGGAGTGAGATTTGTTGAATCCATACCCAGCAAATTCCGCCATCAAATCGAATATCTTTTCGGCCTTTTTCGCGGGAACTTTTCTCATCGCGCAGCCGGCTAGAAACTTTTCCCGCTGGGCGGCCATTTCTTCGCGATTCTTTTTTCCCATCGCGCGCCGCAGGATGTCGGCTTCGCCAAGCGAAAATCCGGCCAGGCGATTGGCGATCTGCATCACTTGTTCCTGATAGAGGATGACGCCGTAGGTCTCTTCAAGAATTTCCTTCAGCTCGGGCAGATCGTAGGCGACTTTTTTCTTGCCGTGCTTGCGATTGATGAAATCGTCGATCATGCCGCCCTGGATTGGGCCGGGGCGATAGAGCGCGTTGAGCGCAGTGAGGTCTTCGAGACGCGTGGGCTGGTAGCGGCGCAGAATGTCGCGCATACCGTGGGATTCAAACTGAAAAATGGCTGTTGTCTCGCCGCGAGCGAATAACTTGTAGGTTGGTTCGTCATCGAGCGGCAGCGTGCCGAGATCGACGTGCAAGCCGCGATTCTTCTCGACCATGTGGACAGCGTCATCGAGAACCGTGAGCGTGGTGAGGCCCAGGAAGTCCATTTTGAGCAGGCCGATGTGCTCGAGGCCCTTCATGTCGTATTGCGTCGTGATTTCATCCCGGTTCGATTTGTACAAAGGAACGATGTTCGTCAGCGGCTCGGGAGAAATAACGACTCCCGCGGCGTGCGTGGAAGCGTGGCGCGCAAGCCCTTCGAGGCGCTTGGCGACTTCCATCATGTCGACGTAACGAGGGTCGCTGTCAATCTGGGAGCGCAGCTGAGAGGACTGCTGCAGCGCTTCGTCGAGGGAAATATTGAGCTGATTGGGGACGAGTTTGGCGATGCGATCCACTTCCCCGTAGGGCAGATCCATGGCTCGTCCGACGTCCTTGATCGCGGCTTTGGCGGCCATCGTTCCAAAGGTGATGATCTGCGCAACGTTCGAACGCCCGTATTTGGAGGTGACGTACTCAATGACGTCACCGCGACGTCGCTGACAGAAATCGATGTCGATATCGGGCATCGAAACACGTTCGGGATTAAGGAAGCGTTCGAACAGAAGATCGTATTGGAGAGGATCGACGTCGGTGATCTGGAGCGCGTAGCTTACCAGGCTTCCGGCGGCGGAACCGCGTCCGGGGCCAACGGGAACTCCCTGCGACCTCGCGTAACGAATGAAGTCCCAGACGATCAGGAAGTAGCCGGCATAGCGCATCTGCTGAATCATGCGAATTTCATTTGTCAGGCGGGTTTCATATTCCGCTAGACTTTTTCGCAGAAGGCCTTGCTTGGCGCGAGCCTCAAGAATAGGAACACGAGAGGCAAAACCTTCGCGCACGACAGCCTCGAAATGGGTATCGACCGTGCGGCCCTCGGGAACCTGGAATTCAGGAAACGAATTCTGCATCGCATCAATCTTGACGTTGCAGCGGCCTGCAATTGCAACCGTGCGCTCGAGCGCGTCCGGAATTTCGCCGAAGACCTGCGCCATTTCTTGCGCGGTCTTGAAGAAAAACTGGTCGGTGGCAAATTTCATGCGGTGCGTGTCGCTCATCGTCTTGCCCGTTTGAATGCAGAGCAGGACTTCCTGAGCGCGGGCGTCGGCGTGGGTCAGATAATGGCAGTCATTCGTGGCAACGAGGGGAATGCCCGTTTCACGCGAAAGACTGACGATCTTGGGATTGACGCGCTTTTCGATTTCCAATCCCTGATCCTGGATTTCCAGAAAAAAGTTTCCCTTGCCGAAAATATCGCGCAGGCGGTATGCGGCTTCGCGCGCCTGATCCGGACGCTCTTCAACAAGATTTTCGGTGACCGCACCCTTCAAACACGCGGACAACGCGATCAGCCCCTGACTGTGTTTTGCGAGAAGGTCGTAGTCAATTCGGGGCTTGTAGTAGAAGCCCTCCAGGAATCCCGCGGACACAAGCTTGATGAGGTTGCGGTATCCGTCGGCGTTCTCACACAAAAGAACGAGGTGGTTTAAGCCGCGCTGCCCGGGTTCGGCGACGGAATCCGAGCGGCCATTCGCCGCTTCGCGTTGCGAGGATTCGCCGCGATCGTGGCGGCTTCCCTTGGCCACGTAGACTTCGCAGCCGATGATGGGCTTGACGCCGCGCGTTTTGGCCTTCTGATAAAAAGATTCGGCGGCGAAAAGATTGCCGTGATCCGTAACGGCAACCGCTGGCATCTCGCGGCGGGCTGCTTCGTCTACCACTTCTTCGAGGTCGCAAGCTCCGTCCAGAAGGCTGTAGTCCGTGTGCAGATGCAGATGAACGAATCGAGGGGTTTCCATGCCGAAAGCTATTCTAATCGCGCGCGAAGATTTTAGCTACGCGCGATTAGAGAAATTGATGAGGCGACGGCGACTTGCGAGCACATGCCCGCCTGAGGGCGGGCGCTACATGATTCGGATGAGAAAGTAGTGTGACGGAATCCAATGATGATTGTAAAGTGTGTGGCTGTTGGGGGTAAGACGGGAACTTCGCGCTCGGTCTTGTTGGATCGCTCTCGCTTTTTTTTCTGCGCAGCGGTGACGTGAAACAACCGCAAGAGTCACAGGTTCAACACGGAGGGCACAGAGGTCACAGAGATGGATGCGGCGTAGACAGAGCCGACGGCGATATGAGGAGGTTGCGTGGGAGACAATCGCGGGGAAGAGTTTACGGAAAAGGATGGCTCAATTTTAACTCGGCGGCGCATCTTGCAGTGTGCGGGGGGAATCATCGCGGCTGCGGTATTCCCGAACAAGGGAGCTGCAGTGTCTGCGCTTCCGCTCAATCAAGAAGCTTCAAAGGCGGTTTCAAAGGCTGATGCCGATGTTACGGGGCGATTGGCGCGATACATGGTGGAGGCGCGGAGCCGAAGCCTCCCGCCCAAAGTAGCGCTGGAAGGAAAGCATCGGATTCTGGACACGCTTGGGGCGATGATTTCGGGAGCTCACCTGAAGCCCGGAGAAATGGCCATCCGTTATATACGCGGGCAAGGTGGCGTTCCGGAGGCTTCGGTACTCACTACGGACATCAAGACTTCCGCCATCAACGCCGCTATGGCCAACGCGATGTTGGCACACGCGGACGAAACGGATGACGTCGAGTTGGTCACCAAGACGCACCCAGGGAGTTCCGCAGTTGCGGCCGCGCTGGCCATGGCTGAGCGCGAAGGAAGCTCCGGGATGGACCTTCTCCGAGCGGTAACGCTTGGCTACGATGTCTGCTGTCGTTTTCTGATGGCGCTGGGACCGGATCTGGTGCGGGGATCACACCGCAGCGCGGAAGGCACCGGCTCGACGTTCAGCAGCGTTGCGGCTGCGGCTTCCTTAGCGCGATTGGATGAAACAGGGATGCGCTATGCGCTGTCGTATGCGGCGCAGCAGGTGTCTGGCCTTTGGAGTTGGACTCAGGATACAGAGCACGTGGAAAAGGCCTTCGACTTTGCTGGTATGGGTGCGCGCAACGGGGTCACGGCAGTCACTATGGTGCAAGCTGGATTGACTGGCGTGCGGGACGTACTGGATTGCGAGCACAATGTGCTTCAGGCTCTTTCCACGCAACCAAGGCCTGAGGAGATGGTGGCCGGCCTGGGGAGCCGGTTTTATGTTGCGGAAACGGCCATTAAGGCCTATGCGGTGGGCTATCCCATCCAGGCAGCTTTGGATGCATTCCTGACGCTGCGCCGGGAGAATGGTCTGACTGTGGATAACGTGGAACATATCGTCGTCAGGCTGCCCGCCGATGGGGCGGGTATTGTCGATAACAGCTCCATGCCGGACGTCAATTGCCAATACGTCATTGCAGTGGCTCTGGTGGATGGCGCGGTCTCATTCGCGAACGCGCACTCCTACGAGCGCATGGCGGACCCAAAAGTACGCGCCGTGAAGGAACGTGTGCAGTTGGTGGCGGATCGAAAGTTAATGGACCCGGACGCCCCACGCGGTGGCTTGGTCGAAGTGAATCTCCGAAATGGAAAGACAGTGAACCACCTTACACGGCATCCACCTGGCACGAAGGAAAACCCTTTGGACACGGAAGGCCTGAATGCGAAGGTGCGGGACTTGATGGCGCCGGTGCTGGGGACCGAGCGGACGGAGGCTGTCATCCAGCGGGTGAATGCTTTGGAAGAGCTGGATGATGTACGGAAGTTGCGGCAGTTTTTGACAATTTAAAAGTCAATGCGCCGCCTCATATTTCGTGAATGATGTGCCGCCCTGCAGGGCTATTTCTTCACGCGAAAACGGTGCCACCGCTCCCGCGCTGGGCTACGTTCTTTCGTCTCTGACGGGACTGGGATACGGGAGCTTTGAGCCACTCACGGATGTAACAGAGAATCGATGATTTTTGTTTCCGAGTTTTTCGCCAGCTTACTAGAGCCAAGGAGGAATGGTATGACCCGTCCGGCTACTATTTTTGCGATCGCATGCCTGCTTGTGCTGCCGGTTTCCACACTCGCGGCCCAGTCTGCAGCGCCTTACTTCCCCGAGCGATTTGATTGGCAACACAAGAAGCCGGAAGAGGTCGGCATGGACGCTGCTCGCCTGGACGAAGCGGTGAAGCAGGCGATCGCAAGCGAGAATCCGGCGACGAAAGAAATGATGCTTTATCTGGCGACGACATTCGGAGCCGCTGAGCCATTCGACACTCCGATTGGCCCGGTGAAGGATCGCGGGTCGGCGAATGGCTTGATTATGCGTCACGGATACATTGTCGCCGAGTGGGGTGATCCGAAGCGCGTGGACATGACGTTCAGCGTGACGAAGACGTTTCTTACGACGATCGTCGGGCTCGCCTGGCAACGTGGACTGATTCGCGATGTGAACGATTATGCGCGCGATTACATGCCGCCGGGCGTCGACCTTTTCGAAGCGCCGCACAACCAAACGATCAAGTGGGACCACCTGCTGCGCCAGACCAGCGACTGGCAAGGAACGATCTGGGGCAAGCCGGACTGGGCTGACCGACCTGAAGGTGAGAAACCCTCCGACTGGCCAAACCGGAAATTGTGGGAGCCGGGAACGCACTACAAGTACAACGACGCGCGGGTGAATGTACTTGCTCTGGCAACGCTCAACGTGTGGCGAAGGCCGCTGCAGGAAGTGCTGCGCGAGGAAATCATGGAGCCCATCGGCGCGTCGTCAACGTGGCGCTGGTACGGCTACGAAAATTCATGGGTGGAGATCGATGGCCGCAAGATTCAGTCGGTCACGGGCGGCGGGCATTGGGGCGGAGGGATGTTCATCAACGCTTACGATATGGCGAGGTTCGGGCACTTATTTTTGCGCAAGGGCAAATGGAAGGACCGCGCAATTGTCTCGGAAAAATGGATGCAAATGGCGAGGACGCCGGGGCCAGCGAATGCAAACTACGGATTCGCGAACTGGTTCCTTAACACAGCCAGGAAGCCGCTGCCGGCGGCGCCCGAGTCGGCCGTTTATTTCGAGGGCAACGGAGCGAACATCATCTATATCGATTGGGACAATGACATCGTCGCGGTCGTGCGATGGATCCGAGGCGGCGAAGCGCTGAACCAATTCGTCGCTAAGATGCTCGCGGCGATCAAGTGATTTGTGCGTCAGGAAACAGACGATCGGAAGTCATGCAATTTGAAGGTACGGATGGTCGAGTTGATAGCAAGCAGTGATGGAGTTTCAGGAAACTGAACGGAGCCGGGGCGCTACGACCCTCGTTCCGACGCATTGAAACCTCCGGAAATTGACCCGCTTCCCCGCCACCGCTTCGGCGGACGGTGCAACAATCGTCTATTTTTTCTTTTCGTGCGGCTTCTGTTTTTTGCTTCCTGCCGGGGCGGATTTCTGCTGCGGAGCGGACTTCGATCCGGAGGGTTGTCCTTTTGTCGGAAGCGCAGCCGCATCCTGTTTGGGTGGAGCGGATGACTTGGCCGGGCTTGCCGCCGGATTCCCTGCCGCGGCGCTTTTCTTCGACTTCTCCTTTTCCGGTTTCTTTTTCTCCTCGATCTTCTTCGGAGGCTCCTTGATGCCCGCGAGCTTGCGCAAGACCTTCGCGTGATCTTCCGGCTTGCGGGCCCTGCCGAGGAGTTGTGCCTGGAAGAAATCTTCGAGGACCTTGTCGAATTTCGGTCCGCGCTCCAGCCCAATGGCTTCCAGTTCCGCCGCAACCCCGGGCAGCGCGTTGCGCATGGGCTTCCACTTGAACATGTAGTTTCGAATCTTGCCGACAGCTTTTGAATTCGAAGATTCGGCGAGAATATACGCCAGCAAATCTTGGCGCGCTTTTTCGAGGAAGGCGTAGGCATCACGGGGCGAAGCGGTCTTGGGTCCAGCGAGGAGTTTCACAACCTTCGCCGCTTCCGATTCGAGCTCCGTCACAGCATGAATTTCCGCGGAACGCAGACCCATGTGACTGAGTGCAGCCGTGCGTTCACGGTCCTTGAGGCGACCCAGAATGGCGTGCGCTACGGGGGCAAACAGACGCGGCCGGAATCCAGCTCCCCACATTTCGTCACGGACGCGGGTGATGCGATTGATCGCCTCATAGTCGGGATGCCGCTTGGCGAGCTGCGGATGCAGCACGCCCAACAGGTCGCGCGCTTCCCAGGCCTTGAGGACGGCAAAAGGCTTCTCCTCACGCGCGGCCTGCCGAAACTCGCCGCCCGCGTCTTCGGGAGAGATTGTTTCGTGCAGACGGCGCTCGACGGCCAGGTTGAACCAGTCGGAAGTGCGGGCATCGAGCTTAAAGCCCATGCGGGCCGCGTACCGTAAGGCGCGCAACAAACGCACAGGTTGGTTCGTAAAGCTGTGAATGGAGAGCGCGCGAATCTCGCGTCTTTCAAGATCGGCGAGACCATTGGTTGGATCGAGCAGCAGCCCCCGGGAATTCGCATTGAGAGAGATCGCGATCGCATTCACGGAGAAATCGCGGCGACGCAGGTCTTCCATGATAGTGGAGAATCGAATCTCCGGCTTGTTCCCCGGATGCGCGTAGATGTCTTCACGCGAGCCGGCAAGGCTCGCGTCCACATCGCCCGCAAGGACAAGCTCAATATGCCGTAGGTTTTCGTTGTCGCTCACCAGTTGCGCACCGCCCTTCTCAAGCTCGCGGGCGATGCGCGAAGGATTCCCTTCGACAGTGAAATCCAGATCGCGGATCGGCATTCCGGAGGTCAGGTCGCGCACAGCACCGCCCACAAGATAGAGATTGGATTCAGAAGCGGCGGCAAGTTCCTGGATACGAACAACGGCAGCGCGTTGTTCGGCAGAGAGGCGGCTTTCCAGCAAGTACATGTAATCAGGCATGCGTGTCCCGTTCTCGGTGGAGGACGCGCCCGTATGTTTCGCGCCCTCGTTTCCGGTCAAATTTTCGACCCGAGGAGTTTTTTCCCGTAGATCGACTGATGGCCCTCACGCGCGCGGGTGATGCGCCTTGTAGATTTCCTTTAGGCGCTCCTCGACCACGTGCGTGTAAATCTGTGTTGTTGAAATATCAGCGTGCCCCAACATGAGCTGCACGGAGCGTAAATCCGCTCCCCCCTCCAACAGATGCGTGGCAAAGCTGTGACGGAGTTTATGCGGAGTCAGGCGTCCGCGCAAACCCAGCTTGACGCCGTAATCGTGCAGTATCTTCCAAATAGTGATACGGCTGAGCCTGCGGCCGGCTCGCGTCAGGAAGAGGACATGATTATGCGGCGGCGGAGCCCCCGGCCTGAGGAATTTAGGCCGCGCGCCGGCAAGATAGGCTTCAACGGCCGCAATGGCCTTTCGCCCAATAGGAACCAAGCGTTCCTTGTCGCCTTTCCCGACGCACCGAACGCAGCCCATACGCATGTCCAGGTCCGAAATGCGCAGATTAAGCAACTCGGAAACTCGAAGACCGGTGGAATATAAGACTTCCAGCATGGCCCGGTCCCGCAAACCGACAGGAGTCGCCGTGTTCGGAGCCTCCATGAGGCGGTCCATTTCCTCCTTGCGCAGGTAGGTGGGAAGGCTCTGCCGGATTTTCGGCGACTCGAGATTTTCCGTCGGATCCTCGCGAACCAATTCCTCCGTCATCGCGTACTTGAAAAAACTGCGCAGCGAAACCAGGTATCGTGAGACCGACCTGCTATCCAGTTTTTGCCTATAAAGACTGGATAGGAAGTCAACGATGTCCTCGCGGTTCACCGCGTCAACCTTCTTTTTATGGCGTCCGGCCAGGAAAGCGTCAAATCTCTTCAGATCGCGGCCATAGGCGAGAATGGTGTTTTGGGATAAGCCCTTTTCCACTCGCATATAGCTTAAGAAGACGTGAATCGTCGTATCCATCATGGCTAACCTGACAATCCCATTTTTGCGGCCTGGGCACGATCGGTTCGAAAGGCAATACCGTACACCTCGCGGATCTCATTGCAACGCAATACCCATGCAAGGCCCAGGTAAGTAAGCGTCGCTCCGCCAATCATCGCTGTGAAAACAACGAGGCGAGTCAAAAAGTGGTCGATGAGATCGAAATGAGAATACCGGAGCGTCGTCCAGCATACCGCGCCCATGGCCGCGGAACAGATGGCGATCTTCCCCATCGACGACAAAATCTCCCACGTCCCGAGGCGTCCGAACCGCAAACGAAATACAATGAATAGTACTAACACGTTGAAATAACCGGCCAGCGCGCTGGCCAGAGCCGGGCCGCCGTTCCGTAGCTTCGGGAAGAAGTAGAACAGAAATATCACGTTCAGCAAGAGATTCACAAGCAGTGTGATGACGGCCACCCGCACGGGGGTACGTGTATCCTGGGTCGAAAAGAACGCCGGGACGATCAGCTTCACGGTCGCAAATGCCGGAAGCCCCATGGAATAGTAAAGCAAAGCGCGGGCGGTCAGCCGTGTCGATTCGGCGACGAAAAGGCCATGTTGAAACAAAACCTGCACAATTGGCTCGCGTAAAATCACCAGGCCGACTGCCGCCGGGATGGTAATAAACGAAACGATGCGAAGGGCAAAGCCGAATGTTTTCTTCATGCCCTCATAGTCGCCTGCCGATGCCTGGTGCGCCATCATCGGCAGGATGGCAGTGGCCACGGCAATTGCATAACCTCCCAGAACGAGTTCGGTAACGCGGTCGGCGACGTAAAGTGTAACCAGACTTCCTTCCGGCATGACCTTGGCGTTTGCAAAAATCGTGTCGACCAAAAGATTGATTTGCGCGATCCCGATTCCGAGAAATCCGGGCAACATCAGGCGCGCGACTCGGAGAACACCCGGATCGGTAAAGGAAATTCCGAATTCAAAACTCATCCCCCGGCGAACCAGTTGAGGCACCTGCAGAAAGAACTGAAAGATTCCTCCGACTAATACTCCAACCGCAAGAGCGGCGGCGGGGCTCGAGAAATGTTTCCACACCAACCCGACCGAAAAGACGATAAATGAGATGTTGAGGAGGATCGGAGTGGCTGCCGGCAATCCAAAAATGTGGAAGCAATTCAGAATAGCCATGGCCA
>Ga0210400_10003462_pt1 | contig 13979 bp, 13 predicted proteins | sample IncBWH26MmetaG_FD_155456 | JGI IMG/M metagenome (GOLD analysis project Ga0210400, IMG submission 155456) | Forest soil microbial communities from Barre Woods Harvard Forest LTER site, Petersham, Massachusetts, United States - Inc-BW-H-26-M | ecosystem: Environmental > Terrestrial > Soil >...
TCCGGCACCGATGCGATTCTGCAGTGCGGCCCCACCTTCGGCATGTACCAGGTTGCAGCCCGCATTCAAGGCGCTGAAGTGATCGAGCTGCCGCTGGACCGCGATCAAGGCTGGTGTATCGATCCGGAACGGGTCATCGCCGCGTGGCGCCCCGATATCAAACTGGTGTATCTGTGTTCGCCGAACAATCCGACCGCCAATCTTTTGGGCGAAGCGGCTCTCGAGCACATCTGCATGGCGCTTGACGGCAAAGCCATCGTGGTCATCGATGAGGCCTATATCGAATGGTCGCGCGCCGCGAGTCACACCCCGTGGTTGGGGCGTTTTCAAACACTCGCGATATTGCGTACCCTGTCGAAGGCGCATGCGCTGGCCGGCGCGCGGCTCGGCGCCTTGTTGGGCTCGCCGGAGCTGATTCAAATTGCCCGGCGCGTTATTCCACCCTACGCGCTCGCGCAGCCCACGATAGAAGCTGCGCTGCGCGCGCTCGAACCCGAAGAACTCGCCGTCTCGCGCGGCAGAGTGGAGGCGTTGCTCATGGAAAAAGACTATTTGCGCCGCGGCCTCGAGGATTCCCCGCTGGTATCGAAGGTGTGGCCCAGCGACGCGAATTTCCTGTTGGTTGATTGCCGCGATGCCGATCGTTTCATGAACGACAGCATCGCGGGCGGGCTGATCGTTCGGGATTTGCGCGGCCATCCGGCGCTTCCCCATTCGCTGCGGGTCTCCGTGGGTACGCGGGCGCAAAACGACGCACTGCTGCGTTGCGTGCAACGCCCATGAGCGCCAGACGCATATTGTTCCTCGACCGCGACGGCACGCTGAACGAGGAAGTATCCGACGAACAGATCGACAGCCTGGCAAAGATCCGCTTGATGCCGGGCGTCGTCCCGGCGCTGCTGGAATTGAAACGCGCCGGCTTCGCCTTTGTCATGGTCACCAATCAAGACGGGTTGGGGACGCCGCGCTTTCCACGCGAGTCCTTCGATCTCGCGCATCGCTTCATTTTGGATCTGTTCCATTCGCAGGGCATCGAATTTGAAGCCGTGTTCATCTGCCCGCATTTCAAAGCGGAGGACTGCGCCTGCCGCAAGCCGGGACTCGGCATGGTCCGGGGATTTCTCGACGCGAATGAGATCGACAAGACGCACAGCTTCATGATCGGAGACCGCGATACGGACCTGGAATTCGCCGCCAATCTCGGCGTTGAAGGGCTCCGAATCAGCCTTGGCGGCCGCGCCGAGGAAACCTGGCCTGCCATCAGCGCACGTATTCTGGGGCGAGCGCGCCGTGCGCTGGTTTCCCGCAAGACCAAGGAGACCGACATCCGCGTCGAAGTCGATTTGTCGGGCGAGGGACCCAGCGTCATTGCCAGCGGCTTGGGCTTTTTCGACCACATGCTCGAACAGATCGCCAAGCACGGCGGATTCGCCTTGAACCTCAAATGCACCGGCGACCTGCAAATCGATGAACATCACACCGTCGAGGATTGCGCTCTGGCTCTCGGGACGGCGCTGCGCGAAGCACTGGGCGACAAGCGGGGTATTGCACGCTACGGGTTCTTGCTGGCAATGGACGAGGCGGAAGCGCAGGTCGCCCTGGATCTCAGCGGCCGCCCCTACTTCGCGTGGGACGGGAAATTCAATCGCGAGTGGGTTGGAGAATTGCCCACGGAGCTGGTCCCGCATTTTTTCAGGTCGCTGGCGCAATCCCTGGGAGCCGCGCTGCACATCACCGTGCGCGGCGACAACTCGCATCATATGATCGAGTCCTGCTTCAAGGGCGTGGGCCGCAGCCTGCGTCAGGCAATACGTCTCGACGGCGAGGGAATCCCCAGCAGCAAGGGCACGCTTTGAGCGCGAGCAACGTCGTCATCATTGCCAACGGCGGCGCCAACATCGCATCGCTGCAATTCGCCTTGCAGCGGCTCGGCGCCGCTTCCGCGGTATCGGCGAACGCGCGCAAGATTCGTGAGGCAAGCCATGTCATTTTGCCCGGCGTAGGCGCTGCCGGGGAAGCCATGGCGCGGCTGCGGCAAATGAATCTGGACACCTTGATACCTTTGCTGCAGCAGCCGGTGTTGGGCATTTGCCTCGGGATGCAATTGCTGTTCGAGGCATCGGAGGAAAGCGAAGCGCAGTGTCTCGGCATTATCTCAGGCCGCGCGGCCCGGCTGACGTGCGATGCGGAGCACCCGGTGCCGCACATGGGATGGAACACGCTCAAGTTCGAACGGCCGAGCGCGCTGCTCGAGGGTCTGCGCCCGGATGACTACGCCTATTTCGTGCACAGCTACGCGTTGCCCTTGGGACCTGCGACCGTCGCGAGCTGCGAGTACCGGCATTCCTTCAGCGCCTGTGTGCAGTGGAAGAATTTCTTCGGCGCCCAATTCCACCCGGAACGATCGGCCAAGGTCGGCGCGCGGCTCTTGCAGAATTTCCTATGCCTATAGGCGCCTGTCCGAGTGGCGCGCGTGGCCGCACGCCATGAGGCTCATCCCCGCCATCGATTTGCGGGCCGGGCGCTGTGTACGGCTGCTGCACGGCGATTTTGAAGCTGAAACACGCTACCCCACCGATGCCCATTCCCTGCTGGCCAAGTATCGCAATGCCGGCGCGGATTGGCTGCACATCGTCGATCTTGACGGCGCCCGCGACGGCGCGCCGGACAATCGCGCCATCATTCTCGCCTTGGCCGCGCAAAAATCGGTCAATCTGCAAGTGGGCGGCGGGCTACGCAATACCACTGCATTGGCGCAGATGTTGGACTCAGGAGTCGCGCGGGTGGTCGTGGGCAGTGCAGCAATCACGCAGGTCGAGCAAGTGCAAGCGTGGCTCGAACATTTTGGCGCAGAGCGCCTCACGCTGGCGTTCGACGTGTCCATCGATGACAGCGGCCTGCCTCGGGTCATGACCCATGGCTGGCAGCGGCAAACCGAATATTCGTTGTGGGATGCACTGGATAAGTACTCCGCATCGCAGCTGAAGCACGTGCTGTGCACGGATGTCGGGCGCGATGGCGCCCTGAGCGGACCGAACGTCGATCTGTATCGCGAAGCAGTGCGACGCTACCCGCAGGCCGCCTGGCAGGCTTCCGGGGGCATCCGCCACGCCCGCGATTTGCAAGCCTTGTCCGATGCGGGCGCGGCCGCCGCCATTAGCGGCAAGGCCTTGCTGGAGGACTTGATCCCGATGGAGGATTTGCAGCCATTCTTGCCAAACGCCTGATTCCCTGCCTCGACGTGCGCGACGGCCAGGTCGTCAAGGGCGTGCGCTTTCGGGATCATCGAGTGGTCGGCGATATTTTGGAACTCGCCGCGCGTTATCGCGATGACGGCGCCGACGAAGTCGTGTTCTACGATATCTCGGCCAGTCCCGAGGGGCGCAGCGTCGACCGTACCTGGGTGTCGCGCGTCGCACGCACGCTCGATATTCCGTTTTGCGTCGCCGGCGGAATTCGTTCCGTCGCGGAGGCTGAGCAGGTATTGGCGGCCGGCGCGGAGAAAATCTCCATCAATTCGCCGGCGCTCGAGGATCCCGACCTGATCAACGCCTTGAGCGAGCGATTTGGCGCACAATGCGTGGTCATCGGCATCGACAGCCAAACCATCAATGGCGAGTACCGCGTGCAGCAATTCACGGGCGACGCGGCACGCACTCGCGACGCCGCGCGCGGCACGCTTGAGTGGGCACTCGAGGTGCAACAACGCGGCGCGGGAGAAATCGTGCTCAATTGCATGGCGAGCGATGGCGTGCGCCGGGGGTATGATATTGCGCAACTGAGTGCGGTACGTGAACGCTGTCAAGTCCCCCTCGTGGCCTCCGGAGGGGCCGGCGCGGCTGAACACTTCGCCGAAGTCTTCCGGGTCGCCCGCGTCGATGCGGCCTTGGCTGCCAGCGTGTTTCACTCCGGCGAGATTGCAATTCCGGCCCTGCGGCGCGAATTGCGCGCGCAAGGCATCGAGGTGCGACCGTGAAATTGGCACTTGAATGGGAAAAGATGAACGGCCTCATCCCGGCCATCGTCCAGGATGCAAGCACCGGCGCGGTACTGATGATGGGCTATATGAACCCCGAGGCCCTGGCGGCGACCGAAACCAGCGGTCACGTCACTTTTTGGAGCCGAAGCAAAGGCCGCTTATGGACCAAGGGCGAGGAATCAGGCCACTTCCTCGAGGTGTGCAGCATCTCCGCGGACTGCGATCGCGATACGCTGCTGATTCTGGCGCGGCCGGCCGGCCCTGCGTGTCATTTGGGAACCGCCACCTGCTGGGGCGCGGACGCGCCCCGGTCGCTGGCTCACCGCCTGGAGTTTCTGGTCAGGCTGGAACAAATTGTCGCCCAACGTATCGCGGACCCACCTCCCAACAGCTACACGGCCACGCTGGTCGCGGAGGGCCTGACCCGTATCGCCCAGAAGGTCGGCGAGGAAGGCGTCGAATTGGCCCTGGCGGCCGTGGCGCAGTCCGACGAAGCAGTCATCGGCGAAGCCGCCGACCTCTTGTTTCACACCGCCCTGCTGCTGAAGGCCAAGGGCTTGTCGCTGGCTCAGGTGGTCGCCGAACTGGAGTCGCGTCACGATGAGCGGGTGGCCTAGGAGCTGTCTGAATAATCGCGTGGCAGGCTGGCCTCAATCGGCCCAAACCGGAGACTGCGTTCCCCGCCAGGATTCAAACGCCTCGATCCTTGCGTACCAGCCGGCGATATTCGGAAAGCTCTGGAACGGAAAAGCGGCCGCCTTGAAGTAGGTGGTCATGCCGGCGACGGAAAAATCCGCCAGGGTTGGCGCAGCTCCTGTCAAGAACGCGGTGGAGCCGAGCGCGGTCTCCAGCGTTTTCAATACCGGCTGAACGAGCGCGCTGCTCCAATCCGGACCCTGCCGCGGCCGAGGAACTCTTTCGGGCAGCAGGCGGTGGCCAACCACCTCCGACAAGAAGGCGATCAAGGCCGGTTGCCAGTGCGCCGACTCCCAAAAAAGCCATTGGGCGATCCTGCCCCGCTGTTGCGCGTAGCTCGACGAGAGTTGATTGCCGCCGTGCGCCTCGGCAAGGTACAGCAAGATTGCATTGGATTCGGCAAGCATGAACTCGCCGTCGATCAGCGCGGGAATTTTTCCGGATGGGTTGATCGCCAGGTACGCAGGATTGCGCCCCTCGCCACGGTACACGTTGACCTCGTGAATTTCCGGGTTCAGTTCCAGCTGCCGGCACACCGCCAATACTTTGCGGCCGTTCGCTGACAGGGGCGTCGCATAGATTTTGAGCGCTATGACTTCACCGGCTGATATCAAGTCGCCCGATAATTTCGGCGCAACGCATAGAAGGCAATCCCCAGCCACACGATATTCAGCGCCACCGACGGCCAGGCGTGGTTGTAGGCGCAATTGATGATGAATCCTGCAGCGCCGACGATATTCATGGCCTGGTAAACCCACGAGCTCGGCTTGATTTTGCCGAAGGAGAGCAACCCATAGGCGCCGAGGATGAGCAGCGCCGCCAGCCATCCGGCAATCGCAACAAATGTTTGCAGCGTCATTCGCCCAGGCCGCCTAGGCCGGCACCGACGCCGGCATGGCGCCCAAGCGCAACCTCAATTCCCGTCGCACCAGCCATAGACTGAATACGGCCTGTGAGGCGACGCTCGCAACCGAGACATACCATACTTGAACCATTTCAAAGTGAGGCTGCGTCGACATCCACAACACCGGCACGACAAAGGTCACCACCCGGCTGGCCGAACTGATCACCGCCGGTACCGTATTGCCGAGGCCTTGGAAGACGGCCGAGCAGGTAAACACGAATCCCGAGGCCAGAAAATTCCAGGAAATGATCTGCAGATACTGCGAACCGACGCTAAGCGCCGTGGGGTCCTTGGTGAAGCCTCCAATCACCCATGCCGAACCCCACTGACAGAAAAACGTCATCACCACCATGATGCAACTGCCGATGAGCGTCGACAACGCAAAGGTTTCTCGCACGCGGGCGAATTTTCCCGCGGCGAAATTTTGGCCGACGATGGGCGCCGCGGCAAACGCGACCGCCATTGCCGGCAGGAACATGCTCTGCATGATGCGCATGCCGATGCCGAATCCCGCCTGGGCATCCGGCCCGAACGGCCGCAGCACCCAATACAGGACCGCCATGAGAAAGAACATCAGGAGAAATTCGCCGCCCGCGGGCAATCCGACGCGCAGCAAGCGCCGCCAAACCGCCATTCGCGGACGCCACTGAGAACGAACGAAGCCTACGTATTTTTCCAGCCGGTGAAAGTACAGGGCGAGTATGACGACCCCGACTGCCAGTGAAACGGAACTCGCAAGTCCGGCCCCGGCCACGCCCATGGGGTAGCCGGTACCCCAGCCGGCGATCAGGACGGGCGCCAGGATGGCGTTTAGAACCACCGTCAGCACCTGCACGATCATGGTCGGCTGCACTATCCCCGTCCCGCGCAACGCCGATCCCATGGAAACCACGGCGAACTGCAACGCCAAACTGGGCAGAAACCAGTATAGATATTGAATTCCCGCGGCCGCGGTCGCTTCACTCGCACCGAGCGTCTTGACATAGTAGGGCCCGCCAAAAAATCCCAGCGCCAAGGTGAACACGGCGCAGGCCGCGGCCAGCGCCAAGCTTTGATTGAAGACCAAATTCGCATCCGCCTGATCCTTGCGACCGGCCGCATGCGAAATGAGCGTGACGGTGCCGACGCCAAGCACTTGGGTGACCGCGAAAACAACGAACATCACGTTCCCGGCAGCGCCGACTCCCGCGATCGCGGCATCTCCCAGGCCGGCGACAAAATACAAGTCGATGAGAAAATACAGCGTCTGAAAGAACATGCCCGCCGCGATCGGCAGAGCCATCTGCAAAATGATCTTGACGATGGAACTATCGGTCAAATCCTTCATGAATTCCTCCCTGGTCGGGCATTGTGCCACAGGAGCCTGTCTGAGTATTTCGCCCGGCCGCGAGCGGCCACTTACAAGAATGCGCGCGCAAATGCTACGCTGCACCGATGACAGTACCGGCGAACTCCGACCCTCCGGCCTCGAAATTCGCCGACAACGGCTTGCTGTCGCGCACGCTCAGCGGTCAACTCGCCGCGAGCCTGCGGAGTGCAATTGCCGCGCGCGGGCTGGCCAGCTTGGTGGTTTCCGGCGGCAAGTCGCCGGTCAAGTTGTTCGAAGCTTTGAGCGCCGAAGATTTGGATTGGAGCCGAGTCTGCGTCGCGCTGGCCGATGAGCGGTGGGTGGAACCGTCCGACCCCGGCAGCAACGAAAAGCTGGTCCGCGACGTGCTCCTGCAAGGACGCGCCGCCCCGGCACGGTTCCTTGGCCTCAAAAATGCCGCTCCGACCCCGGATTTGGGTGCCGTGTCCGCTTGGGAAACTTTTGCGCGGGTACCCCGCCCCTTCGATGCGACGGTGCTCGGTATGGGTGATGACGGGCACACCGCGTCGTTGATTCCCGGCTCGCCGAATCTGCCGCGCGCCCTGAATCCGGCGGCGGTCGCGGGATGCGTCGGCATGTGGTCGCCAATCGCGCCGCATCCTCGATTGAGTTTGAACTTGAGCGCCCTGCTCGATTCGCGCCGGATCGTTCTGCTCATCACGGGAGCGGATAAATGGCGCACCTTTTGCGCGGCGAGCGCCGAGGGCCCGGTCGAGGACATGCCGGTGCGGGCGGTGTTGCGCCAGCGGCGTACGCCGGTCGACGTGATGTGGGCGCCCTAGGCGCCCGTCGATAGGGTAATCCTGAAGCCCTTCAAACGTGCGGCAAGAGGAAGCGCAGCGTCCGCCGCAGCGGTTCGGCCGCGCCCCACAACAGCTGATCGCCCACGGTGAACGCGGCCAGGTATTCGCCTCCCATCGACAGCTTGCGCAGCCGGCCAACCGGGATGTGCAGTTTGCCGCTGACCGCGGCGGGCGATAGTTCGCGTATCGAGTCATGCTTGTTGTTGGGCACGATACGCACCCAGGGATTGCCCGCGCCAATCAGCTTCTCGACTTCCGGCAGGGGCAAGTTTTGCCTCAGCTTGATGGTCAATGCCTGAGAATGGCAGCGCATCGCACTCACCCTCACGCAGATCCCCTCGATGGGCACGGGATCGGCTTCCGAGCCTAAGATCTTGTTGGCCTCCGCCGCCGCCTTCCATTCCTCGCGGCTTTGGCCGTTGCCCAAATCCTTGTCGATCCACGGAATGAGGCTGCCGGCCAGCGGCACCTCGAAGTGCGCCCGCGGAAATTCCTCGCCGGACAACGCGGCGCTCACGGTTCTGTCTATGTCGAGAATCCCCGCCGCGGGATTTTTCAACAGGGCCGAGACCGAGTCGTGCAGCACTCCCATCTGCTGCAGCATCTCGCGCATGTTTTGCGCGCCGGCCCCCGAAGCCGACTGGTACGTCATCGCGGTGATCCATTCGACGACTCCGGCGCGCATCAAGCCCGCCACGGCCATCAGCATCAGCGACACGGTGCAATTGCCGCCGATGAAATCCTTGATGCCCTGCGCGCGCGCGGTTTGCATCACCTCCAGGTTCACGGGGTCCAGTACGATGACCGCATTTTTTTCCATGCGCAACGCCGACGCCGCGTCTATCCAATATCCCTGCCAGCCTGCCGCCCGCAGGCGGGGATGGACGGACTGCGTATAGTCGCCGCCTTGGGTGCTGATGAGGATCGGCAGCCGCGCCAGCGCCGCAATGTCATTCGCGTCATGCACTTTGGCGGTGCCGGTACTCAACTGTGGCCCGGACGCTCCCGCCTGCGAGGTGCTGAAAAATGTCGGCGCAATCAGATCGAAGTCCTTTTCCTCGCGCATCCTGTCGAGGAGCACGGAACCGACCATGCCGCGCCAACCAATGATGCCGACTTGCTTCATCATCAGATCATAAACTCTCGCGCCGGTGGGCGCCGGTTGTAGTTCGAAGACATCGCGTATCCGTAGGCGCCGCAGTTGGCAATGAGAATCACGTCGCCTTCGCGGCTGTCCGGCAGCCAGCGATCTGCGCCCAATTGATCGGCGCTCTCGCAGATCGGGCCGACGATGTTGACACGATGACTCATCGGCTCCTCGAGGCGGGTAAGGTTTCGAATGTCGTGATGCGCCCCATAGAGAGCGGGGCGAATCAATGAATTCATGCCGGTCGCCACGCCCACATAGTGCACGTCGCCCTTGCCCTTGAGCTGGGTCACCAGCGCAACCAGCACCCCTGCCCTCGCGACCAGGAATCGGCCCGGCTCCATCCAAAATTCAATATGCGGGAAGTCCCTTGCCAATCCCGCCACGCCCCGATCCAGCACGCCCAGGTCGATCTCGCTATGACCCAATTGATCCGGGACACCCATACCGCCGCCCAAATCCACGACGGCGACATCGGGGAAGCGCTTGGCAAGAGTGGCCAGCAGCGCGCCGGTCTCGGTCCAATTCGCCACATCGAAGATTCCGCTGCCCGTATGCGCATGCAGCCCGGTTACCCGGACCCCCGCGGCCTCAGTGAGCGCGACGAGCTCATCCGCCTCGGATATGGGCACTCCGAATTTTGTGTGCACGCCGGCGGTGCGCACGTGGCTGTGGTGGCCCCGTCCAAAGCCGGGATCGATGCGCAGGAATATCTCTCTGCCGCGAAATATCTCCGGCCACATCTTCAGTGGATAAAGATTATCCAAGGTGACCCTGACACCTTTCGCGAAGCCGAATTCATATTCCGCGCGCGGCGCAAAATTCGGCGTGAACAAAACCCGCCCGGGATCGAGCGCCGGCACCGTTGCGAAGGCATGGTCCAGTTCGCCCCGCGAGACGCACTCCAGCGTGAGGCCCGCGGCATAGATCCTGCGCAGGATCTCCGGATGCCAATTCGCCTTCATGGCGTACGCCCATCGCTTGACCGCGCCGACGCTCAAGACCGCCGCGATTGCCGCATCCAAGGTTTGCATGTCATAGACATAGGCCGCCGACTCGCGCGCCGCGATGTCGAGCAGCGCGCGGCGCTTCTGCGGCTGTTCCCACCAATTCAACGCGCGCGCGGCGCTCGCGTCCTTGTTGCCAAACAGCTGCGCCCAAGTCGGGCCGAGAACCTTGTCCGAGCCGATGCTCTGAATGAGCCGCTCATGCAGTTGCTGTACCAGGCGATCTCCCTGCGCTTCGTCGATGACGAAGGTGAAGTTCAAGTCATTGGCCGCCTGGGTTACCAGGTATATTTTCTGGTCTTGAAACAATTCGAAAGCCGAGCCCAGCTCATGCAGGATGCCGCGAATGTTTTGGCCCAGAAGACTCAAGGAGGCACAAGGACCCAGTATTTCCACCCGGCAGATCTCGCCCAACGCCGCGGCCAGCGCATCGAGCGCCGCGCCATCCAGGGTGTTGGCGGTCGGGTCCAAGGACACGGTCACATTGGTTTCCGACGTCGACACCAAATCGACCGACAAACCATGCTGCTTGAATACCTGGAAGGCATCGGCCAAAAAGCCCACTTGATGCCACATGCCGGGACTTTCCATTGAAACCAGCGTGATTCCCTTCCTGATGGCGATGGCTTTGACCTGCGCGGCGGTGTCGGCGACGTTGGCCGTCACGACGGTGCCTTCCAGGCCCGGTGCCTGAGTTGCGTAGACATGCAACGGAATCTGGTACTGCCGCACCGGCAGGATGCAGCGCGGATGCAGCACCTTGGCCCCGTTGCTGGCGATTTCCTGCGCTTCATCGTAGTGCAGCTCGCGCAGCAAGCGCGCCGTGGGCACCGCCCGCGGATTGGCGCTGAAGAGACCCGGCACGTCGGTCCAAATCTCGAGACGCGCGGCACTCAACTTTGCCGCGAAATATGCGGCGGAAGTGTCTGAACCTCCGCGCCCAAGCAACACGGTCTCGCCGGCCGCATTGGCCGCAATGAAGCCCTGCGTGAGGACTACTTTATCCAGAGAGCCCCAGTTCGCCTGAAGATTCCGGTCCGGCGCAAAATCGCAGGTCGCGGAAAGCAGTGTGGCTTTGTGCGTCGCATTGGGACGCTCATCCGCGCGCAGCACGTCGCGCGCATCGACCCAGATAGTGCCAATCCCCTCCGCGTTCAAGAACGCCGCGCCGAGCGCGGTTGCCATCAATTCACCCATGGCCATGACTCGCGCGCGAGTTGCATCGCTGATGCTGCGACGCTCCGCCAGACTCTCGGCCAGTTCGTGCAGTTCTTGCATGAACTGTTCGAATTGCGGATTGGGATTGATTTTTAAGCGTTCAGCGAGGAGCCGGTGGGCGAGCGCAATTTGCTCGAGGATGGGAGCGTGCGCCCCCGCCATGGCGGCCGACAACAAGGATTCGAGCCGATCAGTGATCCCCGACAAGGCGGAATGGACGATCACCGGCCGGAAGCCCTCGGCGATGCGCTTCGTAAGCACCTGTGCGATGTTGTGCCAATTGTCGGCACTGGAGACGCTCGTACCCCCGAATTTGAGCACAAGCCAAGCCCGGGCTTTGTCTAGCAAGGAAGAAGACATGTGATTTCAGTTCCACGGTCGAAGACGCGCGCGGTCAGTTTGAAACGATTGTTTAATCGTCCTCGAATATATCGCGCAGTTCCTTTTCCAACTGGCGTTCCGCCAGGACGTCCTCGACCCGGCTCCACGCCGCCTTGCCGCGTTTGCCCGCCGGCACCGCTTTCGGGCGCCGCTCCGGGCGCTCTACGAGAGGATCGAAATCGTGCGCTTCCTCGGCTTCCCCGAGAAATTCATCGTCAATATCGAAATGTTCGTCTTCGCGTTCGCTCATTTTTAGAGAAAAGCCCCTGAAATCAATAGCATCGATCAGCTCAAGTTCGTGAAGCTGCGCACTATATCCGATTCTGTCCGGCATTCAACTAGTGCGACAAGATTCACCAAGGTGTTAGACCAGAAAGTTTTTGTACAGTTTTGGTCGTAACCGTTCAAAAGTGTTTTGTTCATATATATCAATCTATTACACTGTTTTCCTCATGTTCCAGTGCGAATGTCCTCCGCCCGGCCCGACATCGCGCCCAGCGCAATTGCTCGGTTGACCGCCGACAGGACCGCAAGCAGCGAGGCGGTAATGATATTGGGGTGCATACCTGCCCCAAACAAGGTGCGCCGCGATCGCGTCGTTATCTCTATATAGGAGACCGCCTGAGCGCCGCTTCCCTTACCACGGGAATGCTCTTCATATGACAGGACATCGAAAGGCAGTGCAGTGGCGTTGACCATGGCGTCTATGGGCCCAGACCCCTGTCCGAGCCAGGTCTCCAATTGGCCGGCATTCTCCACTTGCAGGGTGAGGCGCTCATGGTCGGCGCCATCGGTCGATGCCGCCAGCTGATGCGCGCGATATGCATAGGGGCGACTGGCCGCGAAGTATTCACGACTGAATAGATCCCATATTTCTTGAGATGTCAGCTCCTTACCGGTGATATCTGCGGCAGACTGCACGACCTGGCTGAACTCGATCTGCAGCCTGCGCGGCATGGCCAGCTGATAATCGCGCTCCAGAAGATAGGCAACCCCGCCCTTGCCCGACTGGCTGTTGACCCGAATGATCGAGTCGTAGGATCGGCCAAGATCGGACGGGTCAATGGGCAGATAGGGTACGTCCCAGATATCCGCATCCGTTCGCGCGGCCAAGCCCTTCTTGATGGCGTCTTGATGCGATCCCGAAAAAGCCGTGAAAACCAGGTCGCCGACGTAGGGGTGGCGGGGGTGAATCGGCAGCTGATTGCACGCCTCCGCACAACGCGCTGCCTCATTGATATTGGAAAAATCCAACTTTGGATCAATGCCTTGCGAATACAAATTAAGCGCTAAGGTCACGATGTCAACATTGCCGGTGCGCTCGCCGTTGCCGAACAACGTGCCCTCGACGCGGTCCGCGCCCGCCATGACCGCAAACTCAGCGGCGGCCACCGCCGTGCCGCGGTCGTTATGTGGATGCACGCTGAGCACGCTGCATTCGCGATCCTTGATGTGGCGCGAGAACCATTCGATCTGGTCGGCATAGACATTCGGCGTGGCCATTTCGACCGTGGCCGGAAGATTGAGAATGGATTTGTGCCGAACCGTGGGCTCCCATACCGCATTGACCGCATCGCAAACCTCCACTGCAAAATCCAGCTCGGTTCCGGTAAAACTCTCGGGACTGTATTCGAAGGTCCATTCGGTGCCGGGCTGCTTCAAGGCATGTTCGCGCACGACGGTAGCGCCTCGCACAGCAATGTCGATGATTCCGGCACGGTCGGTGCGAAACACCACGCGGCGCTGAGCGATGGATGTCGAGTTATAGACATGCATGATTGCGCGTCGCGCACCTCGCATGGATTCATAGGTGCGCGCGATGAGCTCAGGGCGGGCTTGGGTGAGCACTTGGATGACGACATCATCCGGAATCAATTCTTGCTCGATCAACTCGCGGACAAAATCGAAATCGGTCTGCGAAGCGGCGGGAAATCCGACTTCAATCTCCTTGAAGCCGATTTTCACCAACATGTCGAACATGCGGCGTTTTCGGGCCGCATCCATCGGCTCTATCAGCGCCTGATTGCCGTCGCGCAAATCCACGCTGCACCATGTGGGCGGCACGCTGATCACGGAATTGGGCCAGCTTCGGTCAGACAGATCGATAGGGGCAAAGCTTCGATACTTGGAAGACGGATTGCGCAACATGGATTTTCTCTCGCTGGAAAGAGCAAAACATCGCCGCCATCATTTGGCGGGGCTTTTAGGGATCTTTCGGTCTTATACGCGCCGACCGATGGCGCTTGAGTGAGTGGCGCCTAGCGGCGCAGCAGCAGCGCAAGCGAACCCAGGCACAGCGCGGTGCAGGGGATGCTGGAGAAATTGCTGCCGGAAGAATGCATTGACCGTGAATCTAGCACTGCTCGCGCGCTAGGCGCAAGATCTTACTTTATGGAACATGGGTCCGGCACACACGCTATTTTCAACCAAACTCCGCCCTTGACGGACTACAACCTGTTCGCGACCGACATGGCA
>Ga0210400_10003463_pt1 | contig 13978 bp, 10 predicted proteins | sample IncBWH26MmetaG_FD_155456 | JGI IMG/M metagenome (GOLD analysis project Ga0210400, IMG submission 155456) | Forest soil microbial communities from Barre Woods Harvard Forest LTER site, Petersham, Massachusetts, United States - Inc-BW-H-26-M | ecosystem: Environmental > Terrestrial > Soil >...
ACCGTTATAATCAAAAAAGAATCTAGCCCAATGCAGGAACGTATGCGGTTTAGTTCTCGATGGTTGACGTGGCTCTGCCTGTCCCTGATGCTGTGGACGGCGGTGGCGGAGTCTACCCACAACCATCCGAATAAGACCGAGAGCGCGTCCTGTTCCATCTGCGCGGTTGCTCACAGCACTGCGCCTACTGCCAGCTCCAGTCAGGCCCGGCCCGTGTTTGCCACGGTCGGCTTGCTGCAAGAAGAAGAAGTCATCGCGAGGGCCCGGCTAAGTGTTCTTGACTTGGGCATTCGCGGTCCTCCTGCCGTCTAGGGATTCCCCGCAAATCAAAGCTCCGGCCTGACATGGCCGGTCAGTCCCTATTTCTCGATCCTCGACTTGTCCTGGGAGGACACATGATCACTTCTTATCAGTGGCGACTCGCCGTAATGGCCGTCGTTTCGCTCTTTGTTGCAACCTACACTTCCCAAGCCCAATCAGCAACCTCAGTGAACGGAACGGTTGTGGATCCCAGCGGCGCAGTTGTCGCCGATGCCGTCGTTGAAATCCGCAATCCCGTCAGCGGCTTAGACCGCTCGGTCAAAACAGATGCCTCGGGCCAATTCAATTTTCCCAATGTTCCGTTCAATCCCTACCATCTCACCGTCACGGCCGCAGGCTTCTCGCCTTACGTCCAGGATGTCGAGCCGCGTTCCTCAGTTCCAGTCAGTATCAAGATTACGTTGCGCGTTGCCACTGAGGGCACCGTTGTCGACGTCCGCGGGGAGGCCGGAGATTTAACGGAGAACGATCCCAGCTTTCATACGGATGTGGACAAGAACTTGTTCGACAAGGTTCCGCTTGAAAGTCAGTCTTCCTCGTTGAGTTCGCTGGTAACGCTGACAACGCCCGGAGTAGTGGCAGACTCTAACGGTCTCTTTCATGGACTCGGCGACCACGCCGACAATTCCTTCTCTTACGATGGTCAGCCGATCACCGATCAGCAGAGCAAAGTTTTTTCGAACCAGATTCCTTCCGAATCGATTCAGTCAATGGAGGTAATTTCCGGCGCGGTTCCGGCGGAATTCGGTGACAAGACGAGCGTGATCGTCAAAGTAACCACGCGCTCTGGCCAGGGCGTGACCACCCCTCACGGCGGTGTCAAGACTTCTTACAGCAGCTTTGGCACGTCCACAGCCGGCTTTGACCTGGCGTACGGCGGTCTCAAATGGGGGAATTTCATCGCCGGGAGCGGACTGAATTCGGGCAGATTCCTGGATCCGCCGGAACTTCACGCCATACACGATAAAGGAAATGAAGAAAACCTGTTCGACCGAATCGACTTTCAGCCCACCGGTCCCGACTCGATCCATGTGAACCTTGGTTACAGCCGTTCGTGGTTTCAGACACCCAACTCCTACGACAATCTCAATGCCGGCGTGCTTGACCCCCTCACCGGCGCACGGCTTGGGCCGACGGATCAGCGCTCGCAGATCAAGACTTATAACATCGCTCCGGTCTGGACCCACTTGTTCAGTCCCACAACCCTGTTCACGTTCGGAGGGTTCATTCGGCACGATGATTACAACTATTACCCGTCGGCAAACGTGTTCGCCGATGGCACGGGGCTCATTCCCGGGGGATCCTCTGCAACCGTCAACCAGCACAGAACCTTAACCAATGCGGGCCTGCGCTCCGACCTCTCGTACGTAAAAGGCGTTCATAACCTCAAGACGGGTGTCGTCTTCGAGCACACATTCCTTAGAGAAAACTTCAATTTCGGCATTACCGATCCGGCGCTCGTGCCATCCAGCGTAGATGCCAACGGTAACCCTTGCTTTGTAGGCGGTGTTGCCGTCGCTGCCCCGTGCACGTACCTTCTCCCGATCGACCTGACACGTGCAGGAAATTTCTTTCCATTTCGCGGCCAAACTGACATCAAACAGCTTGCGCTCTATCTCCAAGACACCATCACAAAAGGTGGCTGGGCCTTCAGTCTGGGCCTGCGCGGTGATTTATATCGTGGGATCGTCCGAGACTCTCAATTGGAACCGCGCGTTGGGGTCGCCTACAACGTCAAAAAGACGAACTCAGTAATTCGTGCCGATTATTCGCGCATCCAGGCAACCCCTTATAACGAAAATTTGATCCTCTCGAGCCTTGGTTCGCAGAATCCGACGGTCAATGCCGTATTCAACGGCGCGAATAGCCAAGCCTTCGCGCCTATTCGCCCGGGATTTCGGAACCAGTTCAACGCCGGCGTTCAGCAAGCCTTCGGGAGATTCCTCGTCGTCGACGCGGATCTTTTCTGGAAGTACACCCACAACGGATATGACTTCAGTATATTCGGCAGCACGCCCATCACTTTCCCGATTGCCTGGCACAATTCAAAGCTCAATGGTGTTTCCGTGCGCGCCAACATGCCGGAACACCACGGGCTGTCGGCGTTCGTGGTTCTTGGGCACACGAATGCGCGCTTCTTCCCGCCCCAAATTGGTGGTTTAGGTGCTACGGTCGTGACCGGACAGCCGTTCCGCATCGACCACGATCAAAAACTCCAGCAGACGACACATCTGCAATACCAACCGCGGAAGACACTTCCATGGGTTTCCATGAACTGGCGCTACGACAGCGGATTGGTAGCAAGCAACCCCAACTTGGATGAGTTCGGTCACGCACTCGCGTTCTTAGATGCGGACCAGCAAACCGCAGTCGGGCTCTTCTGCGTCGATTCCGGTGGCGTCAAACACACGGCCGCTCTCAACAGTCCTCTGGATTCGACTACCTGTAACGTGGCGGGGCTGGATGGTCTACCAACCGGTGGCGCGACCAAAATAGTCTTCCCGAGAGTCGGAACATTTGACTTAGACCATAATCCAACACGCATCGCGCCGAGACATCTGTTTGACGCTGCCATCGGCGATGACAACCTCTTTCACGGCGATCACCATCAGTGGAGTCTGCGATTTACCGTCGTCAACCTGACGAACAAAACCGCACTCTACAACTTCTTGTCGACCTTCAGTGGGACGCACTTCGTTACTCCAAGGACATACACGGCGGAGCTGGGCTTCCATTTCTGAAGAAACGCCAGCACGCAAGAAGGCGGCCATCATACTGGCCGCCCTTCCTTCCTGCGTTCGGCGCTGTGCCGAGACGGGTGTTTGTAAATCAATGTAAAAGTGCGGCGGTCGTCGGGGAGACGGGTCGTTGACTGTTAGAATGACGGTACGGCCCTTCCGTGGTTGTGGGAATCTTTTTTGGGGAGAAATACTTGTCGATAAAGTTTGTTGCTCAGCTGTTTTTTGCCCTTGAACTGGTAATCTTTCTCTCCTCTCCGGCTGCGGCGCAGCAGACGCCGCCCCCCCCGGCGACTCCGGCCCCTTCGACGGCACCGCAGTCTTCCTCCGATAAAGACAAGGGTGATAAGGATAAGGCCAAAGATGCGCAAGGTTCGAACGGCCAGAAGTCCTCAGGAACGTCGAATGACAGGCTTTTCTATACGCTGCCTAACTTCCTGACCCTGGAAACCACCACCAAGGTCCCGCCGCTCACCACTGGGCAAAAATTCAAGGTGGTGGCCCGTGGTTCGTTCGATTACATTCAGGCTCCCTGGTACGGTTTTCTGGCAGGCATCAGTCAGGCGCAAAACAGCGAGCCCGGCTACGGACAGGGTGCGAAGGGATATGGAAAGCGCTTCGGCTCAGCCTTCGCCGACGGCACAATCGAGAATTTCATCACTGGCGCTGTTCTTCCTTCCCTTCTGCATCAAGACCCGCGCTTCTTTCAGTCCGGGAAAGGCGGGTTCACGCACAGGACGGGCTATGCGGTGAGCCGAATCTTTGTAACGCGAACCGACTCCGGGGGGACGCAGTTCAATTACTCGGAAGTTGTTGGCAGCGCCATGTCGGCCGCCATCTCCACTTACAGCTATCATCCTCGATCGTTCATCACGAAGCGTTTCGACCCCACTACCGGCATGCCAGTCTCCGTTTTCAATGGTTCGGACCGTACGTTGAAAAACACCGCCAGTGTGTGGGGATCGCAGGTAGGGTACGACACCATCACCATCGTGGTGAAGGAATTCTGGCCTGATATTCACCGCAAGTTGTCGCACAAGCACAAGGGTGACGCGGCGCAGGCTGGCAATTCGAATCCGTAGGCCGGTTCCAGCGCTGCCTAAAGGCACGGTAGGTTTAGGCGTCTCTGATACGTATCTCGCGTTATGAAGCCGTCGCCACTTCCGGTTTGAAAATGATTCCCTGGCTCTTTCTGCTGTTCATGACTACACGCATGGGCGCATCAAAGCGCAGATGGCGGACGCATCCGTCTTCGTTCACGGCAGGTTGCTGGCTCAACCACTCCCAGTCCACCGAGCCTTCGCCTGCATCCGGATTCACCGTGAAGTATCCGATCTGAAATGCCGTGAGATTCTGGAAAAAATGACTGCCTTGCGAAGGCGTGACCCGGAAATCGCGGAAGCCAGCTTCGACAATGACGCGGGCGCCAGAGATTTCGTCCCACTCCACCGGAATGCCGAGCCATGGATCGTTCGACCCCCAGCGCCCCACACCGATTAGCAGGTACGGCCGGTTCTCGGCGCTGAGCGTGCCATTGAAATGGGCGACCGCCTTGGCCACCTCCTGGCTGCGACTGCGCTCGAAGCGCTGCGAATCGACAACCACAACGTCGCATAGATTCTCTATACGCCCGTTACCGAGGACCTTGCTGCTTTGACAAAGCAACCGTCGCGGCTCCACGGTGTCGAGCGATAAGTCCTGATGATCGCGCGAAAGGGTCAGCGGACGGACTTGCAGGAAGCCAAACTCCGCCGCTTCGCCTGGTTGCCGAGGCAGGCAAACCGCGAACTCAATTTCCACAGGATTGCCCAGAGCATCTTCAGCAGCTTTTACCAGGGTCTCAAGAATGGTTGCCAGAGGAAACAACCCGTGTTTGAGCATGGGTGCGAAACTCACTATGCGGACTCCTGGCCGGCTCACACCGTCGTACACCGCCTGGTTATCGACCGAGTACGTCGAACCAACCGCGGGCAGGGTTCCGTCCGCCTCGGCCGTATCCAGGCCGAAGCGCATCTCGTGTAGATGCCCTGGACGACCTTGCGGAACGCCATCTAACGCGAGCGCCCAGAACTCGGTTTGCGAGTTCGCGAGGATGTCGTCGACTGAAGAAAATTGCAACAGATTCCGCGGATACCGGGGGCAGAAGGTCAGGCACTTACCGCCGTCGACGACAGCTCGGCCGAGTCCCAGGGCCACTGCGGCGACTCCGTCGGCAAACGCCATCGGCGGTACAGGATAGAAATTGTGCGAACGCACTACGCCTGAGAAATCGGGATAGAAGCGTTGCCCGTGCAGGGTGCCCACCACCTGCTGGACAATGACCGCCATCTTTTCTTCTTCTAACCGGTAGGGGGTGGCTCGCACATAGGCCTTGGCATGGCGGCTGAAGGTGGAAGCGTAGACGCGCTTGATGGCGTCGATCAACTCCACAAGTCTCACCGCGGGATCTGCCGACTGATTGCCCAGCATGAAGGTCTCATATACTCCCGTGAAAGGCTGGTATTGCGAGTCTTCGAGCAGACTCGAAGAGCGCACGGCGAGCGGATAAGCGACCTCCGCCACGAATACCTTCAAGTCTTCCTGCAACTTCGCGGCGAGCGGAGCGGCCAGAAACTTCTGCAGGACCTCGCCATCGTCCTCGCATTGCAACGCGAAGTCCAGCAGGTTGTTCTCCGTCATGAATTGATCGAAGGCATCGGTCGCCAGAACCAGAGCGGGAGGTACCGCAATGCAGATGCCGGGAAAGCGGCGCACGATGCGGTTCTTGCGCAAGAGATGGCGCACAAAAGCGAGGCCGCGGGCCTTGCCGCCCAGGGATCCGGCGCCGATCCGCAGGAAACTCGACTCCGAAGGCTTGAAGGTATCGGCGTTGAAGTCGCCGATCAGCAGTTCACTTTGCTCGCGCCGGTAGTCGTTAATCGATTCGATCAGGTCGCTGCGCAAGTGTTCCGGACCGGTAAAATCGGAGACCTTTCGCGGCCGCAACTTGGCGGCCAGCGCAAATTCAGTTCGCGCCATGAGCCAGTGGGAAAAGTGGTTGCTCTGGGCATGGTAAGTAAGGCTTTCGGCGGGAACCGTCTGCAACTGTTCTTCGAGCTGATTCAAATCCTTGGCACGACCTACTTCCTTCAGGTCCGGCAGACGGAACACGAAATCGCCAAATCCAAATTGCTCGGTGAGAATCCGGCGCAAGTCTTTCAGCAGGGTTGGCGAACGCTTCCGCAGAAATGAATACCCTGCCGCCAGAGCACGTGGACGAAATTCGGTGCGGCTGGTTTGAAGCACTACTGGCACGTCCGGTACGAGCGTCTTCATCAGGCGGGCCAGCTCAAAGCCAGCCTCCGGGCTAAGTTTGCCCTCCCAGGGGAATTCCACGTCCGACACCAGCCCGAACAGGTAATCGCGATACTGCTCCACCAACTGGGCCGCATCTTCAAAGTTAGAGCTCAGCAGAATTTTCGGACGGGCCTGCATCCGCACCAGCTTGTGGGCGACGTTGATGCCTTCCTGAATGACCCGCCGCGACTGCTTGATCAGCTCGGTGTAAATCACTGGCAGGAACGACGAATAGTATCGGATGTTGTCTTCCACCACCAGCAACACCGGCACTCCCATGGCTCGCGTGTCGTGTAAAACGTTGCGCTTGTCCTCGATGTATTTGACGATGGCGATGAGAATGCGGGCATTGCCCTGCCAGAGAAAAATCCGCTCGATATCAGTGACCGGATTTCGACTGACGAAGTTCTTTACTTCGCGATAGTCATAGGCCAGCACGACTACGGGAACATCGAGGCCTGCGCGCTTCACTTCGCGCGCCAGTTGCCCGGCTGTCATATCGCCCACCGCGAGGTTCGTGACAATCAAGTTGAAGCGCGGCTGCGAGCGCGCCAGTTCGAGAGCTTCGGCACAGCTTGAAACATGGGTGATGCCGGGGATTTGCTGCAGGTTCAGTTCGAGCGATTCGTCGATCAGGAGCTCGTTGAGGCGGCCGTCTTCGCGGAGAATGAAGGAATCGTAGAGGCTCGAGACCAGAAGAATGTTCTGGACCTTGAAGGGCATCAGGTTGTCGAAGCCTTCGAGGCGCGCTTCGGCGTCGAGGAGGGGTTCGGCGATGGTGCGGGCAGTCATGGTTTTGGCAGCTTGCTCCCCGTGAAACCGTTTGGGCTCGGCCTACGCCGTCTTCGGCTTCACGTCTGCGACGCGGACGATCAGGCGCTTGCCGAGCGCCCTCGCCGCACGGCTCATCGTATCGAGCGTCACCGCGGCATTCCGGGGATCGAGAAGACGATCCAATTGCGAGCGGCTGGTGCGGAGTTGCCTGGCCATGGCTTGTTTGGTTTTTTGCTGCCGTTTCATCTCTTGTTCCAGTTGCCAGGCCAATACTCGCTTAATTGCAACGGCCTCGACCTCTTCGCGGATGCTTTCTTCGTCCAAGAAACTATCGAAAGTCGATCCGCTATGGTCAAACCGCTTTCGATTCCTCTTTGCGCTCATTCCAGTCCCCTTTGATGCTTGCTCTTGTTGCCTCTCGCCAGCGCCAGGTCATCAATCGGCGTCTTCCGAGTCTTCTTGATCAAGCCGTGCAGCAACACCATTCGACTCTTCTTGTCGATGTAGAAAAGCACTCGCGCAATTCGGCCCTGGGTGACCATCGTTCGCACCTCGTAGATGCCGTTCCCTAAAGGCCTGCAAACCGGCATGCCTACCGGCCAACCGTACTCCACGCTCTTGATGTCCTCTCCGATTCGCTTTCGGTCATCCGGAGAGAGCGATCTCAGCCATTCACGCACCGGTTCCCCGCCTGCCTCGGTACGGAAGAAGATCGCAGGAAGCCGCTTGCCCTCCTTCCCGACAGAACCCGCATTTCGACTCGCAGGAAGCTCAGCGTCTTCGTCACCTGAGTATTGTACCATAGATGGTACAGGTCCGCTAAACTTAGCTCGAACGTCAAAATCCCCACCCTGTCCCTGCAAAAAACGCAGCGACAAGAGTGGGGCACCCGCTTCCTTCCTACAACATGAATCGCTATACGAGCCCCTGATCCAGCATCGCATCAGCTACCTTGAGGAAGCCAGCGATGTTGGCGCCATTGACCAGGTTGCCGGGAGTGCCGTATTTCTCGGCCGTTTCGTAGCAGTTGCGGTGGATAGAGATCATGATTTTGCGCAGCTTGTCATCCACTTCCTCGCGGGACCAGGAAATGCGCGCGCTGTTCTGCGACATTTCGAGACCTGACGTGGCCACGCCGCCGGCATTCGCCGCCTTCGCTGGACCGTAGAGAATCTTCGCATCCAAGAAGAGCTTGGTTGCCTCGAGCGTGCTCGGCATGTTGGCGCCTTCAGCCACCACCTTGATGCCATTCTTGATAAGATTCGCCGCATCCTTGGCGGTGATTTCATTTTGCGTGGCGCTCGGGAAAGCGCAATCCGCCTTAATATTCCACAGCGGGCTGTGCTCCAGCTTCATGTCCGTGGGCATGAAGATCGCCTTCTGGTAGCGGTCCGCATAATCGCGGATGCGGCCACGCTTCACATTCTTCAATTCGAGTACATAGGCCAGCTTCTCTCGATCGATGCCGTCCGGATCGTAGATCACGCCGTTCGAATCAGACACGGTCAGGGGCTTCGCGCCCAAGTCGAGCAGTTTCTCGATCGTGTACTGAGAAACGTTGCCGCTGCCGGAAACCAGGCAGAGTTTGCCATCGAGTGAGTCCTTGCGGCTCTTCAGCATTTCCTCGGCGAAATACACGCAGCCGTAGCCGGTCGCCTCTGGACGAATTAAAGATCCGCCCCAGTTCAGGCCCTTGCCGGTGAGCACGCCGGTGAACTCATTACGCAGGCGTTTGTACTGGCCGAAGAGATAGCCGATTTCGCGTCCGCCAACACCGATGTCGCCGGCGGGAACGTCCGTGTTTGGGCCGATGTGCCGCTGCAGCTCGGTCATGAAGCTTTGGCAGAAGCGCATCACTTCGTTGTCGCTCTTGCCTTTCGGATCGAAATCCGAACCGCCCTTGCCGCCGCCCATGGGCAGCGTGGTGAGCGAATTCTTGAACACTTGCTCGAATGCCAGGAATTTCAAAATGCCGAGATTCACCGAGGGATGGAAGCGCAGGCCGCCCTTGTAGGGCCCGATGGCGCTGTTCATCTCAATGCGAAAGCCGCGGTTCACGTGCACCGTGCCCTGATCGTCGAGCCAGGGCACGCGGAACATCAGCACTCGCTCCGGCTCTACGATCCGGTCGAGAATGCGGTTGGATTGATATTCGGGATGCTTGGCCAGCACCAGCCGCAGAGAATCGAACACCTCGCGCACAGCTTGATGGAATTCAGGCTCCGCCGGGTTCTTCGCCTTCACGCTGATCATTACGTCTTCAATGTAGTCACCCGGAGCCTTGATTCCGGGCGAGGTCAGAATGCCAGAAGTCATAGTCCTACCTCCGTAGGTATGTTCAGAAGCTGCTTGGGATGAGTACCCCCAGTACCAGCCCTTGAAAGGATACGCCTCTTGCGGCTGTAAGCAACCGATTTGATGTGCGAGAAGCCCGGCCGTCAACCCGTCAAATCGATTCCTTCGCGGACGGCCACTTCGTCATTATCAGCGCGCCAAACCGTGGTATAGTGTCCCACTCGCAAGGCGGGAGCGTGCCATGACAGAACCCCTGCGCCCGATGTCCACAGGCCAACTGCTGGACCAGACCTTCGCTCTTTTCCGCAAGAATTTTCTTCTCTTTGTCGGCATCGCCACCGTGGGCCCCGCCGCGAACGTGATTTTCCAACTGCTCACGGTAGGGGCTAACGTGGCGTCGCCCTTTGGCGCCCGCCGCGCAGCGACTGGCATAGCCGCCGGCGCCACCCTGGCTCTGGGCGTGATTGTGGGCTATCTCATCATGTTGGCGGGAATGGCGATCTCGCACGCCGCCACCGTCAAAGCTGTTGCCGCGGTTCACCTGGGACGTGAGACCTCCGTGGTCGGCGCCTACAAGGCTCTGCGCGGCCGCATCTTGAGCCTGTTCGGAACCTTTGGCCTGATTGCGCTGATCGTGGGAGCGGCCGCGGCCTTGATCGTCATAGTCATGTCACTGATCATTGGGCTCATGGTGGCGGGTAGAGGGGCCCGAGGTACGGCGGATCCGACAGCAGCCGCTGCCCTGGTCATTGCAGTAATTATCGCGGCAGGTTTAGCATTCGCTCTATTCATTGCGATCTACGTCCGCTACGCGCTGGCAATCCAGGCGTGCGTAGTGGAGGGTCTGGGTCCACGCGCTTCGCTGAAGCGCAGCGTCTTCCTTACCAAAGGAAGCCGCCGGCGGGTCGTGGCCATCTATCTTGTCTTCGTGTTGTTGAGCTTGATCTTAGGAGGAGGACTGGGCGCGCTGGCCGGAGGCGCTGGAGCTTTACTGCATAACAAGATCACTGCGGCCATTCTCATCTATCTGGCGGGGTTTGTCGCCGGATCGCTCACTGGCCCGCTGGCAACCATCGGCCTCTCGCTGCTCTATTACGACGAACGCGTCCGAAAGGAAGCCTTCGATCTGCAACTGATGCTGTCGAGTCTTGATGCCCCCGCAGTACCGATCGCGGTTCCGGCTCAAATATGACGCCTTTTGGACCCCGCTCTTGCCTGGCCGCGCTATTCCTGTTGGCGGGCCTGGCGCAGGCATCAGAACGTCCTGCGCTTAATACAGCTCAGTACCTCGAACAGCTTGAGGGTTACGAGAACCAGGTCGCGGAGCTAGCTTCCGCCCCGCAGAAAGCCTACACCTTTCGCGATTCCCTTCCAGAAACGCTCACGGTTCGGACCGCCAGGGGTGACGTGGCGGTCGACATGAGCTTCCTTCGCGATGCCCTGAATCGCTTTCTGACTGCTGCCGCGGCGGCGAAGCCCAATATTCTTGCGAACGCGGACACTCGCCTCAAGGCGATGCGCGCCGAGGCGGAACTCTACGAGCAACCGGGGGGCGCCGACGATGCAACTCGCAAGCGGCTTGACCAAATGCTTAGCGCCCCCGAGTTCGACCGGGTTCGGGGCCCAACTGCGCTCGACTTGCTCAAACAGCGGATTCAGGCATGGATTGGAAAGCTGCTCAGAAAGATCAACCCGAAGATTCCTGACGTGCAGGATTTGGGACAGTGGTTCGTTTGGGGGATGATTGCTCTGGCCAGCGCAATCGCAGTGGTCTGGCTGTATCGCGTTTCGCAGCAAAACATGGGGACCGGGACGCGCGAAATCCTTCCCTTCAGGCCCTCCACCAGGAACTGGCGGGAGTGGCTTTCTGATGCCCGCGCACGAGCGGCCGCAGGCGAGTGGAGGGACGCGGTCCACTTCGGCTTCTGGGCAGCGGTGTCGCGTCTGGAGTCGGAGGGCGTGTGGCCTCCCGACAAGACGCGTACGCCGCGTGAGTATCTCAAAGCGATTCCGGGCTCCAGCCTGGCGAAGGAACCCTTTGCGGCTATGACGCGGAGGTTCGAGGCGAGTTGGTACGGAAGCTGTCCCACCACAGAGGCGGATTTTGCGCAATTCGCCGCCCATCTGGAAAGGCTGGGATGCCGGTAACCGCAGGCGAGCAGCGCGGATTCATGGTCTTCGGCATCGGACTGCTGCTGGTCATGACGCTTGTGGCTTGGCTGAACTCAAACCAGCGTGATCAGGGCGACGGCTCGCCTTCCAGCTACAACGTGCAGCGTCGCGGAGCGAAAGCTGCGTATCTTCTCCTGCAGAAAAGCGGCTATGCGGTGGAACGCTGGAAGCAGCCACCGGCGAAGCTTCCGGCAGATGCGTCCGGGGTGATGCTGGTGCTGGCGGGTCCGGAATCCTACCCACAGGCGGAAGAGATGAGCGGCATCATTCGCTTTTTGCTGCGCGGCGGGAGCGTGCTGATCGCGGGGGTGCGCCCGAGTTCGTTCGTGCCTCAATCCTCCGCATCGTCTGAAGAACTCCGCGTGGGTTTTGCCGAATGCAAGCCGGTTGCGCCTACACGCCTCACGCGAGGCGGTCCAATCTCGCAGGATGGCGATCTCGCCTGGGACTCTGGCAAAGACGCGGCGGTGGTTCACTTTAAGGACAAAGACGACAAACCCGTCGTGGTCTCCTACTCTCTGGGCCAGGGCCGGGTGATCTGGTGGGCCAGCGCGCTGCCGCTGACCAATGCTGGCATCCGTAACCGGGGAAACCTGGACCTGCTGTTGAATTCCGTGGGCGACAGCCGGCGCATTCTTTGGGACGAGTACTATCACGAAGAGCACGCCATTGCTTCGGGGCATCCCTCGAACCCGGCGCAGATGTGGGCGCTGGCGCAGGCTGGATTTCTCGGGCTATTGGTGATCCTGACGTTCTCCCGGCGCAGCGGACCGGTGCTGCCTCTGGTGCGTGAATCGCGCTTGTCTCCGCTGGAATTTGTGGAGACCCTGGGCAGCGTGTTTCATCGTGCGCATGGCACCCAGGTTGCGGTGGAAATTGCCTTCAGCCGCTTCCAGCAGATTGCCGCTCGACGTCTCGGAATTCGCGGAACCGCCAGTGCAAACGATATCCTCGTAGCGATGTCGCAACGAGGGCTCAAGGTTCCACCGGAGGTCGCTGCTCTGGTGGGCCGCAGCGAAGATGCCTCCGGAGATACGGAGTTATCGGAAAAGCGGGCACTCGAGCACGTGCAGGCTCTCAATCAGGCAACCCGGCTGCTCGACCCAGTTGCATCCGTGGCGACGGAGAAAAGCTAAAGAGAAAGCGAAGGAACTAAAGCTCCATGCAGGCAATCACGAAACTGGTATCCCATGGCCGCACCGAACTGGCGAAAGTGATCGTCGGCCAGAGTGAACTCATTGATGGCACACTGACTGCGCTGCTTTGCGGTGGTCACGCTTTGATCGAGGGCGTCCCTGGACTGGGCAAGACGCTCAGCGTGAAAGTCCTCGCCCGCGCCTTGAGCGTGACTTTTCAACGAGTGCAATGCACTTCGGACCTGATGCCCGCCGATTTGTTGGGCAGCAACATTCTTAATCTGGGGAGCGGGACTTTCTCTCTGCATCGCGGCCCGATGTTCACCGATCTTCTGCTGGTTGACGAGGTGAACCGTATGCCCCCGCGGACGCAAGCGTCGCTGTTGGAATCCATGGAAGAGCGTCAGGTCACCATTGACGGAGTGCGCCATTCGCTCTCGCCATTGTTCACGGTGCTGGCCACGCAGAATCCGGTGGAGTTTGAAGGCACCTACCCGCTGCCCGAGGCTCAACTGGATCGTTTCCTGCTGAAGATCAAGATCGGATATCCATCGGCGCAGGAAGAGCTTGAGATTCTCGCGAAACACAACAACCAGGTCGCCGCTTTCGCGGAACAGGCGCAGATCGCTCCCATCGAACCGGAAGTGCTGCAGCAGGCGCAGCTCGAGCTGCGTCAACTCACAGTGGAGCAGTCCCTGCTCAGCTACATCTCCGAAATCGCGCGGCGGACGCGGAGTTGGCCCTCGGTGTCTCTCGGCGCCAGTCCGCGTGCTGGAATCAGCCTGATGCTGGTGGCCAAAGCGCTGGCGGCGCTCGCCAATCGCGACTATGTGATTCCCGATGACGTAAAAGCTGCGGTGCTTCCCGCGCTGCGCCATCGCATCATCTTGCGTCCGGAGGCGGAACTTGAAGGTCTGGATGCGGATCGCGTTCTGACCGATGTACTGGCTGCAGTTGAGGTTCCCAAGTGAGTATCCCCCGCCCTCTCGAGCCACTGCCGGCCGAGGCGCCAGCGCAGCCGCATGGCCGCTTCGGCGGCGGCGCTGGGCCGCGGCTGTTGCTTCTCGCCGGAGTCGGTTGGGCGTGGATCATTCCTGCCCTGTGGAATCGGACGTTCCTCTGGGCGATGCTGCTATGGGATGGGCTTCTTCTGCTGGCCTTCCTGGGGGATTGGCTCCGGCTGCCGCGCCCTAAAGAACTCACGAT
>Ga0210400_10003465_pt1 | contig 13975 bp, 12 predicted proteins | sample IncBWH26MmetaG_FD_155456 | JGI IMG/M metagenome (GOLD analysis project Ga0210400, IMG submission 155456) | Forest soil microbial communities from Barre Woods Harvard Forest LTER site, Petersham, Massachusetts, United States - Inc-BW-H-26-M | ecosystem: Environmental > Terrestrial > Soil >...
GTCGCGACTCGCGCCCCTAGAACGCACCTTGCTTGACGATCTTGAGATGGAACTTGAGACTTGCGTCGTGCCGTGGCGACTTGAATATACCGACTACCAATCGTCGGGATGGCACACGGCGTCTTTGATCAACGGATCCGGTAGGGCCACCGATGTGGTAATTTCAGATTGCAAGCCACAATCGACTGAGTTGTTAAGAGCTTTGCCTTGTCTCGAAGCGTTCTTGCTGGAGTTGGATCTCGATGTATTCTGGGCTCGGCTGGGTCGGCTGAGGCCAAACAGTTTTCTCTGGGAGCACGTGGACTACGCAGAACTGGAGGAGCCGAACGCCATCCGACTCCACATCCCGATCAAGACAAACCCCGACGCCCGGGTCATCTTCGCCAAAGCGGCGATATCGATGACCCGTGGGTACATCTGGAAATTGGATCCTCGGGAAGCGCACGGCGCTGCAAACGTCGGCTATACCCCCCGCGTTCACGTCCTGCTGGACTGCCGTCCAAGCTCGCGTCTGGCGACGTTGCTGGCCCATGAAGACCTGCCCGCCCGCCTCGTAACGCAGCTGCCTCGTCCGCCAAGGGGGCTCATCCAAGCGACGCTCGATCGAGCGAAAGAGTTGGCGTTGGCTGGCCACACCATCCCTGCCGAACATTCGATCCTGCGCCTGTTCCACCAATATGACATGCCCCCCGGCGCCACGTTGACGTTAGTCCATCAACTTTACCGAGACCTGGGCGACGGGCGCCGCCGAGATGAATGGGCGCGTCGTCGCCATCTGTTCCTGGGTATGGACCAGTGAAGGTTCATTCCATAAGTGACCTGTTCCTCGGGGCCAGGTCCGCACAATCCGATATGCTGGAGTCCACGCTCCTGGCTTTCACGGCAAGTCCGTGGCTGCGACGCGCATACGTCAGAGGCTCGATTGCGTCTGGCGAGTATGATCGCGTTTCCGACATCGATTTTGTAGCCGTCTATAGCCCGCGCCATTTTAACAAGATTGTCGAGCTATCTCCCGATATCATGGCGTCTCATTTTCACGTACTGCTTCCACCTTGGCTGGACTCGATAGTGCCAGACTTCGGGGGTGTTGGTTTTGTCTATCTTGTCGAATATAACGGTAAGGTAGTAACTATCGATCTATACTTTCTTCCTGAATCAAAGATTGCAATTATAACGAAACTAACCGACGTCAAACTGTTATATTGTAACTCGGATAACGATCTAAAGCAATGTAAAGGGACCACTCAACGATCAACCGAAGCAGGCACGCCGCGCCGCTATGGGTACACTCCGGATAGCGAAAGGGACGTCACTACAAGCTTAGTCGTAGAGATATTTGTTCTCGCGATTTTCTTGATGAAGCGCATTGCTCGCGGCCAGATATTTCTAAACTATTCGGAGACTCATCGCCAAACGTGTGCTCTAAATCGTCTGTGGCGCGCTGTATATGATGTCCCACATGTGGACTTCGGTTTTTATCATCTTGAGAAGGCGCTTTTCAGCTCAGTGGGCGGCCGACGATTTAGCCAACCATTGCTAAGAACAATTCAAAGTCCGCTCAGTGATCAGCGTGTGGTGTTGGACAAGGTAGGCTTGGCCATGGAGATAATCCAAGACGGTTCTCCCGAGGTGTTCAATCGGATGAGAAAACCTTTGGAGTTTCTCCTGGACTATTTGTCCTCCTGGGTGCCTACGCAAGGCTGAGGGACAGCCGCGAATGCATCATCAGGAGCATTCCGGGGTCTTGCAACGACTGCAGCAACAGCTCAGATATGTGTGCAGCAATGTCCCGTGTTATGGTCGCTTTAGGCCGGATAATCACTCAGTGTTGGAGTTATTGTCATCCCTGCCCATTGTCGATAAAAGTATTATTCGTCAGCGGTATGCGGATTTTATAAGCAATGATTTCACTAATATTCGAGCACAGCTTGTTGAGACGCTTATTGCGCCCGAAGCACCCGACAGAATGATCTATGAGGCGGTGGACCGATCCGGTGTTCTGATCGGGCAGACGGGCGGATCGACGGGGACCCCGTTTCGATGCCCCAAAGGCGTTGCGGATCGAATGCGTCTGGGCGTGGGCATTTGGCGACAGCGCGCCATGATCGATGCTTCGGCTGAGCCCGGCCAGCTATACCCTTTCCTTCATCACGGCGCTCGTACGACCAGGTTCGATCCCGATTCGAACGACCCCGCGCACTTGCGAGCTCTCTACGAACACGTCGCAGCGACACAGTGTCGGTGGCTGCATGCCACCGCGCCAATGTTGCTCCGGCACCTGGACATCCTCCAGGGCGTAAAATGGCGACCATCGTTACCCGCCTTGAGATTTCTGGAATGCAGTAGCTATTTCATGAAAGAAACCACGATTGACAAGTTGGAAGATACCTTCATGGCGAAGGTAGTAGATCAATATGGGTTGATGGAAACGTCGGTGATAGCTCTTACGTGCGAGCATGGTGTTCACCATTTGAACGACTATAACACATATGTCGAGATATTGGATGACGAAGATCGTCCCGCCCCCGTGGGCGTCGCCGGACGAATTGTCGTGACCTCCCTTCAACAGAGGTTGCTTCCATTTGTACGCTATGTGACGGGCGACTACGGTATGTTCATCGAAAAAACGTGTTCGTGCAAGTTGGGAGCCGCGACAATAAGATTGCTGGAAGGGCGCGAGTCAGAGTTCGTGGCGGGCGGGACGCAGCGCGTGTCAGGCAAGGTGTTGTTTCAGCACGGTATCAGCAAGGCATTGATGTCATTGGGAAATTGTAATTTGAAATATGTGCGGATCATTCAAACGGGTGTTGATGAATTCGTCCTTAGAACGAACTCGCTCAGCGAGCCGGACCAATTTTGCGCGTTCCTGCAACGCTATACCTCTAGTGAGCTGGGTCGAACAGTGTGTTTTCGTCATGATACGTTGGATGATGAACACATTATTGTTGAAGATCGTGGTAAGTCGTGGTTATTCCGGAAAGAGATGGTGTGACATGACCCGAGGCGAAATAGCCAAAGCGTTCGACACGCTCCTGACGGTTCGGGGGTTTCGCTTTTCGCCCGGGTGTCGCCTGGTGGAGGATTTGGGCATGGATTCGCAGGCTCTGGTGAGCCTCGTATTGGACGTCGAGGGTGTCCTGGAACGGGAGTTAAATGATAATACACTGAGTCTGTTTATCGAATGTACGCTGGGGCAAATTTGTACGCATCTTGCGAAAGATGGGAACTTGTAAGGCGCTTGGGCGAGTTCGGTGCGACCGATATTTTTCGACGGTTGTTTTGGGTGGCTGCACCCCGGGGCCGCGAAGCACGGCGTTGTTTTGTGCGGCCCGCTCGGCGAGGAAGCCGATTGCGCGCGTCGATCCTTGCGTGAATTGGCCGAGCAGCTGGCCGCGGTAGGCCTGCCGACCCTGCGCTTCGACTATGTCGGAACCGGCGATTCCGAGGGCGACGAGTTAGACCCAGGGCGCTTGCGCGCTTGGCTGCAAAGCACGCACTGCGCGGTCCGCTGGCTGCGTGAAGAGGCGAGGGTGGATACGCTGACGCTGGTCGGTCTCCGCTTTGGGGCGGCCCTGGCCGTCGCTTGCGCCGAACAGCTGGGCAGTGTCGACAGGTTGGCGCTCTTGGCTCCGGTGATATCCGGTCGCGCCTACCGGCGGGAACTGGTGATGGAGGCGAGGCTCGCGCAGCGCTCGGTGGCCGACCGTTCGGCCGACGGGCTGGACGCTGACGGAATTCATCTTTCGGCCGAGACCCTCGCAGATCTGGGAGCCTTCGAGGTTCTGCGCGGACCCCACAGCCCCGCAAAGCATGTGCTCATCTTGACGCGGGAAGGCGCGCGCGCGGACGCGCCCCTGGCCGAGAGATTCACGGCGCTGGGGGCAGACGTGGAGGAGGGAGAGTTCATCGGCTATGGCCTCCTTCGGTGGAACCCGGAGGCGGGGCTCCATCCGTCGGCCGCGTTCAGGCGGGTGGTGCAATGGATCGCGCCCAACGCGCCGGCATTCGCGGGGGCCGCCCCATGCGCCGGCGAAGTGGAGATCACTGACGCCCATATTCGCGAAACAGCCGTGGTGTTCGGCCCCGAGCCCGGCCTCTTCGGCGTGAGCTGCGAGCCGCCCGAGCCGCAAGCTCAAATGAAGCCCACGCTCCTGTTCCTCAACACGGGCACGACGACGCACGTGGGTCCGAACCGGCTCTGGGTGTCGTTGGCGCGAAGATTCGCACGGGGCGGATACAGATCACTGCGGTTCGATCTGCCCGGAATAGGCGACAGCCCCACGCAGCCCGATCAGCCCAAGCCGATGAAAGACCACAGGCAAGCCATCGCCGACATGCGGTCTGCGCTGGACTGGCTGGAGGGCCACGGATCTCACGAGGTTATCTTGATCGGATATTGCCTGGGCGCACCGCTCGCCTGCAACCTTGCCATGAGCGATCCTCGCGTGGTCGGGCAAATCCTGATCAACCCGTGGCAGCTATTCTGGCACGAGACGCCCGCACCCTACCGTGTCCGCACGCCCGCCAGCTATGTGAAGCTAGTGTGCGATCCATCGACCTGGCGGAAGACGATGCGAGGCGCGATTCCATGGGCGCAGGTGGCGCTTGGGGCGGGCCGCTTCGCGCTTGGCGTCCTGGGCGGGCTGAAGAGGCGTTTCTCGGCGGCTGAATCATCGTCGGAGGCCGCCGTTCGCGTTCTTCGCAGTTTGGCGGCCCGCGGTGTTGACACCCTGCTGATCTACGGTGAACACGAACCGCTTCTCGAGGAACTGGAAGACTATTTCCAAACTAGGCGAGGCTCTCTCGCCGAGCTGCTGGACCTCCGAATTCAACGGGCGCCCAACGTGGGTCATGTTTTTTCGCGGCGGTCCGACAGGGACCAGCTTGCGGAGATCATTGCAGAGCATTTGGAGCAGGTTTCGATCTGATGGAATCAGATCGGTGCTCAGGCTGCCTTTGAGAATGTTTGCCGCGAAGACCGACAGTGATCGCGCCCCACGTTCCTTCAAGAAATTTGCTTATTCAATGCTCGGTAGTCGACCTTTCCGCTCAGGGATCTCGGTATTGATGGAATAAACTTCAGACGGAGAGTTCTAGAAGGTAGATTGAATTGCCGAGTGAGCAAATTGGCTCTGTCTTGCATGCACACGGAGTCGCCTGAGTGGAACAAGGTGATGGTGACATCGTCTGACACGGCTGCTACCTCTTCAAGATCCCCGAAACCGGACTCGATATCCTCGAGTGAGTATCGCCGCCCCAAGATTTTGCATATGCGGCTCATTCGTCCCGTGATGTAAACGTACCCATCGGTGTCCTTGCGGCCCATGTCGCCTGTGTGAAGCGCGCCACAACAATCGTCTCGCCGCAAAAGGTCCGTCCGGTCTTTGGCATAACCAAGCATCACATTGGGTCCCCGAAATAATATCTCAGAGTCACGTGATATTTCGACTTCCCCAAACGGCACAGGAAGCCCCACAGAATCAGACTTGCTGGCCAAGGCGTCAGGGTGAAGAATACAAAGTCGGCCGGCACCTTCGGTCATGCCATACATGAGATATACGTTCAATTGCCGATTCAATGTCGATCGTAGCCAATCCAACGTGATCGACTTTATCTTTCCGCCTGACTGTATAAGCGTAGAGATGCTTGGCGTCGTTCGTGGATCAAATCTAAGTTGCCGTAAAATCTCATATGTAAACGGAACTCCAGCAAGCGTTGTGACGTGAAAGTCTCGAATTATTTGCCAAAAGCCCGATTCTAAGATTGATAACTTCTGTATCACAATCAGAGATCCGCTTGCTAGGTGACTGTGAAGTACTGATAGCCCAAAAATGTATCCAATCGGCAAAACCGTAACAGCACGATCCTGATGCCCTAGATCAAGTCCCAGCTGAATTTGAATTGCGTTCGCGGCGATATTCCGGGTTGACAACCGAACAGCCTTTGGATTGCCAGTTGATCCGGACGTCGGTAGGACGAGCAATAGCTCATCGCGTGGAGCTATCATATCGTGATCTGAGCGCCTCAATTGTCGCAGCCCATGGACTGATGGCCCCGCCTCATATTCAGCGCTCCAATCGGGGGGATCGCCGGAACTCCAGAAAACCGAATCGGGAGCATAGGACGCGATAATTGTCGCCGCCGGCGGATCGTAAATTTGATGATTCGATAGGAATACCGCGTGATTAGCGCGGAGAGCGCTGAGGTAAAGTAGAACGCAGTCGGCTGTGTTCGTTGCAAAGATCAGAACTAATCGCTTCCGCCCGTCGGATAGCTGAGCCGCCCCCGCGGCAACGTTCTCGGCGAGCTGCTTGTATGTCCATGAACGCTGGGTCGATGGTTCGGCGATGGCCGGAAGGTCATGGAATTTGTCCAATGAATCCCAGAATGGGATGAACGAGGCCTTCTCGGGAAGGTGGACGGGACGGGCGTCGCTCGGCGTCATCTCCCTCCTCCCCAGAGCGCCCGCTACCGCGCCTTCGGCTTCTTGATCTTGGCGGGGAGCGCCGCGCTCCAGCGGAAGGCGCGGGCCATTAGAGCCGTCGCCTCACTCTCGTCCTCCAGCACCTCGTCCGGCAGGCGCGTGTAGTCCTTCATCGGTCGGCCGGCCATGGGCTCGAAGGGGAGGGGGCCGTGGGCGGCTTCCAGGAGGGCGCGCTCTTCGGGGGCCAGGCGGGCGAACATCTGGTCCTGAAACAGGCCGGCGAACATGTTGCCGTTCACGAAGGCGGCCGGATAGCCGAACATCTTGCGCCGCTCGATGCGCGGATCGTCGGGCAGGACCGCGGCGAAGAGGTCGACCAGGGACTGCAGCGATCGGGCCCAGGCCACTTCGGCCACCCGCTACTTCGCCAGCGCCGCGTAGACCGCCCGCTGCCAGACCGGCAGGGCGAGGCGGGCGCCCATGCGCTGGCTCTGTCCCATGTTGGCGACCGCCTCTGGGCCGAGCTCCATGGAATTCTGGATCAGGTAGATCAGGATCATGTCCTCGGCCGGATCGGCCTGCCACCAGGTGCCGAAGGCGCCGGGCCAGCCGAACGAGCCTTCGGAGCCCGCGCTCATCCACGCCTGCTTCTCGGGGTCCATGATGACCGAGAGGCCCAGGCCGAAGCCCTGGCCCATCCAGAACGGCATCCCCATGAAGGTATGCTCGCGCTGGGCGGCGGTCAGGCGGTTGGTCCGCATCAGATCGACCGTTTCGGCCTTCAGTAGCCGAACACCCTCCACTTCGCCGCGGTTCAACAGCAGGCGGGCGAACTTCAGATAGTCGTCGGCCGTGGAGATCAGGCCGCCGCCGCCACCGCAATAGTCCGGCGGCGTGTCGTGACGGCGGAAGGCGACCGGGTTTAGGGCGCCGGTCGCCTCGTCCTGGCGGTAGACCACCGCGGCGCGGTCGCGCTTCTCCGGCGGGACGTAGAAGTCGGTGTCGACCATGCCCAGCGGTTGGAAGATGCGCTCGATGAGGAACTGGCGGAAATCCATGCCGGCAATTCGGCCGACCAGGAAGCCGAGGACGTCGGTGGCGTGGCTGTAGTGGAAACGCTCGCCGGGCGGATAGGAGAGCGGCAGGGAGGCGAGGGCGGCCATCCACGCGTCGGGCGCCATGGGGGCGTTGAGCACGTCGCCCAGGGCCTTCTGGTGAGCGTGGGCGATGGGTCCGACCGAGCTGAAGCCATAGGCGAGCCCCGCCCGGTGGGTCATCAGATCCTCGATGGTGATGTCCCGAGGGGCAGGGTAGGTGTCGTCCAGCGGACCGGTGGGCGACTTCAGGACCTTCATGTCCTTGAACTCCGGCGCCCAGCGGGTGATCGGGTCGTCGAGGTAGAGCTCACCGGCTTCGAGCAGCATCAGGGCCGCCACCGAGGTGATCGGCTTGGTCATCGAGGCGATGCGGAAGAGGGTGTCGCGCTCCATCGGCGCGCCACTCTCCAGGTCCCGCTTGCCTACGGTGTCGACGCGCACGATCTCGCCTCCGCGCCAGACCAGCGTGACCGCGCCCGACAGATCGCCGGCGGCGATGACGCCGGACAGCGCCTCGGGAGCTCTGGCCAGGGCCGCCGTGTCGAACCCGCTCGCTTTCACCGAAGCATCGTCCATGGTGTCTCTTCCCTGTTTCTGGCCTGAGGCTGGGCGCCCGATGGCCGATAGGCCGGAGCGCTTCCCGCCGAAGTGGGTACTGGTTCGGCGATGAGGAAGCGCTCCAAACGTTTGATTCTAGAGCAAATCATCTCGGATCAGGTGATTCCACCTGATCCGAGTTTGCTCTAGGCCGGCCGGGTTTAGATCATCGCGCGAGGTTGTTGTCGATCTGGCTCATGCGGGTGCGCAGGGTGTAGACCCCGTCGCCGCTGAGCACCCCGGCGCGGGCGAACAGACGGCCTGCCTGCCAGTTGGAAAGGCCCAGTTCGGGACGGTTCAAGGCGTACTGGCCATCGACCCAGCGGGTGAAGCCGTCGCCGACGAAGGCGGCGTCGACGCTTGCATAGAAGCGTTCCCGCGCCGCCGCGTCCTCGGCGATCACGCAGGCGATGAAGCGGGGACTGTGGGCGTTGAACAGTCGGGCGGCCTCGTCGAGGTCGGCGACCAGCTCGAGGGTGACTTCCGGCGTCTCCTCCCACTCCCACTCGCGCGCCAGGCCGGCCTCGTCGATGGTCTCGACCAAAGGCTCGTCGTGGTCGCCGTCGGCGCGCCGGACGCGGGTGCGGGCCTCCCGCCATTCCGCCGGCAACACCGCCTCGCCACCCTCCACCACATGCAGCTTGGCGCCGTGCCCGCGCTGCTCGCCGGCCCGGCGTAGCGCGTCCAGGAAGGCGGGGACGAGATCGTTGGCCCGGCTTCGCGGGATGCAGCAGACATTGAGCGTGTTGCAGACCTTGCGATCGAGCGAATTGAACACCGCCGCGGAGAACCGCGCCGCGTCGGCGCTTTCGTCGGCCGCCAGCCAGGCGCCGCCGGTCCCGTGCAGGCTGACCGGAACACCGGCCTGGCGAGCGACACCGCCGAGTTGGGCGACCGCCGGTCCCGAACCGCGGGCCACCGCCAGCGACAGGCGCGGGTCGGCGAACAGGGCCCAGCCGGCGGCATGCTCGGCGCTGTCCACCAGCACCGCCGCGCCCTCCGGCAGGCCGGCGGACTTCAGGGCCGGGACAAGGGCGTGGGCGGCAAGGGCGCGGGCGGTCTCCAGGGCGTCGGCGCCGATCCGGAAGACCACCGTGTTGCCGCCGCGGATCACGCCGGCCGCGTCGGCGAACACATTGGGGCGGCCCTCGAAGACGAATCCCACCACGCCCAGCGGCGCGGTGACCTGCTCCACCGACCAGCCGTCGTGGTCGACCCGCTCGACGAGCCGCTCGCGCCCCGCCGGCGCGTCGCGCCAGGCGCGCAGGCCGGCGATCATGTCCCGCCGCATGGCCTCCGAAGCAACGAGCCGGGTGACGCCGCGCCCCCGCGCCCGCGCCGCCTCCACGTCGCGCCGATTGGCCGCGGCGATCGCAGCCCAGATCTCGCGGCGCTCCAGGTTGGCCGCGAAACGCTCGAAGAAGTCGGTGATCGCCTGGTCGCTCACCCGAGCCATGGCCGCAAACGCGTCCCGCGCCCGCCCGACGGCGGCGGCCGCGATCTCGTGCGCCCCGTGGGGGACGTGTAGCAGGGCGCCGGTGTCCTGCATCACCAGCAGGCGATCGCCCGGCGCGAAGCGCTGCGCCAGCGCCTCGGAGACCAGCGTCACCCGGTCGCCGCCCCAGATCACCGGCATGCCGGCCGTCAATCGTGTGAGCGCGCAATCCATCGGGCGCATCTAGCGCGAAGCGCCACGGGCGGCCATGGAAAACCCGGAGCGCGGGCTTCTAGCCCGCCCTTGCTTGCTCTTGTTCCGCCTCACGGAAGGGCGGGCTGGAAGCCCGCGCTCCCGGATAGCCCGTCGAGATTGCGTCCGGGATCGGGCCGGACTAAGCGGCTTGGCCGCAGCGTTCAGGAGAGACTCTTCATGCAGACCCGAGCCGCCGTCGCCTGGAAGGCCGGCGCCCCGCTGACGATCGAGACCGTGGACCTGGAAGGCCCCCGGGCCGGCGAGGTGCTGGTTGAGATTCGGGCCACCGGTATCTGCCACACTGACGAGTTCACCCGCTCGGGCGGCGATCCGGAGGGCCTGTTTCCGTCGATCCTGGGCCATGAGGGCGCGGGGGTGGTGCTGGAGGTCGGCGCCGGGGTCACCACCCTCGAGCCGGGTGACCACGTCATCCCGCTCTACACGCCCGAGTGCCGCCAGTGTAAGTCGTGCCTGTCGCGGCGCACCAACCTGTGCACCTCGATCCGCGCCACCCAGGGCCAGGGCCTGATGCCCGACGGGACCAGCCGCTTCTCGATCAACGGCGAGAAGATCTTCCACTACATGGGCTGCTCGACCTTCGCCAACCACACGGTTATGCCGGAGATCGCGCTGGCCAAGGTCCGCGAAGACGCCCCCTTCGACAAGATCTGCTACATCGGCTGCGGCGTCACCACCGGGGTCGGCGCGGCGATCTGGACGGCCAAGGTGTGGCCGGGCGCCAACGTCGCCGTTTTCGGCCTGGGCGGCATCGGCCTCAATGTCCTGCAAGGCGCGCGCATGGCCGGCGCCGACAAGATCATCGGGATCGACCTCAACCCCGCGCGCCAGGCGATGGCTCGCCAGTTCGGCATGACCCACTTCATCAATCCCGACGAGGTCGGCCGCGACAAGGTTGTCCAGGCGGTGATCGACCTCACCGGCGGCGGCGCGGACTTCTCATTCGAGTGCATCGGCAATGTCCACACCATGCGCCAGGCGCTGGAGTGCTGCCATCGCGGCTGGGGCGAGAGCGTGATCATCGGGGTGGCGGGCGCCGGCCAGGAGATCTCCACCCGCCCGTTCCAGTTGGTCACCGGCCGTGTCTGGAAGGGCACGGCGTTCGGCGGGGCTCGCGGCCGCACCGACGTGCCGAAGATCGTCGACTGGTACATGGAGGGCAAGATCGCCATCGACCCGCTGATCACCCACGTCCTGCCCCTGGAAGACATCAACAAGGGTTTCGACCTGATGCACGCCGGAACCAGCATCCGCTCCGTCGTGGTGTTCTAGCCCCAGGCGCAAAAACGGCGTCGGCGCACTTCAGCGCCGACGCCGCAACCAACCGCGCCCTGAAACGCAGGCGCGGCTTTACAGGGTGTGAGCCGTCAGACTCCTCTTCGCCCCGCCACCGCGTGGAAGATGAACAGCACCACGATCGCGCCGACGGTGGCCACCAGCATGCTGTAGATGTTGAAGCCGTTGACGCCCGAATGGCCGAAGAAGTTGAAGATGAAGCCGCCGACGAAGGCTCCGACGATACCGAGCACGATGTCCATGATGATTCCGGACCCGGTATGATTGACGATCTTGCTGGCGATAAAGCCGGCGATCAAGCCGATGACCAGCCAAGCGATAATACCCATTGGCAACCTTCCTGGGATAACGCTAGGGCGGCCGATCCGCCCTTTCTTGTTTCACCAACGCGCAAGGTTGGTCTTTGGCTCCAAAGCGACGGTCGAATAAGTTAGCCGGGGGTCACTGGAGAGGACTCGTCCGACTCGGCATCCCGAATTTCTGGGTGGGCCTCTGGCGCTGGGTTTAATTCGACAGAAGGGTCTTGGGCGGCGACATCCTGGGTATCGTCCACATCGGCCTGCTCCGCGGCCTCATCTCCCGTGGGCGGCTGGTCATCGACGGCGTCGGTACGACTGCGTGGCGCCGTGGGGGCGCTGACCGGAACGATGACGGCCGGCGGGTACATCACGGTGTCGCTCTGCAGATCGGCTTGAATCGGCCCCGGAGCGTCCGCGGCCGTCGTGTCGAGCGAGGGGGCGATCTCCGCCAGCGCCTGGTGGATCGGCGCGAGCCCGAGTTCGGCGGTGGCCACGCCGCCGACGAGCGCCATGGCGGCGCCGCCGATGGGGAGCAGGTTGTCGAAGGCTTTCAAGTTCGGTCTCCTGAACCTGGCCCTCCCCGTGATGGGCAAACGCGGACCGGGCGAAACGGATGCCCCGCCCCAGGCGGCCTTGCAGCGCGACGTCCGATGGCGCGTTTGTGGAGGTGCGGCGCGGCCGCCGCTCGTGGGAGGAGGCGCAGGTGCCGAAATGTCAGGTCCTGATCGTCGGCGCCGGACCGACGGGTCTGGCCTTGGCGCTCTGGCTGACCCGGCTGGGCGTGCAGGTTCGCATCGTCGACAAGACCGCGGAGCCAGGAACCACGTCACGCGCGCTGGCGGTGCAGGCGCGCACGCTCGAACTCTATCGGCAGATGGACCTGACCGAAGAGGTCCTGCGGCGCGGCCACCGGACCCCCGCGGCGAACCTGTGGGTCAGGGGCGAGAGGGCGGCGCGGGTGCCGTTCGAGACGGTCGGCGAGGGCCTGACACCCTATCCCTTCCTGCTGATCTTTCCGCAGGACGAACATGAGCGACTGCTCATCGACCGGCTCGAAGCGCTCGCCGTCGCCGTGGAGAGGCGCACCGAACTGACCGGCTTCGAGGAGGGTCCCGACGGCGTCACCGCGCACCTCTGTCGGGAAGGCCAGCACGCCGAGGATGTCGATACCGCCTACATCGCCGGGTGCGACGGCGCCCGCTCGTGCGTGCGCGAGGCGATCGGCACGGGCTTTCCCGGCGGCACCTATCGGCAGGTCTTCTATGTCGCCGACGTCGACGCAACGGGGCCGGCCCTCGACGGCGAACTTCATGTCGACCTTGACGAGGCGGATTTCCTAGCCGTCTTCCCGATGTCGGGCGAGGGCCGCGCGCGCTTGATCGGCACGGTCCGGGACGAGCGGGCCGACCACGCCGAAACCCTGAGGTTCGAGGACGTCAGGTCGCGCGCGATCGAGAATCTGAAGGTCTCGGTCCGGCGCGTGAACTGGTTTTCCACCTACCACGTGCACCATCGGGTGACCGCCAGTTTCCGCAAGGGCCGCGCCTTCCTGCTCGGCGACGCCGCGCATATCCACAGCCCGGCCGGCGGCCAGGGCATGAACACCGGCCTCGGCGACGCCATCAACCTCGCCTGGAAACTGGCGCAGGTGATCGGCGGGCGGGCGCCTGACGCGCTGCTGGACAGCTACGAGCTGGAGCGGATCGGCTTCGCCCGTCGCCTGGTCGCCACCACCGACCGCGCATTCAGCTTCGTGACCGCCGATGGGCCGGTGGCTGACGTGCTGCGCACACGAGTGGCGCCGTTGGTGATCCCGCGGGTGATGGCGATCGAGGCCGTGCGGGAATATCTCTTCCGCACCGTGGGACAAATCACCCTCGGCTATCGCCAGGGCCCGCTCAGCGCGGGGGCGGCCGGCAGGGTCCACGGCGGGGACCGGCTGCCCTGGGTGCGATCGGACGGCGGCGACAACTTCCAGGCGCTCGCCGCCCCGACCTGGCAGGTTCACGTCTATGGCGAGGCGAGCGGCGCGCTCCCGGACTGGTGCGCCGGACGGGGAATACCGCTGACGGTCTTCCCTTGGCGCGGTGAGCACGAAGCCGCCGGCCTGGCGCGGGACGCCGTCTATCTGCTGCGTCCCGACACCTATGTGGCCCTGGCGGACCCGTCCGCGTCCCCCGCCGCCCTGGACCGCTACTGCGCCGAGCGAAAACTCACCCTAGGTCCGCCTCGGTATTGATGTTGCGGAAGGTCGCGGCGTCGGCGAACCGGACGGGGTGGCTGCCGATCTCGGCCAGGAGGCGATGAACCGGCGGATGGTCGCCGGCCGCCAGGCGGGCGGACAGGGCCGGCGCCAGGCCGACGCGCCAGACCGCGCATAGTCCCTGAGGGCCGTCCTCGGTGACCGCATGGGCGCCGTCGGTTTCGGCCAGCGCGTCGATCAGGGCGCGGATCTCCATCGCGCCGACGAGGGGCGTGTCGCAGGGTAGCGTGGCCAAGGCGTCGAAACCCTCGGAGGCGGCCCAGGCGAGCCCGGCCGCCAAGCCCGCCAGCG
>Ga0210400_10003468_pt1 | contig 13970 bp, 8 predicted proteins | sample IncBWH26MmetaG_FD_155456 | JGI IMG/M metagenome (GOLD analysis project Ga0210400, IMG submission 155456) | Forest soil microbial communities from Barre Woods Harvard Forest LTER site, Petersham, Massachusetts, United States - Inc-BW-H-26-M | ecosystem: Environmental > Terrestrial > Soil >...
CAACTCCGGTTCGCGCAGGGTGGCGCGCATGAACGCGATGAGCTGCTTCTGCCCCAGGCTGATGCTATTGCCGCTGGTGGCCACTTTGGTGTCCAGGCCTTCGGAGAAGCGCGCGAGGAGCCTCGACAGGTTGGCTTCCTCCAGCACCTCGCTCAGCTTTTCGCTGGAAAAGTCCTTGTACTTTTCGTTGCCGTAAAGCAGGTTGTCGCGGACCGTGCCGCTGAACAGAAACGGCTCCTGTGGGATAAAGCCGATTTTCTGGGCGCGTTCCGCGGGGGTAAACGACCGGATATCGCGGCCATTCAGCAGAACCGACCCTGCCGTGGGATCGTACAGCCGCGCCATCAGCAAAGCGGTTGTGGTCTTGCCGCCGCCGGTGGGGCCCACCAGCGCGTAGGCTTTTCCCTTTTCCAGATCGAAGCTGACGTCTCGCAGGACGTCATTCCCGCCGGGATAGTGAAAATGCACGTTAGAGAAGGTCAGGACTGATTCCGATCGCGCCGGAGCCGGCGGGAGCACCGGCATGTCCGATTCCAGCCCCATCACCTCGGAAATCCTGTCCATTGCCGCCAGCGCCAGTTGAAACGAAGACCAGACCGTGGCGAGCTGACGCATCGGGCCATAAAAACTGTTGGCGTACAACAGAAATCCGATCAGGAGGCCGAGCGTGACTTCCTCGGCTCCGATCATGTATATCCCATAAGCCACGACCAGAAGCTGCGCCAGGTGGGCAGCAAAGCCGTACAACGGCATCAAAATGCCGTTCGCGAAACCCGCCGTCATGGAAGCTGCAAAGTTTTTATCATTGGCGGTATTAAACTTCAGCCGGAAGTAATCGCTCCGGTTGAAGGCCACGATCACCTTGAAGTTGTTGAGGCTCTCCTGCACTTCCGAACTCATGCCGCCGAGTGTTTGCAGGCTCTTCATGTTCTTCTGCTTGATCCATGAAGAAGTGGCGCGACTGAAAACCAACACGCCGAACGCGGGCAGGAGCGCCGCCGCGCCCAGTCGAATGTTCAGGCTGACCAGAAAAATGGCAGCTCCAGTCATCAGGAAGAGGCTTCCGACGAACTGCATCAACGCTTGAGAAACAAATTGGTTTAGCTTGTCGGTATCGTTATTTAACCGTGAAATAAGGTCGCCCGCCTTGTTCTGGTTGAAGAACACAACCGGAAGTTCCTGCAGTTTGAGGAATAGGCCGTTTCGAACTTGGAACAGAATCCTGCGCCCGACACCTCCCATCGTTCGGATTTGAATATAGCTAGCCACCACCCCCGCAAGATACACTGCCATCACCAGCAGGGAAGAGCTCAAAAGCCCCCCGGCGTCCTTCAACCGGATGTAAGTGTCGATGGTGCGCGCAATCAGGACGGGAGCCACCAGAGACGCCACGGAACTCAGGGTGATGGCGACCACCGCAATAACAACGTGGCGCTTTTCGTCGGCCACCAACGGCGCAAACCGCTTGATCCCGCTGCGGAGGGACGCCGGCGCCCGCGGGCTCTTGCCGGAATCAAGCGTGTATTTCGTAGTGGCTGGTGCTGCGCTGGGAGTGGAAGAGCTGGACATATTCAGGCGATGCCTCCATCAGTTGCTGATGCGTTCCAGTGGCCAGCACCTCTCCTTCCATAAGAAGAATGATCTGGTCGTAATCCATCACGGACGCGATCTTCTGCGTCACCGAGATGAGCGTAATGTCTGGATAGTTCTCGCGTACGTTCTCCAAGATCTTGCGCTCCGTTGAAGGATCCACGCGCGCAGTGAAATCATCGAGCAGTAGCACTTTTGGATTAAGCGCGAGAGCGCGCGCCAACATGATGCGCTGCTTCTGCCCGCCCGAGAGACTGGTTCCGCGCTCGGAGACCACCGTATCCAGCCCTTGCGGCAAGCCCGCGATGAAATCCGTCAGCTCCGCGGTAGCTATCGCCTTTTCGATGTCCCTTTCGTGGATGGCGCTGCTGAACGCGATGTTCTCCCGCAGGGTCAGATTGAACATCACGCTGTCTTGAAAGACCAGGCCCACTTGCTGGTGTAGAGCTTCTTTGTCGTAGGCGTCGATCGACTCTCCGTCGTAGGTGACCGAGCCCGAAGTGGGCTGCAACAAGCCGATCAGCAGATAGAGGAGCTGAGTTTTTCCCGCCGCAGTGGGACCGATGATGGCCGTCCGCGTCCCGGCTTTCGCCGCCAAGGAGACGCTCTGGAGCGCCATCTTTTCCCCGAATGCCAGCGAAACGTTCTGCACAGCGATATCGCCCCGCAGATCCCGAACCAGGCCGCCCGCCTTCTGTTCCTCGGGGGCGTTCAAGATCACGCCGAGCCGCATGAACGACGCGGTCGCCTGCGCAATGACGTTGCTCATGAATCCGATGAGAATGATCGGGAAAATCAGAATGGACAGGTACGAGTTAAACGCGGTGAAATCTCCCAGGCTCATGCTGCCGCCGATCACGAACCGCCCGCCCACCAGAAGAATGGTCACGGTCGCCAGATTGGCAGCCAAGGTGATGATCGGGATCATGCCGGCGAACATTCGCAACGTACGCAGGCCGATATCCTTCGCTTCTGTATTCGCGGCCAGGAATTTGGTGTACTCGAGCCGCTGGGCGTTGAGCAGCCGGATCAGCGCCGAACCCAGGATGCTTTCGTTGATCACGCGGTTCAACCAATCGATCGCTTCCTGGGCTTTCTGAAACAGCGGCCGCACCTTCCGTAGCACCATCTGGAAAGTAATCGCGATAAACGGGACGATGGCGAGAACGCTGAGTCCCAGCCGCCAGTTGATCATGAGAAGGAGAACGCCCGCTCCCACGATCAGGAACACCGACGCGATAATCGATGCGATCGCCTGCGAGACGAAGAGTTTCACGGCATCGATATCAGACGTCAGATTGGTGAGCAGTTTGGCCGGCGTGATTCGTTCCACAAACGCGTAGGACTGCAACGAAATCTTAGCTGCCACGCGTGTGCGCAAATCCCGAGCCACGCGCTCGGAAGCATAGGTCTGCACGATGCTCTGCAGGTACGTCAGCGCAAAGACCAGAAAAGCCACCACGAAGAATTGCTCAACCACGAGCGAGAGGATGAACGTCTGCCGGGTGTAAGCATCAATGGCGTGCGCAATGATTCTCGGCACCGCCAGGTTCAGTGCGTTGCCTGCAATCGTCAGCACCACCAGCGTGACGATGAGCCCCCGGTACGGTTTAAGCAGGACCAGGAGCGCGCCCGCGGGAGGTTTTCTTGGTGCAGCTGCTGGTTGGGCACTCATAGGAGGTCACACACCATCCTTAGATGTATTTGAAATACTCTTCGGCGGTTAAACAGCAGCTTAAAACAGAGGTTTAAGGCAAGTCAAGCAGGGTAAACTGAGGCCAACTCATCGCTAGCTATCCGTCGTCGCGATTAGATTCTCGCGCGCTCGGCATGTAACAGCTTTTCCTTTCGTTTGATACCCCAGCGGTAACCGGAGAGCGAGCCGTCCGTCCGAACCACACGGTGGCACGGAATGGCCACGGCCAACGAATTCGCGGCGCAGGCTCCGGCTGCAGCGCGCGTCGCGTTCGGCTGGCCGAGTTTTTGCGCGAGCTCCGAATAGGTGCAGGTGGCGCCGCACGGAATTTCGCACAGGGCTTTCCAAACCCGCTGCTGAAATGCCGTGCCTTGGACATGCAGCGGCAATTCCAACCCGGCCGACGGATTCTCGACGAAGGCAACCACACGAGCGACCGTGCGCTCGAACCGTTTATCGCCGCCGATCAACTCGGCATTGGGAAAACGGTCCTGGAGTTCCGTCAGCAGCGTGTGGGGGTCGTTGCCTATCGCGATCGAACAGATGCCCAAGTCGGAAGCGGCAACCAGGATCGATCCAAGCGAACATTCACCGACGGCGAATCGGATGGTCGCGCCATCACCGCCGGCTTTGAACTCGGTAGGTTTCATTCCGAGTCTTTTGTTGGACTCGGCATAAAAGCGTCCGTTGGAATTGAATCCCGAATGGTAGATCGCGGACGTCACCGTCTCTCGGCGCGACAGTTCCTCGTGCATCCTTTTGGCGCGATGCGCGGTTGCATACGCTTTAGGCGTCAGGCCCGTCATCGACTTAAACACACGGTGAAAATGCCACGGGCTCATGCCCATGGCTTGAGCCAGAGCGTCGAGCGAGAGTGGTTCTTCGGCATCGACAATCAACTTACACGCCTTGGCCACGATGGCCGCGTGTTCGCTACGGATTGAGGAATGGCTCGGCTTGCATCGCTTGCATGCGCGAAATCCAGCCCGTTCAGCGTCTTTCGGCGTAGGATGAAACGTCACGTTCTCACGACGAGCACGCCGCGCGGGGCACGACGGACGGCAGTAGACGCCGGTGGTCTTCACGGAATAGACAAAGGCATCATCCGCATTTTTCTCCCGATGGATCAAAGCCTCCCAGCGCTCCTGCTCGGTGAGATAGGACTTCTCGATTTTGTTTTTCACGATCGGCATAACAGAAGATTACCGGCTATCCTGGTCCGCCACACCCTGTTTCTTGCTTTCAAATTCGGCAAATTTGCGTTACCTGGCGGTTCCCGAGAGCGCCGGCGCCGAGACTTGAGCCAAGCTCAGGTCCAAAGTGCGAATGAAAACGTCCACATCGGCGATACCGATGTTCAGAGGAGGCGAGATCCGGATGACGTTGCCGTTCAATCCTCCTCGCCCGATCAAGATCCGGTTCTGTCGCGCCGCTTCCATCAACCGTACCGTTTCATCCGTTGCAGGCGCTTTGGAACCGCGGTCCTGCACCAGTTCGATCGCTTGCATTAGTCCCATTCCCCGGACATCGCCGATAACGGGATGCTTCCTCTTCAATTCCTCCAGACTCGCCCGCAAGTGAGCCCCGACCGTGGCGGCGTTGCCCGCGAGGTTTTCCTCTTCGATCAGGTCGATGACGGCTTTCGCCGCCGCTGTAGGAATCGGGCCTCCGCCGAACGTGGAGATCGTGAGTTTCTTAACGCTATCGGCCACCTCCGGGCGAGCGGCGGTGAGGCCGATCGGGAATCCGTTCGCCAAGCCCTTGGCGCTGGTGACGATATCGGGCGTGACATCCCACTGATCTATGCCCCACCAGCGATTGCCCGTACGGCCCCAGCCCGTCTGCACTTCATCGCTGATGAACACGCCACCATATTCCCGAACGATCTTCGAGACGATCTTGAAATATTCTTTGGGCGGCGTAATGAAACCGCCAATTCCCTGGATGGGCTCCGCGATCATTCCCGCGATTTGTCCGGTCGTTGTGGTGCGAATCAGCTCGCCGACGTCCTGCGCGCAGCGGACTTCGCAGTCCGGATACGTCAAGCCAAACGGACAACGGTAGCAGTAGGCATTGTGCGCGAACGTGATCCCGGCTTGCACCGGCGGACCGACCTTCCAGCTCGCCTGCCCCGTGATCCCCATCGCCAGCGACGACCGGCCGTGATAGGAATGCCGCAACGCGATGATGTCGGACGATCCGGTGAAGGAGCGCGCCGCAAGGATCGCCATTTCGTTGGCTTCCGTGCCGCTGCTGGTAAAAAAGGACTTCCAGCCGGCGCCGGGGGCGATCGTCGAGATCTTACGCGCCAATGCCGCCTGGGGCTCGGTGGGAAACACGGTAGAAACGTGCTGGAGCCGGTCCACCTGCGCGTGAACCGCCTGGTTCACTTTCTCATTACAGTGACCGACGCTCACCGTAAGGATGCCGCCGAAGAAATCCAGATACTGATTGCCGTCGGCGTCCCACACAAACTGGTCTTTGGCTCTGGTCAGCACCAGCGGCTCGCGGAAGTAGTGGAAGACCGCCGGAAACAGGCACTCCTGGTTGGCCAGAATGATTTCTTCCTTGGTCACATGGCCCTCCCTGTCATCAGTATGTCGCAAATGCATTGCTGTGCGATAATTTCGCCAGGAACGCATGCCGACCGAGCGCGATCCCAGTCTATATAACGATGACCTGGCGCCCGTTCCGCTGGCCCGGCGCACGTGGGGTCTTTACAATTACGTGTCGCTGTGGGTGGCGATGAGCGTGTGCATTCCCACCTACATGTTGGCGTCTGGCTTGATCGCGGGGGGCATGAACTGGTGGCAAGCCGTGGGGACCATCTTGCTCGGGAACTTAATAGTGCTGGTACCGATGCTGCTGAACGCGCACGCGGGAGCCAAGTACGGCATCCCATTTCCGGTGCTGGTACGAGCGTCGTTCGGTGTCCGCGGCGCCAACATCCCTGCCGTTCTCAGGGCGCTGGTGGCGTGTGGCTGGTTCGGAATCCAAACCTGGATCGGCGGTCAAGCCATCCATTCCATGCTTCAGATTCTCTGGCCGGCCGCGTCAAACCCCAGCGTGGTCTGGCTTTGCTTCGGAGCATTTTGGCTGCTTAATATCTTTGTCATTTGGAAAGGCATAGACACGATCCGGTTCCTGGAGGGAGTCGGCGCACCCTTCATGCTGGGCGTGGGGCTGCTAATGCTGTGGTGGATCACCAACAAGGCTGGCGGCTTCGGACCCGTGCTGAGCGCCCCCAGTAAGTTTCAGGATGCCGGAGCTTTCTTGAAGTTTTTCGTTCCGTCTCTCACCGCCATGGTGGGCTTCTGGGCCACGGTGGCCTTGAATATCCCGGATTTTACGCGCTATGCCCGGAGCCAGCGCGATCAGGTACTCGGTCAGACCTTGGGCCTGCCGGCCGCGATGACGCTCTACTCCTTCATCGGCGTCGCCGTTACGTCCGCGTCGGTGGTGCTATTTGGAGAAGCGATATGGGACCCCGTGGCGCTCATCGACCGGTTTCACCAGCCCCTGGTCGCGTTCATTGCGCTGGTGGCGATTCTCGTCGCGACGTTGAACACCAACGTCGCCGCCAACGTGGTATCACCTTCGAACGATTTCTCCAATTTGAATCCGCGGCTGATCTCATTCCGGACCGGAGGATTCATCACCGGGATCGTAGGTGTGCTGATGATGCCCTGGAGGCTGCTGAGTGATTTCAGCGCCTATATTTTCGGATGGCTGGTCGGATACTCGGGTTTGCTCGGCCCCGTCGCCGGAGTCATGATCGCCGACTATTTTATTGTTCGCCGGCGCTCGCTCAACGTGGATGATCTCTATCGGAGGGGTGGAGAATATGAATACTCGAGGGGCGTTAATCCCCGCGCTCTGGTGAGTCTGCTGGCAGGTGTCGTGGTGGCGCTTCTGGGATTCGCGATTCCAGTGCTGCGCTGGCTGTACGATTACGCCTGGTTTGTAGGCTTCGCTGTCTCGGCCGGGTCCTACGTGCTACTCATGTCCGGACGCCGTTCGGGACAAAGCTCAGGACAACGTCTGTCCCTGGCCGAAGAGCCCGCTCTTCCTCAGGAGACAATGGAACGTGGCCGAAACTAAGGGGCTAGCCGAGCAGCTTCCGCCCCTGAGCGCGCACGAGGCGCTGGTCGAAGCGAACAGGTGCCTGTTTTGCTACGACGCTCCGTGCACCCACGCCTGCCCTACTCACATCGACATTCCCCGCTTCATCAAGAAAATCTCGACCGGCAACCTCATTGGTTCGGCCCGGACCATCCTCGAAGCGAACCTCCTGGGCGCCACGTGCGCTCGCGTGTGTCCGGTTCAGGAACTGTGCGAGGGCGCGTGCGTGCTCGGTGAGGATCACAAGCCCATCATGATCGGCCGGCTGCAGCGCTATGCCATGGATCACATGCATAACGATCACGCCAGCGTGATCGCAAAAGCCGCGGCCACTGGAAGGAGTGTCGCCGTTATCGGTTCGGGCCCCGCGGGACTTTCCTGCGCGGGTGAGCTGGCCCGTCGCGGACACGGCGTTACAGTGTTTGAGAAGCGTCCCCTTGCAGGCGGCCTCTCGACCTACGGAATCATCGCCTTGCGTGAGCCGATCGAAGCCTCACTCGAAGAGGTCCGCATGATGGAGCGGCTAGGCGTGCGGATCGAAACAGGGCGGGAACTCGGAGTGAATCTCCCTCTGGAAGACCTTCAAAGACGTTTCGAAGCGGTCTTCCTGGGTCCTGGACTCGGAGCGACTCAAGTCATGGGGATCCCGGGCGAAGAACTGATTGTAGATGGCCTGGATTACATCGAAGAAAGCAAACTAAACACCGGTGGCATGACCATCGGTCGCAACGTGGTTGTGATCGGCGCAGGCAACACGGCGATCGATTGCGCCACCGTCGCGAAGAGGCTGGGCGCTGAGCAGGTGACCATGATCTACCGCCGCTCCGAACACGAAATGAGCGCCTATCAGCACGAGTATGACTTCGTAAAGAAGGAAGGCGTCGGCTTCCGCTTTCTGACCCAGCCTGTGCGCGTGCTCTCCGACGGCGGACGCGTCATCGGCCTAGCTTGCATTCACATGGAATTGGGCGCAGCCGATAGTTCCGGCCGCTCAGTCGCGCGTCCCGCTGCCAGCGCAAACGGCGAATTCGTGATTCCCGCTGATCAAGTGGTGAAGGCCGTGGGCCAGCAGAAACCTCCGCTCGCGCAAGCACTCGGCCTGGAGGTCGATCGCGGTTTCATTAAAGTCAATGCGGATTTGGAAACCAGTCTGCCTGGCGTTTTTGCGGGTGGGGACTGCATTCGCTCCAAGAATGCCGCGTCCACCGTGATGGCCGTTCAGGACGGCAAGCTTGCCGCCGCGGCGATTCATGATCGTTTAATGAATAGAAGCTTGGTGAAGAAAAATGGCTGATCTCAGCATTAATTTCGCGGGCATTCGGTCGCCGAATCCGTTCTGGCTGGCGTCGGCGCCCCCGGCTAACTCCGGCGCGCAGGTCCACCGGGCTTTTGAAGCCGGCTGGGGCGGGGCAGTGTGGAAGACCATCGGCCCGCCGGTGTTGAATGTCTCGAATCGCTACGGGTCATGGGATTACGGCGGCCAACGGATGCTGGGCATCAACAATGTCGAGCTGATTTCCGATCGTCCCCTGGACGTCAATCTTCGTGAAATCGCCGAAGTGAAGCGCGCCTGGCCGGATCGCGCCGTGCTAGTTTCCGCGATGGTCGAGTCCAAGCCGGAAGCCTGGCGCGAGATCATCCGCCGGATCGAGGACACCGGCGCCGATGGGATCGAACTGAACTACGGCTGTCCTCACGGTATGAGCGAACGCGGTATGGGCGCCGCCGTGGGCCAGGTACCCGAGTACTGCGAGCAGATCACGCGCTGGGTCATGGAGGCTGCGCGCATTCCCGTAATCGTCAAGCTCACTCCCAACATCACCAACATCGTGAGCCCCGCGCGTGCGGCTGTGGCCGCGGGCGCGAACGCGATCTCATTGATCAACACTCTAAACTCGATTACGGGAGTGGACCTGGATACGCTCGAGATCTCCCCCAACATCGGAGGCAAGGGCGGCCATGGAGGCTACGCCGGTCCCGCTGTGAAGCCAATCGCGTTGAACATGCTCTCAGCCCTCGGGACGGACGAAGTCGTGCACGGTTCCCGGCTGCCGATTTCGGCGATGGGTGGAATCACGACTTGGAGAGATGCCGCGGAATTCCTGCTTCTGGGCGCAGCGAGTCTTCAGGTCTGCACCGCGGCGATGCACTACGGATACCGGATCATTGAAGACCTTTGCGACGGCCTGTCGAATTGGATGGACTCGAAGGGTTTCCGGACGATTCCGGACGTAACTGCCCGGAGCCTCGGCCGCATCTCCGAATTTAAGGATTTCGACCTTTCCTTCCAGGCTGTGGCGCGCATCGATTCGCAGAAGTGCATCCAGTGCAACCTCTGTTATGTCGCCTGCAATGACACCGCGCACCAGTGCATCGATCTGATAAGCGGCGAAGGGAATGTCGTGCAGCCTTACTCCTACGCCGCGAGCTCGAACGGCAAGGAGGAGGCTACCAAAACTCGTCCCCAGCCGCGCGTGCGAGAAGCGGACTGTGTCGGGTGCCGTTTGTGCTACAACATTTGCCCGGTGGACCATTGCATTTCCATGGTGGAAGTACCCTCCGGCCGGGAGGCCGTCACGTGGGATCAACTGGTGAAGGCGCGGCCCGAAGTCACCGAGGATTGGGAGGCGATGGAAAAGTACCGCAAAGAGAAGGGCATTCATGTTCACTAGTTTTTCATGGCGCTCCTGATTCGCAACGCGGAGATCGTAACGGCGGAGTCGCGCTATCGTGCGGACGTCTACGCCCAGGACGAAACCATCACCAGGATCGGCCAAAACCTGGACGTGCCACCTGACACCGAGGTGATTGATGCGACCGGAAAGCTGCTGTTCCCCGGATTTATCGATCCGCACGTCCACATCTATCTGCCCTTCATGGCGACCTTTGCAAAGGACACCCACGAAACCGGCAGTATCGCCGCGCTGATCGGCGGCACAACCACGTATATCGAAATGTGCTGCCCTTCGCGGCTTGACGACGCGCTCGAAGGCTATCACTTGTGGAAGTCGAAGGCGGAAGGATCAAGCGCCTGCGACTACACCTTCCATATGTCGGTCACCAAGTTTGAAGATCAGACCGAGGGGCAACTGCGCGAGATTGTTGCGGATGGGATCGCCTCCTTCAAGATCTTTCTGGCCTACAAGAATTTCTTCGGCGTGGACGACGGTGAGATGTATCAGGCGCTTGAGCTCGCCAAGAAACTGGGGGTCATCGTCACCGCGCATTGCGAAAACGCGGAACTCGTCGGCCGCCTGCAGCAGAGTCTTTTAGCTCAAGGCAGAAGCGGGCCCGAATGGCACGAACCGAGCCGCCCGCAGGCGGTAGAGGCGGAAGGGACGAATCGATTCGCGACTTTTCTTGGAATCACTGGCGCGGCCGGCTACGTCGTGCATCTTTCCTGCAAAGATGCGTTGGAAGCGGCCATGGCTGCTAAATCACGAGGCGTTCGGATTTGGGTGGAGTCCGTTTTGCCACACCTTCTGTTGGATAAGTCCTACGCGGAGAGACCGGGTGTGGAGGGCATGAAACACGTCATGTCACCGCCGCTGCGCGAACGGAACAATCAGCAAGTACTGTGGAAAGCATTGGAGAACGGTTCGATTGATACTGTCGGGACGGACCATTGCCCTTTTGACACGTCTCAGAAGTTGCTCGGTAAGGACGCCTTCACGCAAATCCCCAATGGGATTCCCGGGATCGAGGAACGGGTCAGCCTCCTGTACACGTACGGCGTGAAACGCGGGACTCTCGACCTGCACCGTTTTGTGGACTCGGCTAGCACGCGTGCCGGGAAGCTCTTCGGCCTGTTCCCTCGCAAGGGGACTATCGCGGTCGGCAGTGATGCCGACCTAGTGGTGTTCGACCCGGAGTACCGCGGTAAGATCTCCGCGGCAACGCAACATACCAATTGCGACTACAGCGGCTTTGAAGGAATGGAGGTGGAGGGCCGCCCGTCCATCGTGACCGTGAGGGGCAAGATCCAGGTGCGCGACGGGAAGTTCGTAGGCCAGCGCGGGCGCGGCCGATTGTTGAAGCGAGAGCCTGCATACTTCTGATGAACCTCAGTCCCAAGCGAACCGTCGCCGATCTGAAGGAGCTCCGCGCACTGACGGCCGATGAAAACGGTGCACAGCGGATCGCCTGGAGCGATATGTGGCTCAAGGCTCGGGAGTGGTTCACTTCCAAACTGGCGGGACTTCCGGTCGAGCATCACCACGATGCTGCTGGCAATCACTGGATTACGCTTGCCGGGGAATCGAAGCGCGCATTGATTCTCGGAAGCCATCTCGATTCCGTGCCGAACGGCGGGTGGCTCGATGGTTGTCTCGGCGTGATGACGGCCCTCGAAGTCCTGCGCGGGTTCGCGGAGTCGTATAGCGGCCGGCCGCCCGTTACCGTGAGGCTGGTGGATTGGGCCGACGAGGAGGGCGCCCGCTTTGGACGTAGCCTGCTGGGATCCTCCGCGTTTGCAGGCACGGATACGATCGATGCCGACCGTATTCGAATCGATAAAGACGGGATACGCCTGGAAGACGCGCTCCGCCGTTGCGGGGTTGAGATCGATCGCTTCACGGAGGCTCGCCGCGAACAAGAGCACGCCGCGGCATATCTGGAATTGCACATCGAGCAGGGCCCGGTGCTGGAGGGTTTGGGTCTGCCGCTCGGAGTCGTTCTGGGCACGAAAGGTGTCGAGCGGCACGCGGTCACGTTTCATGGGCAGGAAGCGCATTCCGGCTCCACGCCGATGGCTGTACGGCGCGATGCCTTGGCGGCAATGGCCAAGCTGGCGCTCGAGATCCGCACGATCGCGGGAAAACATCCCGACGCGGTGTGTACGATGGGCAGCGTCAAAACATTCCCCGGAATCGTGACCGCCGTGGTCGGACGCTGCGAAGCCACGCTGGATCAGCGCGATCTCGACGCCGCGATCCTGTCGGACATGTATACGGAAGCCCGCCAGGCGAGCGAGCGATTCGCCCAGGACGAGCGCTGCACCGTGGAGTGGTCGCGGATCTGGAATATCGAGCCGGTGCCGTTCCACCCCGTCCTGGTCGCCTTGTGCGAACAAGCCGTGAAGGAGACTGCCGGAGTAGTGCACCGTATGCCTTCGGGACCTCTGCACGACGCAGCGGAGGTGGCTCGCGCGGGCATCCCCACTGTGATGATGTTCGTACAGTCGTTGCGCGGCATCAGTCACAATAAGATTGAAGACACCAGGGAAGAGCATCTGGAAATGGCGGTTCGGGCCTTCGGCAAGCTGGCCGAGAAAACTGCCCAATGGATTCTGAGCACGTGAGGTGGACACATGAATGGAACGACGGCGATTGCGGACGTTAGCACACCAGTTCGGACGGTGAGCCATTGGATCGGCGGAAAGCTGGTCGCATCCGATTCTGGACGGTCCGGCATCGTCTGGAACCCGGCTACGGGTCAGGCGCAGGCCAAAGTTGCTTTCGCCAGCGCCGCGGAAGTTGACCAGGCGGTCGAGACCGCTAAGCAAGCCTTCGTCGAGTGGCGCGCCTCGGCGCTCTCGCGGCGCGCTGAAGTGATGTTCAAGCTGCGCGAGCTGGTGGACGCCAATCGCCGCAGGATAGCGGAGATGCTCACCTCCGAGCATGGCAAGACCGTTCCGGACGCCATGGGGGAAGTGGCGCGGGGACTCGAGAATATCGAGTTCGCCTGCGGAATTCCCCACTTGCTCAAAGGCGGATTCTCCGAGCAGGCTAGCCGCGGCATCGACGTTTATCAGATCCGCCAGCCCTTGGGGGTGGTGGCCGGCATAACGCCGTTCAACTTCCCCGCGATGGTGCCGATGTGGATGTTCGCCAACGCCATCGCCTGCGGAAACACTTTCATCTTGAAGCCCTCGGAGAAAGATCCGTCGGTCAGCTTGTACCTGGCTGAGCTTCTGAAGAAAGCCGGGGTACCCGACGGCGTCTTCAACGTCGTGCAGGGCGACAAGGTCGCGGTGGATCGCTTGTTGGAACATCCCGACGTGAAAGCCGTGAGTTTTGTCGGATCCACGCCGGTTGCCCGGTCCATCTACGAAACCGGAACGCGCAACGGCAAACGCGTGCAGGCTTTGGGCGGCGCCAAGAATCACATGCTGGTCTTGCCGGATGCCGACCTTGGCATGGCGGCGGATGCCGCTGTTTCGGCGGCGTTTGGATCGGCCGGCGAGCGCTGCATGTCCATTTCCGTCGTCGTCGCCGTCGGCGTCGTCGCCGATCCGTTGATCGCCGCGATCCGCGACAGGATGACCAAGATCAAGGTCGGTCCAGGCATGGAAGAGGGCAACGAGATGGGTCCGCTGATTACGCGCGAGCACCGCGACCGGGTGGCGTCGTACGTGGCAAATGCAGGCTCGGAAGGCGCAACCGTCGCCGTGGACGGACGCCGCGATCCCGCCTGCCAGCGCGACGGCTTTTTCCTGGGAACGTCGCTGCTGGATCGCGTTGAGCCGGGCATGCGCTGCTATCGCGATGAAATTTTCGGGCCGGTGCTGAGCGTTGTTCGCGCCGATACCTACGATCGGGCACTGCGCATCATCAACGAAAAC
>Ga0210400_10003469_pt1 | contig 13969 bp, 15 predicted proteins | sample IncBWH26MmetaG_FD_155456 | JGI IMG/M metagenome (GOLD analysis project Ga0210400, IMG submission 155456) | Forest soil microbial communities from Barre Woods Harvard Forest LTER site, Petersham, Massachusetts, United States - Inc-BW-H-26-M | ecosystem: Environmental > Terrestrial > Soil >...
TTTCAGGATACTTTCACGAAAAAACAATACTCCGCTAACTCTAAGACGCTAAAAAACCACATTCTTTTTCAACAGTATAGAAAGCTGATATGCCGCTACCCGAGTAAAGCCATCAATTAAATACTTACCACCAAAATCAAACTTTACGGGTATGTCACTTCCAAACTTCAGAACGGATTATGATCATTTTCAAGGCTCTCCCCTGGCTCCACTCGAACTGATCCAGTATGGCGATTTTCAATGCGCACATTGCGCCGATGTGTATCCGCTAATCAAATGTTTGCAGCACTGCTTTGGCAGCATGCTCAAATTCGTCTATCGTCACTATCCGATTCCTTTCAGGCATTCCCTTACTCTTCAGGCGGCCGTGGCCGCAGAAGCCGCGGCCTTGCAGGGTAAATTCTGGTACATGCACGATATGATATATGAAAACCAGAAGTACCTGACGCGGGCTTCTTTCAGCGGCTTCGCCAGGGAAATAGATCTCGACACGAGAGTTTTTGAAAACTGCCGGGAACAACGGCTGCTTTTCCAGAAGGTCATCAGCGATTTTGAGGGCGGCGTAAAAAGCGGCGTAGACAGCAGTCCCACTTTCTTTGTCAATGGCGTCCGTTACGACGGTTTTCACGATTTTGATAGTTTATACTCCGCATTGGCGAATGTGAAATATTTCGAATTCAATACAACAGAAAGGACGACCAGGAACGTGGTGTCGAAACAAAATGGCTTCAAAGGCAGGGTTTGATCGGCCCCTGCGGCAATGCGCCGTTTTGCATGGTGTCAATGATTTCTATGGGCTTTCTGTTTGCCAGGCGGTTTCGCAGGATGTTCCACACTTCAGGACTCAACTTAAGCCCATGTTCTGCGTTCAGTCGAAGCTCCTTTTCCTTGATCCTACCAAGAATACTATTTAGCTGTTCTTCAGAAGCGCCGGAGTGTAGGCTGGCTAAGAAGAATTGGGATTCAGCGAGGATCGCTGCTTGAAGGTCGCCGGAAATTGAATTGTCAGGGGCCATTAGAAATGGTTGCTTAACCGATTGCCGATAACCATCAAAAAATGAACCAATCCTTAAAAAATAACGAAAAAAATATATTGCTGTTTAAACCTTGGCTCAGATCCCCAGTCGGCGGCCTTGCCCAGCCCAGCACCCGACCGGCCTCTGACGGCCCAAAAGAAGACTACGGGTAGGGCTAGGGGTCTCAGAAAAAATACGGGAAGCTAGGAGCGTAATCGCAGCTAGCTGGTGAAATGACTCACAAATTGCAGGTATTGAATAACTTATCCACCTGTCCGAGCCTATAATTCGAGAGCGTGCGACTGGATATAGCAGATAAGGGCAGTGGTGCTTTTTAATTTCATCTTTTTGAGAATATTATGCCGATGAACTTCTACCGTCTTTACCGATATACCTGATTTTACGGCAATCTCTTTCGACGTATCGCCGCCGCTCAACAAGCTCAGGAGTTGCAATTCACTTGCGGAAAGACAGTTTATGTCAGGTGTATTATTATCGCCTTCACTTGTTTGCCTGGACAGTAACGTCTGTACTTCCTGACAAATATAGGAATTCCCGTTATTCACTTCGTTGATGGCATCGATCATTTCGTGACGGGGGGAATTCTTGGTCAAATACCCTTTTGCTCCAGAGCGAAGGAGCTTCTTTGCCAATGCCGGTTCGGAACGCATGGACAGACCGATGATCTTCGACAAAGGCGATAGCTGACGGATGATTTTCAACGCCTCAAACCCGTTCATCGGTTTCATATGGAGATCCAGTAATACGATGTCAGGCCGCGCATTTTTAGCCAATTCTCCTGCAAGTCGCCCGTCGCCGCATTCTGCTGCTATTTCCATATTCTCCACAGTAGCAAGCAGCGCACGCCAACTTTCCCGGATCAGGGTGTGATCATCAACGAGCATGATTGAGATTTTCTTGATCGGTGTCATAAAAGGGGTTTATAAAGTGAATTGATAGGCAATTGATAATTTCCGGTTCTCATCCAAAGGGTATGTCGATTCGAATCGAACAGCCCTCCCCCACGGCACTTTCCAGGATCATTTGCCCGTTGAAAGATTCAATTCGGTTCATCATATTGGATAGGCCGATCCCGCTCCTTTTTCTGGTCAGGTCGAAGCCTGCGCCATCGTCCTTCATTTCAATGTGGAGACCAGCAAGCTTCGCCTCTATGATAATATTCACGTTCCCGGCCGATGCATATTTGACAATATTGTGGATTTGTTCCTGGATGATCCGATATATATTTAATTTAAGGTCATCGGCCAATTCCCTTTCGGCTATATCATATGTAAATACCGTATTGATCGATGTGTTGTCCCTAAGCCTGTCCAGCAACGTCTGTACCAGGTCCTGCAGGTCGACATCCTTTAAGGGGGTCACCTGCCTGCTGCTCAACAACCTGATTTCCTGGATGGAACTATCGATCAGTTCGTTGGGGTATTTGACCAGTTCCTTCAGGGATTCGTTGCCCTCGCAGGCTGAAGACAAGTACAGTTTTGAACTTGCCAGAATCTGGCTGACATTATCATGCAACTCCTGGCCGATATGGTTCCGCTCTTTTTCCTGCGCATTAAGTATAGCTCTGGCGATCTTCTTCTGCTCCTGGATCTTTTGATTCGATATTTCCGATTCCATCGCCTGCAAAACTCTTTCCTTCTTTGTTCGTTGAGTTACGTCCCGCGAAAAACAAGCTGTTCCGACGATCGTCTCCCCGTTGCGAAGAGGATAAAAGGAAACTTCCGACCAGAGGTCGGCAGGGTAATCCAGCCGGTCAAGGATGGTAAAGCTCTCCCCTTTCAAGGCCTTTTCATATAACATGTTAAAGGTGTTCAAACGATTCTCGTTGACATGGAATGAAGGAATATTTTCTCCTTTTCGAGGCCGTTTTCCGGTTGTCAGCACGATGGATTTATTGAAGGCCTCGTTAAAAGTGATCAACCGGAGATCCGCATCGATGCTCCACATCATATCATCCGTATTATTGATCAACGCCGCGAGATTGTTCCGGTCAAACTCGATTTGCTCTTCCGCTATAACCAGCTCAGCCGCACGCTTTCCCTTTTCATCGTTTTGAAAGATCAGTTCTTTATTGGCGATAATCAGTTCTCCTGCCCGTCGCTCTTTCTCCCGGTTTTGAAAAGCGAGCTCTTTGTTTGCGATCACCAGCTCAGCCGCCCGAAGTTCCTTCTCTTTAGTTTGGAGAAGAAATTTGCCGGCGGTCAGTAATAGAAGAACGGCGATTGCGCCCATTAAAAGAAGCATGCCTACGGAAAATAATTTGAAGGCCGACACGCTGCGCTCGTTGGTCTGCATGCGTTGCGTGAGTAAGCTGTTCTCTTCCTGCTGAATATCCTTGATGATAGAGTTTATACGGTCGGTATAGTGAAGGCCTTCTTTAGTGGAAATGAAGGCGATGGCTCTTATCAATCCCTGGCTATTTCTCAATTCGACTGTTTGGTAGGAAAAGTTCAAATACTTGAACATATACAAGGTGAGTGAATCAATCCGTTGTTGTTGCGAGGGATTATCCAGGGTAAGTCGTCTGAGTTCCCGGATGTAGGTGAAAATCGTTTTCGGGAATATATGAGGTTCGAGCGATGCGCTATCGTTAGTTATAAGACAGCCCTGCGTTTGGATCTCAATATCTTTACTAAGCGAGTATAGATTGTCCGATTGATAAATCACCCGCTCCGTATGTTGCACCCATAGTCCCGAGTCGACAAGTTTTTGGTTCGTCTTATAGTCAGCATAGCCTATTAGTCCGACTCCGGGCAGCGTAATGAACGATAGAAGAATAAGCTTCTGACTAATATTCCGTTTCATGAGGATATTGGTTAGCGTACCATACGTTTGAAATCTTTCAACTCTTTCCCGAAAAAAATTCGGCAAACAGCTGATCCCCGCCAAATACTTTGACGGCCAGCCAAATTAAACCTCTACTAATCAGCGCATGAAATTTTCAACGGCTCTTCCTATTGAATCAGCCGGCAAATAAGCAATGGTAAACGGACATAGATAATGGGACAAGAAGGGAGGGTAAATCAAAGGTAGCGGTTAAGAATGACGATTCATACGTAAAAACACTCGAAAATAGAAAAGTTACTACAGCTTCTGTATTTACTTTAGAATTCGCTCAAAATACACTTAGAATATCGTCTGGGCAGGGTGGATAAGGGTAATGCTATATTTTGTTCCATTCCCAAATCCCATATTTAAGTTCGTCAGGTATTTTAAAGCCACAATTTTTCAATGTCAATAAAATGTTGCCTCTGTGATGTCCTTCGTGGGAAATAAAATATCCAAGCAAAGGAACAACACCCCGTTTAAAACCTTTTATCTCGCCATTTTTCTTAATTCCGTCCTCCAAAATTCTACCAATAAGTTCTGCTGAAACTTTGTGGCAGTCTTTAAGCATTGAAATTGTTTTGGCGTCCTCTGCCGTAATTGTTGTAAGGTCGGCGATCAATGATTTGTCATACTTCTCAAGTTTCCAAAATCTCACATTGTAAATGTGGGCAAGTTGGTAGCCGATAGTTCCACCGCCACGCTTTGAAGTAGTATAATTTAATGCTTCTTCTGTTAAAGAATTGATGAGCATTAAATTAGTTCGGTGATTGATGAACCAAGTCTCTATTATCTGCTTTTCAATCGTAGTCATTGAAGTTATTTTTTGAGAAGATTTTTGATATTATCTAAAATCCAGTAAGGCGTTTTGTGTTAAAAGGTTTAGCAATGATTTATTGAAATTTTTTACCGTAGTGCCTAAAGTTGAAAAATATTTTTTGTTGTATTTACTTACTTCTGTTAAAGCTAAAACAGTAATTTTTTGTCCTTTGGTAGATAAGTCAACCGTTTTTGCTCTTGTGTCTATGGGATGTTCAACTCTTGTTACAAATCCTTTGGATTGAAGTGTCCTTAAAACTGTCGAAGTTGTCATACGGTCAATATTAGCGGTATTAGAAAGCACAATTTGAGTCACTTCCTGCTTTTGCTGTTTGAGCCAATAAATACTTGTCAATAATGTGAGTTGTGGTGAAGTGAGGTCAAACTTCTCCAGCACTTTGCTTTTCCCCTTTTGCCATTGGCTGTATACTTGCCACAATAGGAAGTCGGGGCTGTCTTCTTTGTTCCCAAATTTAAATTCACCGCCCAATTTCATCTTTGTCCTTATTTTTGTAAGTGCAAAGATAGTAAGTGTATTTACAAAAACAAAAAAGTCTATATTTCCGGGCCGAGCCGATCGCTGGCGGGGGCTAAAGCCGGGAGTCGGCCTTTTTTATCAATTTTTCAAACTCGTAGTCAAGTGATCTTCCTGTTGCCGTTACGTCGACGTTGTTGAATTGACCGGGTTGCCGATGATGCGTTATGGACGACGAATTCCGTACGGGATGCAAGCAAATTGGATGCGAATTCGTTACAGATGGGCAAATTCTCTAAGCGAATATTAGCCCTTGACAACCTATCCTGGCGGGAATTTGAAAAACTCATAGCAGAACTTCTGGAAGCAGACGGTTATTCGATCAAGTTGATGGCCGGTACAAAGGACGGGGGCGTGGATGTCGTTGCGGAAAAACTGGATTGAATTGCCGGATATTATAAGACACTTTGGCAAGCAAAGAAATATACCCAAAAAGTGAAGGTTAATCTAATTCGAGAGCTAGCCGATACGGTGACCGAATTTAAGGCGTCCAAAGGTATTATCGTCGCAACCTCGTTTCTTACGAGGGGCGCCCTTGATCGAATAGAACGAGACAAATACACGCTAGGAAAGGTTGACAGAAAGGATCTGGAGTCCTGGCTTGATCGAGTTCTATTTCGTCCGGATAATATTTAGTAATTGCTACACTTTGATGGGCTCCCTCGGACTAAAATCGACACGCTACCATTCCCGGCATACCGGTACCGTCAATATTTGATATTTCGACAGAGCAGGCCTCGCCAATCGATATCTAAAAGCAATTGACAATCCCGCTACTGATTTTACAAATTATTTCCAGCAATGCAAAGTCCCAACTTAGTCAGTGAAGTAATACCGTTGAAGGAGCAATGAAAGGTTTACCCTTGTCGCCGATAAAAATTGCCAGAAATTTTACCGGTTCGTCGCCGATAGTTCTTGTTTGCTGATGAACCTTGCAAGGCTCTTCATAAAACGTATTACCGGCTTTGTTTGTCCAATAAAACTTGTGGTGGCGTCTTTGTAGCGCCGCCGTTTCCCGTTTGTGCCCTTGCGGAAGTGATGAAAAGTGCGATGAAATACTAAATTAGACTTGCAGTTGCCTGTTTATAATTTAACAGTTTATTTTTCAATTCGATCCAAAAAGGTTCGTTCGGAAGAATCCCCAACAACCTTGCCCTTTATATAGTCGAGGAAAGCTTTCGTGTGTTCCAGATTCATGTGGACATCGAAGGCTTCCCTTGACAGAAATACTTCGAGAAAGTAAATAGTGTTTTCAGTTCCAGATTCGATGTTGTAAAGAAACATTTCGCAACCAGTTTCTTTACTCGTTTCCTTCCAAACTTTCTTTGCTGCTGCTTTTACGCCTGCCTCAAAACCCGGCAAAATGGTAATTTTTGCAAGGATGGTGTACTTTTCATTATTCTTCATACTTATCGTTATTTGTTTGTTACTGAATACTGTGGCCTGCACCCAAACCTCCATCAACGCGAATGATCGCACCGGTAATGAAATTACTTTTCGCAACAGTGTATACCATTTCAGCAACATCGTTTACTTCACCGACCCTGTTTAGCAGATGCATGCTGGCACTTTCATCTTCTCTTCCGCCATGCATTGGCGTGCGTATAACGCCTGGGGATATTGTGTTGACACGGATATTGTCCTTTCCAAATTCAGCTGCGAGGTGAATTGTGAAAGCGTCTATAGCGGCCTTACTCGAAATTTGTGCGGTATGTGGTATACCATTAATACCGTGCCCTACTAAGGATGAACCAATATTTATCACTACACCACCACGTTGTTTGATCATTTGTGGAACAACAGCCTGGGTAGTAAAAAAAGTTCCTTTGAGATTTGTATTTAAAAAACGGTCGAAATGCGGTTCGTCTACTTCCAAAAAGGGTTTTGGCTCGAATAGTCCGGCATTATTGATCAATACATCCACGGAACCGAATTTTTCGAGCGCAACTGCGACCATTTTATCACCTGTTTCCTTATTTCTGACATCACCAGCAACCATGGCAATATTTTCACCTCCGTCGAGGTCTGTAAATGCCTTTATTAGTTTCTCGTCTGGTAGTGAATTGATGACTACGTTATCTCCTCTTTCAAGAAAGTATTTTGCAATACCAAGTCCGATACCCGAAGACGCCCCGGTTACTAATATTGTTTGTTTTTTCATTTTTAACTGATGTATATTGAATCTGAGAAATGGATGTGGCCGTATCTCACGACTATACAAAGAGTGAAATTTTACCAGTCTGAATAACAGGCAATAAAATCAAATGCCTTCTGCTCTTTGGAAGATGTTGATGAAATTTAAGTCGATATCCCTGATCATTGTCGACATAACACCCGGTAAATGAAGTACTTCTTTAAATTCGAAAGTTACTCCTTTTTCTTCCAGTTCAAGAGTGGCAGCGTGAAGGTCATCCACCTCCAAAACCAATAATTTATTTCCGATTGGCCTGATATGATTTGGGGCGTTTGCAAATAGCGCATCAATTCTAAATGCGTCCGATTTGGCCTGCAATAATTCCAGGGGGATGTTGTTTTTTTGCATAAAGGCTACAATAGCATTTGCTTTGAAGAACTCCGTACGGAAGGTTACTTCAAAACCTAAAACATCGTGATACCATTGGATAGATTTTTCAAGGTCAGTTACACTAAATGCCATCCTGTTGAACCCAAGGCTTTTTAAGCCGCCATCCGATTTTACTTTCGTTTCCATTTTTTTATTATTTTATAATTTGTACACTTTTTTACACGTTTAACGTGTTTTGTCGATATGAAGGTCGGGGCTTTAGGGAGTACTAACTCAATACAGATAGAGGGTAAAAAAGCATAACAGATTTGTTTGTGAGATTTGCCTGCTTAGTAAATTTGTTATTTCGAGGCATTTAAAAGTTCTATAACTTTTTGAGCGGCAAGGCTAGCTGAAGCAGGATTTTGCCCTGTGATCAGGTTTTTTTCTATACACAAAAAACCCTTCCAGTTCTCTCCTCGCTGATAAAGAGCTCCACGTTCCTTCAACATGTTTTCCACTGAAAAAGGAACCATATCTTCACTATGACCGGCAGCTTCCTCGCTATTGGTAAAGGCCGTAATCTTTTTGCCCTTTATCAATAGATTCCCTTTGGAGTCTTTTACATTCTTTAACGCTGCGGGTGCATGGCATACCAGCGCTGTTGGTTTTTCGGCATCATAGAAGTACTCGATAATTTTTATAGATCGAAGATTATCGGGTAGATCCCAAACCGGCCCAGTACCACCAGGAAAAAAAACGGCATCATATTCGTTGACCTTAATATCTGTCAACTTCAAACTGGTATTTAGTTCTTCCTGTGCTAATGGATCTTCCATGAATTTTTTCACTGATTCACTTGTATATTCCGGCAGCTTGCTTTTCGGATCTATTGGCGCAACTCCGCCCTTTGGGGATGCGACAGTGATCTCATACCCTTGTTTCTTAAAAATGTAATATGGTGCGGCGAATTCCTCCAGCCATAGTCCTGTTTTTTTTCCATTGCTTTTCACCAGATCAGTTGATGTCACTATAAAAAGCACTTTTTTATTTTTCATATCTGTTTGTTGTTTGCTTGTTGTTCTATCCCGATGGTCGCTAACACTCGCGTAATTGAGGGCTGGTAGAATGTAGGAAAAAATTACCAACAGGGTTTTAATTGAGTTGTTCATATTCCTGACTTTTAAATTGATGAAGATTCAATAGACGAGTTTTCTTGACTGCCTCCGCAGTTTCAAATAATGATCTAAACTGTAATTCCCTGGACCAATAAACACGAACCCGGCGAAAACTATACCGTCTTCTAGAGCATGAGAGGCCCCGTTAAGGCCGTCGCCCGCACCAAAGTGATAAAGAGCAGCCACGATCAAATTAAATGTCATTAGCATACAGACTGTGCGAAAGGACATGCCGAGAATGAACAGAATTCCACCTAATAACTCTGTAGCCGCTGCAATGAAACCCCATACTGCGGGTAGAAATGTAATGCCGAAATACTTCATGGATTGTCCCAAAGATGTCCATTCGGCAGTCCCGCTTAATAATTTCGGGAAGCCATGAAAAATAAACATGACTCCTAAACCAACTCTGATGAACAACAGGCCGGCATTGCTAAATTTATCCAAATAAGCAAAAGCTTTCATTTTATTAAAAATTGATGGTGTTTATGAATGGAGATGGTCCTTGAAGTTTTGAGGCCAACCCCCGTTGTTAATAGTGACATAAAGGTCAGACCTTTTAACACGCTCTGTCCTATACAGATCTAGCCTATAAAACCATAACAGTTTAAAAACAATGAACTGTTCTGTGTTTTTAGTCACGATCTGTATAGGCTTTCAAAGCTATAATGCCCAGACATTTGTTCTATTATTAAACCGGCCTGCGAGATGAAATGGAGGCCAAAAATTTAAAATAATGGGAAAACAAGATTTTACCGATTCTAAAGCACACAAAAAAATCCGTGTTGGAATAATTGGAGCTGGTAACATAGCAAAGTATGCGCACTTACCTTCCTTAAAGCTTTTACCTGACTATGAAGTAACAGCAATTCAATCAAGAAGAAAAGATGAAGCTGAAGAGGCTGCGAATCAATTCGGTATAAAATATGTCGTAAATACTGTTGACGAACTTGTAAACCATCCGGAAGTTGACCTGGTTTCCGTAATCACTCCGGGATATCAGCACGATGAGGGCATCAGAGCGGCAATTACGGCAAAAAAAGATATATACTCCGAATGGCCATTTACCACAAATACAAAAAATGCGCAGGAATTAGTAAACCTGGCTAAAGAAGCTGGAATAAATACAGTAATTGGTTTGCAGAGGAGAACCGCCCCTGTCACCAGATATATGGACGATTTAATTAAAGCAGGATACGTAGGTAATGTACGTTCTGTCAGAGTTCATGTCAGCGACGATAATTTTGGGCCGGTCCGTCCGCAACGCCTCAGCTGGAGCATCCCCGCAGAAAACTTCAATGACGTGATCGTTATATTTGCCGCGCATTTTTTAGACCCGATCTTCAACACTTTCGGTTGGCCTGTAAGTTTTTCCAGTGATTTACTGAGCAGGTATAAAGAAATTGAGATCAAGGAAACAGGCGAGCTTGTCCCTAGTAAAACCCCTGATGAATTGGTATTAAGCGGCAGATTGAGGGATGACGCTGTTATATCGGTTCATGTCGAAGGTGGAAAACGTAACGGCAAAGGCGTGCAAATAGATATTACCGGAGATAAAGGCGACCTTAAATTAACGAATAAATATGTATTCGGTGGAATTGGCCAGGATTACAAACTCGAGGGATCTCAGGGTGACGATCAACCTTTACAGGTTTTAACTGTCCCGGAATCATATACATGGCTAAAATCTGATAAAATGGGAACCGGCCCCCTTGAATTGGGTCACGAATATGCAGCCTATGCCAAAGACCTTAAAGAAGGGACAAGCTATCACTCAACATTTGATGACGCCTTAAAAATGCACAGATTTTTTGATCTATTAAACGAATCCTCTGAAAAGGGTGTTCGCGTATACATGAAATAAAGCAATAGTCACTTTATCTGGTATTAAGCTAAATAAAACAATAAGCATGAAAAAATTAACAGCAACTGCGGTAGCAATTATCGGACTTTTGATCACTTCCGCAAGGGCACAAACGGGAAACGGCGGTGCTACAAAGACACCACCACAAGTTTTATTGGACAGTGTACTGAATACACCATCGCTAAAAGACCAGGAGGTTAAAATAGCGCTTGTAACTTTGCTCCCCGGCGAAACTGGTGCCGCTCATTTTCATCTGATACCAGCCTTTGGTTATGTCCTTGAAGGCCAATATGAATCAACTTTTGACGGCAAGGTTTATATTCATAAAGCCGGTGATGCGTTCTATGAAGAACCGAACAAAGTTCATCAGCAAACAAGAACTATCGGCGACAAGCCGGCAAAATTTCTGGCAATTTTCATCGGCGACAAGGGTAAACCTTCCATTGCACCAATGAAGTAATACCGATGAATTGTAAAAATTACTTATAACGTGACTTTAGTCATTCTAAGTTGGGAGGGCTCCCAAATGCTGCGGCTAAGAACCGCGGCATTTGGAAATTTTGTTTCGCTATTTAAAATTCAAAAAAACAATTAATAGATACAGTATGAATATCTCCACTAAATATCCGCAGTTTTATCTTCGCCTGGCTGTAGGCGTAGGTTTTATCGTGCCAGTACTGGACCGGCTTGGCCTGGTTGGTGGACCTGGACATCCAAACATATCATGGGGTGACTGGGGCCATTTTATAGGCTTCACAGGTATGCTGATGCCTTTCCTAAGCGAGACAATGGTCTATGTAGCCGGCTTCACCGCAACCCTGCTCGAGATCCTGTTCGGTATCTGCCTGATACTGGGTTTCAAAACACGCATTATGGCTGTAGGTAGCTTTCTGCTCACCCTAATTTTTGGACTTTCAATGGCCCTATTTTTAGGTTTCAAAGCACCGCTTAATTTTTCGGTATTTCCGTGCAGTGCCGGGAGTTTATTGCTTGCAACCTTAGCTGGTTATGAATGGAGCCTTGACAATTACCTGACAAGAAGAACCTTAATAAAATAAAACTTCATTTCTTTTGGTGGCGCCTGGCAACAATCGATAAAAAATCCAAATTGGAAGAACTTATTGCTTTAGAAATAATTACATCAATATTATTTCTATGCATCAAATAATTTTAAATTTGGATAAAAGATCGCAAATCATGGAAAGGCTATTTCGCTATGAGAAGGTAGCAACCAAAATTGAGGATATCATCGTTAGAAATCACCTTAAACCGGGAGATAAAATACCCTCCCTAAGGGATGTGGTCAAAGAGCTCGGTGTAAGTCTAGCAACTGTGGTTCAGGCTTACATCATTCTGGAAACAAAAGGGATAGTGATACCCAAACCAAAATCAGGCTATTTTGTGAATTCGTCGCCACATAACAAACTTCAACCGCTTGTTCCGTTGATCGTAAGCCAAGTGCCTGCAACGATAGAGGTTAACACTATAGTAACCGAAATGTTAAAAAACATCAGGAAGTATGCTAAAATCGATTTTGCGACAATGGCACCGCCGCCCGAGTTGATGCCAATCACCAAAATCAACAAGGCGATGATCAACGCTTCAAAGGAAACCTCTAACGGTAATTATGAATATCCTTACCTTGAAGGCCATCCCCGGCTGCTGAAGCAAATAGCCCTGCATACTATTGGGTGGAATAAAAGCATTTCGCAGGATGATGTTCTGATAACTAACGGCTGCATTGAGGCCATTAGTTTGTGTCTGAGCGCGGTAACAAAAGCCGGTGACATTGTTGCCATTGAGTGCCCTACATATCCTGGCATTCTTCAGTGCCTGGAAAGTAAAGGGTTGCGGGCATTCAAAATTGGTATAGATCCGGAAACGGGGCTCAATCTTGATGAACTGGAAGCAGGACTAAATACGAACAGAATTGCGGCTTGTGTTTTCTCACCTTCACTGCATAACCCCGTAGGTTGCTCTATGCCGGAAGAAAACAAGATTCACCTGGTTAAAATGCTCGGGGAAAGAAATATACCCCTAATTGAAGATGATGCATTGGGTGAGATCTACTTTGGCACCAACCGTCCATTGCCCGCTAAAGCATATGATGAATACGATAATGTTTTATATTGTTCTTCGTTTTCGAAAACTTTAACGCCTGGCTTTCGCATTGGCTGGGTTATCGGCGGTAAACGTCATGCGGATATTGAACGCTTGAAATTCTCCACCAATGTTTCCACTAACACTGTTTTACAGGATACCATCGGACGTTATCTGGAAAGCGGTGATTATCATAACCACCTAAAAAAATTACGAGCCGTTGTCAAAGTCCATGTTACCAAATACCGGAACGCGATCAGCAACTATTTTCCTCCAGACACCAAAATTTCCTTACCTAAAGGAGGCTATAGTTTATGGATCGAATTACCCAATGGAATAAGCGCCTTAGAACTTCAAAATCTTGCTTTGCGAACGGGTGTCGCTTTTAGCCCCGGCCAGGTGAGTTCAACATCAACGAACTTTTACCAATATATCCGAATTAATTGTTCACTGATGTACAATAATAAGATCGATCATGCCCTTCATGTATTAGGTGAATTGGTGTATACTCAGTTGAAGCGGTCAGGTACGGCGCTCGCTTAACTCTCCTGGCTCTTCGGTTCCTCCAGTTTCTTCTTCCCATAGGTCAGCCGGGTGATCACTACAAACAACACCGGCACGATAAAGATCGCCAGGCTGGTCGCGGCAAACATCCCGCCAAGCACTGTCCAGCCGATCGTATTCCGGGCCACCGAACTGGCGCCGGACGCCAGCGCCAGGGGCAATACCCCCAGCAAAAACGCGACGGAAGTCATCAGGATCGGGCGTAGCCGCAGATTCACGGCGTCGAGGGTGGCCTGAACCACCTCCATCCCCCGGTCCACACGTTCTTTGGCAAACTCCACGATCAGGATGGCATTCTTGGCAGAAAGGCCGATCAGCGTGATCAAGCCGATCTGCGCATAGACGTTATTGGTCAGCCTTGGAATCAGCGTCAGGGTCAGAATAGCTCCGAATACCCCAACAGGCACGGCCAGCAACACCGAGAAGGGCACCGACCAGCTCTCATACAAGGCCGCCAGGAAGAGGAATACAAAGACGATAGACAGCGCAAAAATATAAACGGCACTATTGCCCGACTTTATTTCTTGCAAACTAAGACCAGAC
>Ga0210400_10003470_pt1 | contig 13966 bp, 11 predicted proteins | sample IncBWH26MmetaG_FD_155456 | JGI IMG/M metagenome (GOLD analysis project Ga0210400, IMG submission 155456) | Forest soil microbial communities from Barre Woods Harvard Forest LTER site, Petersham, Massachusetts, United States - Inc-BW-H-26-M | ecosystem: Environmental > Terrestrial > Soil >...
AGCCATTCGCCGGCGATACGTGGAGTTGCGTTACAAGCTGCTGCCGTATATTTACAGCATCGTCGAAGAAAGCTCGCGCACGGGCCTGCCGTTTATGCGCCCGGTATTTCTTGACTATCCTAAAGCTGAAGATTTCTATGGCAACAACCGCGATTTTCTGTTCGGCGGCGATCTTTTCGTCGCTCCGGTTACCACGGAGATGGTCGACGCCGAAGAAGTACAACTCCCGCCGGGAGATTGGTACGACTATTGGACGGCACAAAAGCTCAGCAGCAAGAACAAAATCACTTTGCATCCAGCGCTGGATGAGATGCCTCTTTACGTCCGCGCAGGTGCGATTATTCCAACACAGCCCCTTGTGCAAAATACTGGCGAAAAACCTTCCGGACCTCTTCAATTGCGTGTCTATGCGGGAGATGATTGCCGCGGTTCGCTCTATGAAGATGATGGCCATAGCTTCGCGTTCCAAAGAGGCGAATTATTGCGCGTGAACTACTCCTGCCAGGCGTCCCCTGCTTCGATCACGATTACTTCCACCACCGAGAGGAGTTCCTTTCAACCGTGGTGGAACAGCGCGGAAGTCAGTGTTTTCGGTGTTTCTGCGCAACCCAAAGAGGTACGCATCGGCGATCGCACCATTCACGAGTGGCGCTACGGTGGCCAAACGCATTCGGTTATTTTGACCGTGCCTGATGCGCTAAAAAACTGGGCCGTTACGCTCACGTTTTGATCGTCAGTTCAAGGTGAAGATCGAAAGCGACTGCGCTGGCTCAGCGACGTGCAGTTCTGTGCCTGCACGTTTTATGCTTCCTTCCCCAAACAATCGACTGGCGCTCACCACGCCCTGCAGCGGCGTGTCTCGCAAGGCAACGTCAATTTCGCGCGCCTTCGGGTTATTGTTGAATACCACCAGCAGACGCTCTTCTTCCGACTCTCGTGCAAAAACGTAACACGTGTCATCGGAGAAGAGATGCCACGAACGTCCGCCGCTCAATGCCGAATGTTCGCGCCGTATTCGCAGAAGCTCCTTTATGTAAGCGAACAGTTCCTGCTGTTCCCGCGTGCGGCCCTGCTCGCTGAACGCATTTCGCGCGTCCTCACGCCATCCGCCTGGGAAATCCCGCCGATTGTCCGGATCGCCCGCGCCCTGCATGCCAATCTCGTCGCCGTAGTAAAGCTGCGGAATCCCGCGCAACGTGAGCGTCAGCGCAAACGCCAATTTCAGCTTCGCCGCCGAAGTACCTTCCGCGCTCGCAAATCGCGCAACATCGTGATTTCCAAAAAAGGTCACCATGTCATCCGGCCAAGCAAAAAGTGCATCGTGCCGTAAGACATCCGCGATACGTCCGACAGGCGCGCCGTTCAGCAGGACGTCGCGCAATACGAAGTACATCGGATAGTCGAAAACCGTGCTCACGCCCGTGTCGATGCCGTCGTATTGCTTCTTTCCGCCGGCGAAGAACGAAGTGACGCTCGGATCGGGATGGAAGACTTCGCCAACAGTAGTCAGTTGGGGATAAATTCTTCGTAGCCCTTCGTGCCAGCGCGACCAGAAGTGCCGCGAAACGTAGGGAAACGTGTCTACGCGGAATCCATCCAATCCGGATGATTCTGCCCACCAAATCGCATTTTGCAGCAGATATTGCGCCACCATGGGGTTTTCCGTGTCCATGTCAGGAAGGGCGTCGACGAACCAGCCTTCTGTGAGATTCCGCCACAAACGGGGAGGCGCGTGTGGATCAATGATGGCCTCAAATAAATCGTGGTTCTGATTCTTTCCTCCGCCGTAGAAAACGCCAGTCACTGGCGCAGATGAATTGAGGTGGTGCTGCACGGTCCCGTGAAACCAGTCTGGCAGCGGAGGCTTGTTTGCCCACGGGTGCTTTGGCCCGACGTGGTTTGGCACAATGTCAAAAAGTATTTTCATTTGCTGCCGATGCACGGCGGCCACCAGTTCTTGGTATTCCCGCAAATTTCCGAGGTGCGGCTCGACAGCGTAGAGATCCACAGCGGCATAGCCGTGGTAATCCTCGGTCGCGCCATTCTTGACGATTGGTGTAAGCCACAGCGTCGTGACGCCCAAATCTTTTAAATAATCCAGGTGCTCGCGAATGCCGCGTAAATCGCCCGCGTGATAAGCACGCGGCTTCGCTCTGTCGTGCGACCCAATGGGCGCCTCGGCGGGTTCATCATTCGTCGGATCGCCATTCGCGAAACGGTCGGGCATGATCAGGTAGATCACGTCGGACGGGGCGACCCCCTGAAATCTGTGAATCGTCGGCTCGCGTGCGGAAAGTGGAAATTCAAATGAAGTAGCTCCGCCTGGCGTGGTCACTCGGCAAACGGCCGTACCCGATTTCAGCTCCGCTCCCAATTTCAGCCAGACAAAAAGGTAATCGCCACCCGCTGTCGCCTGCGTCCGTTCAACGATGAGACTTGGGAGATTGCAGGAGACGCCCGTCGCCTCCAAATTCCGCCCACTCAGTAGCAGCATGAGCTCCGGCGTCAATCGCAGCCACCAGTTCGGCGGCTCGACCTTGGTCACAACGGGAGAATTGTCGGTAGAGCTTGCTACCTGCCGGGCCCGTGCGGCCAGAAGATCGGCGGCAAGGCTAGCTGCTAAAAGGATGAATAAACTTAAGGACGCTAAAAAACGCAAACGCAATGCAGTCAGCACGCCGCAAGCATAAGAAAAATCCAGCCGCTTCGCTAGCCCCGGATTTTGCTGGCCGGCTCGGTGAACACGAGTGCACCAAACGCTTCCGGCACGTGAAAATTAGGCTTCGGCGTATTCGTGGGGCGCCACGCCGAATAAAAGCGCGGCTCCGACGCGCCTTCCACGCGGAAAAAATTCACTCTCCAGACCGCTCGCATCTGGAAATCCGCAGCTAAGCTCTTCATCGGAAGCGCCAGAACGGAGTGCCACTGTTTGTTGTCTTCATCGATATTCACGCGGCGGCGCAAGCCGCTGTTCAAGTCGCGCCTTTCTCCTGGGGAAATTTCCAGGTCAATCCAGAATCCATTGGGCGCCACTTCAATTTCCTTGTAAGTGCGACCAGCGGAACATGGCGGCTGCAGGACAACTTCGCAAACATCGCGATCCCAGAGTTGATTCCGGCGTCCCGAAGGGTCCGAATCGGCAAAGACGGTTAGGCTGAGGTAGAACGCATCAAATCGCACAAAAAGAAAGTCTGGATTCCACAACAATCGCACACGTGTTTCCCGCTGCCGATCTGTGTTCTCGCCCTGCCAGTCGGCGCTAAAGCATATGGGCGGAGCCGTTTCCCACGCTCGCTCCGGCGGAAATCCGTCCGCATCCGCCAGGTCAGCCATTCGAATCGCAAACGCGGTATCCGTTCTGATGTCGCCCATATTCAGTGATTCTGATGTTCGCATGACTGGTCGATGCTCCCGCTGATGGTGTTCATTTGATTACACTGCATGCCCTGTCTTTCTTTGAGCCACGCCTTCAACCGCAAACTGTTTGCGCACGCCCTCCCTTAACACAAAAAGCTGCACACCAGGCCTGTGCTAGCATCGGATTTCGCCCATTTTTTACGTTTTCGATGCGTCCCAACGGATCAGGAGGCCATAGCATGGTGGAGACGGTCAGCGCGGACCAATTCACAACAGGAGCAATACGCCGCAAGCCCGAAGACTTCGAGTTCGTCAAATTTCGCATTGAAGACGGCGTTGCCCGCCTTACCCTCAATCGTCCGGACCACAATCTGCTCAACGAAGCCATGCTCCGCGAAATTGCCGACGGAATTGTTTTTGCCGGCGAGCGCGACGACATCAAGCTCGTCTCGATCGATTCGGCGTGCAAAGTCTTTAGCGGCGGCGTCGATATCGGCGAGTACACCGCGCAACGTGTCTACCAGATGCTCGACGCCTTTCATGCTGCCTTCTCCGCAATGCTGGAAGTAAGCAAGCCCGTGCTCTGCGTAGTAAATGGGCCGGCGATCGGCGGAGGCGCCGAGCTAGCCGCTTTCGGCGATCTTGTCATCGCCACGCCGAAGGCCCGCTTTGCCCAACCAGAAATCACCATTGGTGTTTTTCCGCCTCTCGCCTCTACGATTCTGCCGTTCCTCGTCGGACCGAAGCGCGCTCTTGAAATCATTTTGACCGGCGAAGCAATCACAGCCGAGCGCGCGCTCGAACTGGGCCTGGTCACGCGCCTGGTCCCTGAAGCAAAGCTCGAAGCTGCCGTCAACGAGCTCGTCACGCGCATCACGGCGCAGTCCGGTCCGGTTCTCGCCATGGCCAAAAAGGCCATTCTCGGAGGTATGGGACTTTCCCTCCGTGACGGCCTGAAAAAATCGATGGGCATTTTTCTCAACGAACTTTATCGCCTTGAAGACTCGCAAGAAGGTCTTCGTGCTCTGGTCGAGAAGCGCAAGCCCAACTGGAAGAATCGCTAATGCAGCACAAAACTACGAAGCTAAGGCGGCTTAATTGACTCTGTTGGTAGCGCAGCATACACTCAGGGTTCCATTTTGCAGGCAAGGGAAGCGGGGAAGGCCGTGCGAATCGGCCGCGGTCCCGCCACTGTAATCGGCTGAAAAGCCGTAAGCCAGGCTACCCTCCCAAGCCTCGAGATTGTGCCTTTCGCGAGAAAAGGTGCTGTCTTTGAGCCCCATCGCTACTCGCATGGGGCTTTTTCGTTGGCGTGACCTTCTCGCAACGGGGAAAATCGTTTGCGGATCTTCATTCACTGGACGCTAAGAGCTGTGCCCTTTGCTGTGCTCGCCGTGCTATTTTGCGGCCAGGCAATTTGCCATTCGCAAGCATCCCCACCGCCGCGCCAGACGCCTCCACCGTCTCGACAAATCACCGACGAAATCGGCCGCACAATTCGCGTACCGCAGTCCATCCACCGTATCGTCTCCCTCGCGCCCAACCTTACCGAGACGATCTACGCTCTTGGCCTACAGGACCATCTCGTCGGAGACACAGACTATTGCGATTTCCCGCCAGAAGCGCAGCAAAAGAAAAAGGTCGGCGGCCCCGTCAATCCCAGCATCGAAGCCATCGCCGCACTGCACCCTGACCTTGTCCTCGTAACTAAGAGTCTGAATCGCCTCGAAACAGTCCAAGCCCTCGCAGATATCGGAATCCCCTCGTTCGCCACCGATCCTCATACAGTTCACGCGATCATCGCTTCGATAGCTCGTCTTGCCGACCTCCTTGGCGCTTCGGAAACCGGCAGCGCGCTCGTCGCCGATCTCGAACATCAGCTATCGGGTCTTCACGACCGTATCGCTTCCTTTCCTCCTCGCCGCGTTCTGTTTATCGTCTGGACGGAGCCGCTCATCTCCATTGGCAACGACACGTTCATCGCAGACGCGTTGCGTCACGCGGGCGCCATCTCCGTCATCGATTCCTCGCAGAACTGGCCGCAAATAAATCTCGAAGAAGTCGTCCGTCTCCAGCCGGAATTTCTGATATTTGTGGAATCGCATTTCGGCGCTCAGCCGCACAGCGCGGGTGATCTTGCCGATCTTCCAGGCTGGCGTCTTCTAAACGCCGTGCGCAATCGTCGCTATGCCACGATAAGCGATGCCATCAACCGTCCCGCTCCGCGCCTTATCTCCGCTGTAGAAGACTTGGCCCGCCAACTGCACCCGGAGGCCTTCACGGAAAAACCGCAGAACGACAAAGAAGAAGCGAAGCCGCCAGCACCAGCGATGTCCCTGCGGTCCAGTTCTTCATTCGTACTGAAGGACCTCGGCGCGCTCTCGAAGGAACAATCATGCGCCCGCTGACGCTGCGTCGCCTTTTTCTGCAGTGCAGCTTGCTCGCCGCTATCCTATTCGTCGTCGTTGTCGTAGCGCTCAAGCTTGGAGCCGTCCCCGTTTCCCTCTACGGCCTCGGCCGCGACCTGATAAGCGTTCTGCTCCATCAGACCAAGGCCCTCTCGAGCGATTACGGCATGATCGTCATTGAAATCCGCTTGCCGCGCATTCTCCTCGCCATTGTCGTCGGCGCCTCTCTCTCCGTGGCGGGAACCAGCTTTCAAGCTTTGCTGCGCAATCCGCTCGCTGACCCATATGTGCTTGGTGTTTCCAGCGGCGCCGCCCTCGGGGCCGTCCTCGCATTGGTCGCCGAGCCTCATCTCGCATTACCACTTTGGCTGGCGGCGCTCTTCACGCCCTTCGGAGCATTCCTCGGCGCCGCCGCCACTATCGCTGCTGTCTACTTCCTAGGCCAGCGGCAGGGGCAAATCGACAGCGCTACTCTGCTTCTTTCCGGCATTATCAGCGCCTCTTTCCTGTCTGCCATAATCATGTTCTTGATGACAACGCTCAGCGGCCGCGATTTCCGCGGGATGGCTTTCTGGCTGATGGGCGATCTATCCAGTTCGTTGCAGGCAAGCCTTCGATGGGTTCTTGGAATCGGCTTCTTCGCCGCCGCCGGCGCCATCTATACAACAGCGGGCGATCTCAATCTGCTCCTTGCCGGTGAAAAAGAAGCCATGCACCTCGGCGTGGACGTCCGCCGCGTGCGTCTCGTCGTTTACATCGCGGCCTCAATTCTCACTGGCTTGGCCGTTTCCGTCAGTGGCGCGATTGGATATGTTGGGCTTCTCGTCCCACACGTCATGCGTTTGCTGTTTGGTTCGGACCATCGCACCCTGCTGCCCACGGCCGCTTTCGGCGGCGCGATCGCTTTGGTCTTGGCAGATACCCTCGCGCGTACCGTAGTAGCACCGTCCGAACTCCCCGTCGGTGCCATGACCGCAATCGCCGGTGCGCCGCTCTTCATTTATCTCCTGCGTCGAGGATCCGCGTGAGCAGTCTCGCCCAATCCTCCGGCTGGCCCAATCTTGGCGGCACTCCTCGCACCGCCACCGAAGTTCGCCTCAGTGTCGAGCAAGTGAGCTACGCCTACTCAGCCAACCCGTCGCAAGCGCCACTTTTCACCCTCGAAGCCAACAGCTTTCAAGCCCGTCCCGGTGAAATCGTGGCCATTCTTGGCCCCAATGCCAGCGGGAAATCCACTCTGCTGAAATTAATTGCCGGCGCTCTAGCGCCACTCTCCGGCCGCGTTCTGCTGGATGGCTTCGTTACCCATACACTGGCGCCGCGAGCCCGGGCGCAGCGCATCGCTATGGTCCAGCAAGAAACTCCGCTGCTCTTTCCCGCACGAGCTTGGGAATTTGTCCTGCAGGGCCGCCATCCCTACGGCCGCACATTGCGCTTCGAAAACGAAGACGATGTCCTGATCGCCCGCAACGCCCTCTCACAAGTTGGCGCGGAGCATCTCAGCGGTCGCTGGATGAATGAGATATCCGGTGGTGAAAGGCAGCGCGTCGTCCTTGCACGAGCTCTGTGCCAGCAGCCGCTGCTTCTCTTGCTCGACGAGCCTACGCTTCACCTCGATATCGGGGCGCAAGTCGATCTCCTGGCCACTTTGCGCCGACTTGCTGCTGAGAATCGCTACACAGTTGTTGTCGTCACCCACGAGCTCAACCTTGCCGCGGAATACGCCGACCAGGTTGTGCTGCTGCAAAAAGGCAAGAGCCTGCGTGTAGGTTCTCCAGCAAGCGTCTATCAGCGCGATTTGCTGGAACAGCTTTTTCAGACGCCGCTAACGGTCGAGAAAGGTCCGAACGGTCGTCCTCGTGTGAATTTGCTCCCAGCTCCGTAGATGTTTTCTCGTTAACCCCGGCGCCGCAAAAACATTCGCGGCACACCATAATCCATAGCGGGCTTCGGCCCCCGACAATCATCGCGAACTTCGTGCTCGGGAAGACGGGCAACCGAAACGGGTTGCACTTGTTCCGCTCTCGATTGGATCGAGAGGCAAACAGGAAAGCCGTCGCCGACGCGCGACTGTACGGCGGAATCGAGACTGCGCAGGTCACTGCGACGAAGCGCTTGGCTGACCCGGCTAGGGTCACAGTGGAAAAGCCAGGCGGCGTCACGGGAAGGCCACGCATAGGCCCGCACTTAGGGCTAAATTCACCCGCCAAGCCAGGAGACCGGCGAAGTTCGCAGCCTGCGCGATTCAACATCGCCAGGCCAACCTTCAAGCTCCCACGCGTGCGGGAGCGGAGGAAAAAATGAACTCAACGATTCGTTTTGCGTTTCTCGTCTTTCTACTACTCGCTTCCAGCCTAGACTCGCAAGCTCAGTCCAATTCGCCCAGTGCTCAACTGCTCGGTCAGCTCACCGATGCTTCCGGTTATGGCATCGCATCCGTTCGCATGATTGCTTCGGGGGAGGGTACTAACTCTTCGCAAATATTTGAGACCACGTCCACAGAAGAAGGAAAATATTCTCTATTCCTTCCTCCAGGCGTCTATCACGTCCGTTTTGAACATCGGGATTTTGTGACGCATAATTTGGTTCTTCAGCTAGCCCCGGCCGAGCTTCGGAAACTCGACTTGCGCATGGAAATCGCGGATTTGTCTGAAAACGTAGTCGTGACTGCCAATGTGCAGCCTCTGGAGCTTAGCCAAACTCCTGCTCCCGTGGATGTAATCTCCCGCGAGGAAATCGATGAGCGCCAGCTCGTGTCTCTTCCTGACGCGCTGGCCACCGTCCCTGGCGCCGCCATCGCGCGCACTGGCCGCGAAGGCGGACTCACCACGTTTTTCCTCGACGGCGGAGACTCCAATTTTACGAAATTTCTAGTCGATGGCGCTCCGCTCAACGAACCGGGCGGTTTCCTCAATCTTTCCAACTCGACGCTCGATAACGTTGACAAAATCGAAGTGGTGCACGGCGCAGAAAGCGCCTTATACGGCACCGATGCGGTCTCCGGAGTCGTCCAGCTCTTCAGCCATCGCGGCGAAACGCGTATCCCCGAGTTAAACCTCTTCGGCGAAGGAGGCAGCTTTTCTTCTGCACGCGGAGGTGCGCAGTTCAGCGGACTGCTCGGTGGCTTTGATTACTCTGCGGCAGGTTCTTACTTCCAAACGGATGGCCAGGGGCCGAACGACTCATTCCTAAATCGCAGTTTCGCCGGCAATTTTGGTTATGCCTTTAGCGACGCCGACCATCTACGCCTGACGGTCCGAAGCAACTCCAGCTTTGCCGGAGTCCCTGGCCCGACGCTGCTGGCGCCTCCAAATCTCGCGCAATATGAAGCTGTTAAGATTTTGCTGGCGAGTCTTTCTTGGGACTTTCATACCGGCGCTCATTGGCAACACACGCTAAGCGGCTATGAAAATCGCACGCTCGACACCAATGCTAATCCTCCTTTCTTCACCAGCATCGACCAGTTCAACCGCGCTGGCTTCCGCGAGCAATCCACTTATACATTTCGCACAGGTGCAGTTGCCGCCGGTTATGAATACGAAGTAGAAAATGGGTATCCAAGCAGTCTCTCTGGTCAGCACGCCCGCCGCAATAACCAAGCTGGATTTCTGGATGCCCGCTGGTTTCCTATTTCGCGCCTGACGCTGAGCGCCGGCGTTCGCGCGGAAGACAACACCACTTTCGGTACTCGCGTAGTTCCTCGCGCGGGGGCCGTTCTTGCTGTCCGCTATGGCACAGGCTTCTGGGGCGACACCCGTATCCGCTTTTCCTACGGTCAGGGATTCAAAGAGCCTTCACTCGACCAATCTTTCGGCAGCGACCCCTGCTTCCCAGGTAACAACACGCTCAAACCTGAGCAAAGCCGCACGATCGACGCAGGGGTCGACCAAGTTCTCGACTCCGATAAGCTTCGCCTCTCTGCCACCTATTTCGACAATCGCTTCCGCGATATCGTCAGCTTTGCTTTCGATTCCGTCACGACTCCTGCCTGCCAGTTCGGCACTGGCACCTTTTTTAATACAGATCTAGCCCGCGCTCGTGGCGTCAATCTTTCAGGCGATTTTCACCCGCGTCGCTGGCTTAGCCTCAAGGGCGCTTATTCTTTCGACGATACTCGCGTACTCAAGGCGCCGAACGCCTTCGCCAGCGTGGAGTTGCCCGGCAACCATCTCCTCCGTCGTCCAGTAAATTCCGGAAGCCTCATTCTCAACACCAGTTTCCGAGGGTGGACTCTCAGCCTGACTGGATACTTCACCGGCGTGCGCACCGACAGCGACTTCCTCGGCTTTGGCCTGACGCGGAACCCGGGGTATGCGCGTTTCGACGTCGCAAGCAGTTACAGCGTCGGCCGTGGGATTTCGCTCTATGCGCGGGCCATCAATCTCTTCGACAAGCAATACCAGGACGCCATCGGCTTTCCGGCCCTCGGCCGCGATGTCCGAGTCGGCATGAACTACCGCTTCAGCGGCAGGAACTAAGCCGTGCCGGAGCCTATCCTCTTTTGCTGGTCCGGCGGCAAAGACTCCGCCATGGCCCTCCACGCTGTTCTGCAACGCACTGACATGCAGATAACCGCGCTGCTGACCACCGTCACGGAAACCTACGACCGCATCAGCATGCACGGCGTCCGACGCGAACTCCTTATGCAGCAGGCCCAGTCCATCGGTCTGCCGCTGCACGAGGTACTCATACCATCGCACTGCGTGAATCCCATTTACGAAGCGCACATGGAAGAAGCCCTGCGCGTCCACTACGACGCCGGCGTGCGAACCGTCGCCTTTGGCGATATTTTCCTGGAAGATCTCCGCACTTACCGCGAAAAGAACCTCGCCCGGATCGGCATGACCGCGCTCTTCCCCATCTGGAAGCGAGATACCCGTGAGCTTATCCGCCATTTCCATTCCGCCGGCTTCCGCGCCATAACTGCTTGCGTAGACCCTAAAGTTCTAGAGCGCACCTTCGCCGGCCGCGAACTCGACCAACAATTCTTCCGCGATTTGCCGCCCAACGTCGATCCGTGTGGCGAAAATGGCGAATTCCACACCTTCGTCTTCGACGGTCCCATTCTCCGGGCGCCCATTCCCGTTCGCGCTGGCGAAATCCTGGAGCGCGATTCCTTCATCTATTGCGATTTGCTCCCCGCCGAACCATCTGTAGACCGCAGCGCCTCCGCGCTTACCGGGTAATCGGATGGCCAATAACGGTTCGCCCGCCTCAAGCGTGGCCAGAAAAGAGAGAAAGCAAAAATGGGAAAATCACAGAACGAAGCCGTACTGCTCCGCACGTTCCTCATCCTTGGCTTGATCATCCTTGCCGCAGCGCTGCGTCTCGCGCCGCACCCCTGGAACTTCACTCCAGTCGGCGCCATCGCTCTATTCTCCGGTGCCTTGGTGCGCGACCGTCGCTTGGCCTTTCTGTTTCCGCTCCTCGTTATGTTCGCCACGGATGCGCTAATCGGTTTCAACAAACTTAGTCCGCTGGTTTACGCGAGCTTTCTAATCAGCGTGGGAATCGGCCGGCTTATAAGCCACAAGCGCAAGCTCCCCCGCGTGGCAGGAGCAACCTTTTTGGGAGCTCTACAATTTTTCCTGATCACCAACTTCGGCGTGTGGGCTTTTCTGAACAGCTACCCGCGCACGGGCGCAGGTCTGGCGGAATGCTATGTCGCTGGCATTCCCTTTTTCTGGAACACGCTCGCTAGCGACGCAGTTTATGCAATGTTGCTGTTCGGCGGCTTCGCCCTTGCGGAGCGTCTCGCCCCGCGTCTACGCCGGTCCGCAATGTCGGATTTCGAGGTCCAACACTAAGCGCGGACGGAAACGGTCACTCGGCTTTAGCTTCAATTTCTCGCGATTGAAAGACGGCGCTATTTCAGCGCCGCACCGTTATGTGCATCACGGCTCTTAAATATCATGGACATCACGCCGCGTGTTGTTTACCGTAGCAGGGTTGGCCAACGGCCGGGGTCTATTCCTCTGAGGTTAAAAATGAAAACTCTACTGCCGGTTGCCCTACTGGCGCTTGCAATGGCGAGCACTGCATGGGCGCAGGACGATCGTGCGTTACCGTCGAACCCCAATATAGCCGCGGACTTCGCGAATACTTCCCTAGGCACCTCGTTTAGCTCCTCAGACGTGCTCCTTGGGCCCTCAACTCAACCGCGCCCTGTAAACACACGCTCATTTGCCGAGCCGGGGCCGGTCGCCGAACCCGCTGAGCCCGCGCCAGCTCCCGTTCCAAAGTATGTCTATGGGGGCCGCGATGACTTCCGCTGGCAACTCGCGTTAGGTATTTCGCTGGTCAGGTTTCGCTCTTCGCTATATTACGCAACGGGTGTGGGCACCAACACTTCCGTGACCTATTTCACCAACGAGTGGCTGGGTGTCGAGGGCAACATCAACACTGCTTTCGCGCCGACGATAAATCAGAACCAGCACATAAAATACGCCAGCTATGGCGGCGGCCCGAAAATCGCCTGGCGGGCTCGCAAATGGGAGCCATGGCTGCATACCATCGTAGGCGGCGCGCACATTCTGCCGCAAACTGCCGGTTTCGGCCAGAATGGTCTCGCTTTACAGGTTGGTGGAGGTACGGATTATCGCATCTACCCGCATCTCTCTGCCCGCGTCGAGCTTGATTGGGTGAGAACGCACCTGTTCAGCGCCTGGCAGAATAGCGCGCAGGCGAACCTGGACATTGTGCTTCATTTTTAAGTTGGCAGCCGACGAGTCGATCGGTTTCCTACCAAATCTTGCAGACCTTTTCGCGCACCATGGCGTCGCCCTTCTTGCAGCCGAAGGCGCGAGCGAAATCCGCCATGTTTGATAGCGGTCCATTGCCGCGGAAACGTGGCAATGGATGTGGGTTCGTGTTAGCCATCAAGCGCGCATATTCCAGGCGCTCGTTCGCGCCCCAAACTTGCGCCCATCCCAAGAAAAATTGCTGCTCCGCAGTGAAGCCGTCTTTCTCGGGCGGTCGCGGTTTGCCTTCTAGTGATTTTTCATACGCCGCGTACGAGATGGTCAGTCCGCCAAGATCGGCAATGCTTTCACCCAGCACCAGCTTGCCGTTCTCGTGCAAATCGCCGTCGACCACGTATCCGTCAAACTGGTCCGAAACGCATTGCGCGCGTTCCTTGAAATTTTTCAAGTCATCCGCGGACCACCAATTCTTCAGGTTTCCTTGCCCATCGAACTGGCTACCGTGATCGTCGAATCCGTGCGTAATTTCGTGACCGATGACAGCGCCCATGCCGCCGTAATTGACGGCATCGTCCGCTTTAGGATCGTAAAACGGCGGCTGCATGATGCCCGCCGGGAAAACGATTTCATTCATGCTGCTGTTGTTGTAGGCATTTACAGTCGGTGGAGTCATGCCCCACTCCGTCCGGTCCACAGGCTTGCCGATTTTGTTCAGGCGGCGCTGGAATTCGAATTCCGCTCCGCGCTGCAGATTTGCCAAATACGATGAGCGCTCCACCTTAAGCGCCGAATAGTCGCGCCACTTGTCCGGGTATCCGATCTTCACGGCAAAAGCCGCAAGCTTGGCGCTCGCTTGCGCTCGCGTCTCGGGTCCCATCCAGGGTAGCGTTTTCAAATCGTCGCGCAGCGCGCCAATAAGGTTGTGCACCATCTCGAGCGCATGAGCCTTTGCTTCCGGCGGGAAATATTTTTCGACGTACACTTCGCCCAGCGCCTCGCCTAGATTTCGATCTGTAGCCTGCACGCAGCGCTTCCAACGCGGCTGGATTTGCGTCGCGCCGGTGAGAATGCGCCCGCGAAAATCAAAATCCTCGTTAACGAATTTCTCCGGCAAAGCAGTGGCCTCGGAATCCACCACGTGCCAGCGCAAATATGTCTTCCAATCTTCGAGCGGCGCCGCCGTCAATTGCGTATCAAGCGCCTTGAAAAATTCAGGCTGCCCGACGTTCAGCTCCGTTACGTCCGCATGCCCGGCAGCTTTCAGGTAGGAATCCCAGGAAAAATCCGGCGTGAGCGCTTGCAGCTCGGCAATTTTCATCTTGTGATAGGTCTTAACGGGGTCGCGCATGTCCACATTGGACATGGAAGCTTTGGCGAGCGAAGTTTCCATCCGCAACACGGTAGCCGCTTCCGTTTCGGCCTTCTCCGGAGAATCACCGAGCAGTTCGAACATCTTGCCGATGTGCTTACCGTAGTCCTCGCGCAGTTTTTTTGACTTTT
>Ga0210400_10003471_pt1 | contig 13962 bp, 8 predicted proteins | sample IncBWH26MmetaG_FD_155456 | JGI IMG/M metagenome (GOLD analysis project Ga0210400, IMG submission 155456) | Forest soil microbial communities from Barre Woods Harvard Forest LTER site, Petersham, Massachusetts, United States - Inc-BW-H-26-M | ecosystem: Environmental > Terrestrial > Soil >...
CGCAAAAAGAAGAACAAATCCGCCGCCACCGCCAAAAAGCCAAAAGGCAAAAGCTCCGGGGCAAAGTCTAAGTCCGCGCGTAAGGCTGCTGCGAGAAAGCGAAAGCCGGAAAGCGACGTCCTGCCGGTTCTGAACGCCGACAAGCTGAAGGAACTGTACGCCACCATGCTGAAGTGCCGCATGCTCGCGGAACGTGTGCACGACGCTCAGACTGCCGGGTCGAAATCAGATCATTCAATCCGCGGCCTTGAGGCTACTCTGGTGGGGGCGGGCGCGCATCTTCTGCCGAAGGATTGCATTGCACTGGAGCATAGCGGCTTTGTCGCCAGCTTGATTAAGGGAACGCCCTTGCAATCGATTCTTGCGCGTAACGGGCACCACGCCGGCAATGGCGCAGGCAAATCAGCTTCTTCAAGACATGATGGCAATAACGCGACAACTCTCAGTATGGACACTGTGTTGTCGCTGGCTGCGGAGATGAAAGGTAAAAGCGCCGTAACACTAACGTTTTGTATGCAGCGTCCGGAGACTCTTATTTTTGACTCCGCAGCGATGGCCATGGCGGCTACGCAAAAGCTACCCCTGATATGCCTGGTTGAGAGCAGCTTTGACTCCCGCCTGGAATTGCCAAATCAAATTGCATCCGGTCCTTACGTAGGAGCTGATGCCACTTTTTATCCCCGAATTCCCGTCGATGGCGCCGATGCCGTCGCAGTTTTTCGCGTAACGCAGGAAGCAATCCGGCGCGCACGTGAAGGCCACGGTCCAGCGGTGATCGAATGCCTGACCTTGCGTGGCAGCGCGACAGAACAAACGACCGACGCTAATTCGCCAACGCAGTACACCGCCCAGGACCCTCTTGAGTTTATGGAGCAGTATTTGCGACGCAGAGATCTTTGGTCGGACCAATGGTCGCAGTCGCTCATCGAAATATTCAACCGGGAACTGGACCAGGCACTTACTTGTCTCGAAAATGTGGCCGACAGTGAAGAAAAATTTGATAACGTGTACTCGTCTGATGACCAGACACCCAGGCCGGCAACAGCGTCGGCGCGTTGATCCTTGATCCGATCGGCTTAACAGTTTCCTACATTCAATCAGTGGAAATTGCGCGTGGTTCGCGTCATACTAGAGGGATGAATGCTAAACCTGCCGCAGCTCTTGCACCGGACCACGAGGAAATTCTAGAGTGGATTGAAGCTTTTGATGAAGTCATCGACCAGGAAGGCCCTGGCCAGGGTACCCGCCTGCTGGACGCCCTCACCCGGCGCGCCCGCCAGAACGGGGTGGACGTTCCCGTACAGCTGAATACTCCCTATGTGAACACGATCCCGGTGGAAGAAGAATTGCCGTATCCGGGCGACCGCGCCGTAGAGCGCCGTATTAAGAGCCTTATCCGCTGGAACGCCATGGCTATGGTCCATCGGCAGAATAAGAAAGATCCCGGCATAGGTGGACACATCTCCACTTACTCTTCTCTGGCGACGCTGCTGGAAGTGGGCTACAACCATTTTTTCCACGCCACATACGGCGACGAGCCCGGCGACTTTGTTTATTTCCAGGGCCACGCATCGCCCGGTGTATATGCCCGCGGATATCTGGAAGGCCGTATCAGCCAGCAGCAAATAGAAAATTATCGCCACGAATTGCGTGATACCCCTGGGCTATCGTCATATCCGCACCCGTGGCTCATGCCTGAGTACTGGCGCTTCCCCACTGTTTCCATGGGCCTGGGACCGCTGAATTCCATCTATCAGGCGCGCTTTATGCGCTATCTCGAGAATCGCGGTTTGATCAAGCCGACGCCGCGCAAAGTGTGGGCATTCATCGGCGACGGCGAAACCGACGAGCCCGAGGTTCTTGGCGCGCAGTTGACCCTGGCGTCGCGCGAGAAGCTGGACAACCTGATTTTTGTGGTGAACTGCAACCTCCAGCGTCTTGATGGCCCAGTACGCGGCAACGGCAAGATCATCAACGAACTGGAATCGGCCTTCCGCGGGACCGGATGGAACGTAATCAAAGTGATCTGGGGTTCCGGTTGGGACGAACTGCTGGCGCGCGACCACTCCGGCATGCTGCTTAAGCGGATGGAAGAATGTGTGGACGGCGAGTACCAGGCTTTCAAGGCCAAAGATGGCGCCTTTGTGCGCAAGGAATTTTTCGGTAAATATCCGGAGACAGCGGCGCTGGTGGCGGACTGGACAGACGACGAAATCTTTCACTTGCAGCGCGGAGGCCTGGATCCACAAAAGGTCTACAACGCTTACAAGCGTGCGGTGGATCACAAGGGTGGCCCGACAGTGATCCTGGCCAAGACCATCAAAGGCTATGGGTTGGGCTCAGCACAGGCGCGCAACGCGACTCATCAGGAAAAGAAAATGACGGACGAGGCGCTCACGGCGTTCCGCTCGCGCTTTGAGATTCCTATTCCAGACAAATCCGCCCAGGAAGGCGCACCGTATCGCCCGCCCGACGACAGTCCGGAAATTCAGTACATGCAGCAGCGCCGCAAGGAACTGGGCGGTTATATGCCAGTGCGGGCAGGCCATCTGAAAGGGTTTGAAGCTCCGGGGCTCGATGCTTTCAAGGAGTCCCTGGAAGGATCGAAAGGCCGCGCCGTCTCGACCACGATGGGGTTCGTCAGCATGCTGCGTAACCTGATGAAGGACCCGAAAGTCGGGAAGCTGATTGTACCGATTATTCCTGACGAAGCCCGCACGTTCGGAATGGAATCGATCATCCGTCAGGTTGGCATTTATGCCAGCCAGGGGCAGCTCTACAAGCCGCACGACGTCGATATGCTGCTCTATTATCGCGAAGCAAAAGACGGCCAGATACTGGAAGAAGGCATCACTGAAGCCGGATCCATGGCGTCAATGACCGCGGCTGGCACGGCGTATTCCAACTATCGAGTGCCCACAATTCCCTTCTTCACTTACTATTCCATGTTCGGCTTCCAGCGCGTTGGCGATCTCATCTGGGCGTTTGCCGACGCGCGCGGCAAGGGCTTTTTGATGGGTGGAACGGGCGGCCGTACCACGCTGGCCGGTGAGGGCCTGCAGCACCAGGACGGCCATAGCATTGTGGTTTCTTCGACAGTGCCAACTTGCGCTACTTACGATCCAGCTTATGTTTACGAGACGGCTGTGATCATCCAGGACGGAATCCGCCGCATGTATCAGGAAGGCGAAGACCGCTTTTACTACATCATGCTCTATAACGAAGACTATGTAATGCCTGAGATGCCTGCCGGCTGCGAGGAAGGCATTATTAAGGGCATTTACAAGCTCAAAGCGGCTGAAGGCAAGAAGGCCACTGTGCAGCTCTTTGGCAGCGGCCCGATCCTCAATGAAGCCCTCCGCGCGCAAACCATTCTGGCCGAAAAATATGGCGTTCAGACCGACGTTTGGAGCGTGACCAGTTACAACGAGCTTCGTCGTGAAGCATTGGCTTGTGATCGCTGGAGCCGGCTGCATCCGGGGGAAAAGACGAAACAACCCTACATACTCTCTGTTCTGGAGAAAACAGATGGGCCGATCATTGCCGCCTCTGACTATATGAAGGTGGTTCCGGACCAACTGGCACCCTGGCTGGGTACCCGCCTGGTCACGCTGGGAACGGATGGCTTTGGCCGAAGTGACAACCGTGAGCACCTGCGGCGACACTTTGAGATCAATGCTGAGTCCATCGCCACAGCTGCGCTCTCCCGGCTGGCCCGAGACGGCAAATTTGACCCCAAGAAAGCACAGAAAGCTTTCTCCGATTTGGGTGTAAACATAGAAAAAGGCGATCCAGCCCGCGCCTGACCCTATCCCGCTAGTGGGGCAAACTGCTCATTAAAATAGCGATTTGCCCCACGAGTGGCCGGATTTCCTGGTTGTTTTCTCGAAATTCATCCCTGGAACCGCCTCCGTTAGATGCATGAGCGTAAGTCACTCAACTTTTAGCATTGACAAACCTACGGCCTTTACCCCATAATTAGCACTCGATAGGAATGAGTGCTAACAAAGCCAATCGACCCCAAACAGCCTTACTAAATCCCATTTTTCGAGCACCTCTTGAAAGGAGAATTTTCGCATGGCACAGAAGTTGACCCCGCTACATGACCGCGTTGTCATCCGCCGGCTTCAGGAAACGGAAACCGTTCGTGGTGGCATCATCATCCCCGACACAGCAAAAGAGAAACCCCAGGAAGGCATCGTTATTGCCGCTGGAACCGGCAAGTTTGAAAAAGGCCAGACCGTTCCCCTGGCAGTAAAAGAAGGCGATCGTGTTCTGTTCGGCAAGTATTCCGGATCGGAAATCAAGATTGACGGCGAAGAGCTGCTCATCATGAAGGAAGACGAGATCCTCGGAATCCTGAGCGGTTCGAGCAAAAGCGCGGAAAAGCCTGAAAAGGCCGGCGCCGCGAGACGGTAAGAGAGTAAATAGCAATTGGCTTGATTTGATTTTGCTAATTGCCAGTTGCTAATTGCTTACAACGTCGCAAGGTTTGAAATCTGAATTGCCGCAGATCGCGGCACAAATTTGATACGAGATATTGATAGGAGATTGCAACAATGGCAAAGATTATTGTGCACGGTGAAGAATCCCGCCAGGCGATCCTGCGCGGAGTGAATGTACTGGCAGACGCAGTCAAAGTGACTCTCGGCCCCAAAGGCCGCAATGTGGTCATCAACAAGAAGTTCGGTTCGCCTGTCATCACCAAAGACGGCGTGACCGTGGCCAAGGAAATCGAACTTGGCGACACTCTGGAAAACATGGGCGCGCAGATGGTGCGTGAAGTCGCCAGCAAGACCAGCGACGTGGCCGGTGACGGAACCACTACCGCAACCGTTCTGGCCCAGGCCATCTATCGTGATGGCGTAAAGACTGTTGCAGCCGGCGCCAACCCGATGGCCCTGAAGCGCGGCATTGAGCGCGCTGTAAACACGATTTGCGGCACTCTGAACAAAGATGGCGAGCGCAGCAAGGGCTACCTGGATACTTTCTCCAAGCCCGTCAGCGGCGACATGATTGCCCAGGTGGGAACGATCTCCGCCAACAACGACGAAACCATTGGACGCATCATTGCTGAAGCCATGAAGAAAGTCGGCAAAGATGGCGTCATCACTGTGGAAGAGTCCCGCACCATGGAAACCAGCCTGGAAGTTGTAGAAGGCATGCAGTTTGACCGTGGCTATCTCTCCCCTTACTTCGTGACTGACCCCGAGCGCATGGAAGCCATTCTCGACGATGCGCTGATCCTCATCAATGAGAAGAAAATCAGCACCATGAAGGACTTGCTTCCGATTCTGGAGCAGGTGGCCAAGGCCGGCCGTCCGCTGCTCATCATCGCTGAAGATGTCGATGGCGAAGCGCTGGCGACCCTGGTAGTGAACAAACTGCGTGGCACGATTCAGGTTTGCGCTGTGAAGGCTCCTGGCTTCGGCGATCGTCGCAAAGCCATGCTGCAGGACATTGCAATCCTGACCGGCGGAAAGGCCATCACGGAAGATCTGGGCATCAAGATGGAAAGCATCGAGATCGCTGATCTGGGCCGCGCCAAGAAAATCACGATCGACAAGGACAACTGCACGATCGTGGAAGGCAAAGGCAAGGGCACTGAGATCGAAGGCCGCGTGCGCGAAATCCGTGCACAGTCCGAAAAAGCGACCAGTGACTATGACCGCGAGAAACTGCAGGAGCGGTTGGCGAAGCTGGTGGGCGGCGTTGCCGTAATCAAAGTTGGCGCCGCGACCGAAACCGAAATGAAGGAAAAGAAAGCCCGCGTAGAAGACGCAATGCACGCGACCCGCGCTGCCGTGGAAGAAGGCATTGTCCCGGGCGGCGGCGTTGCCCTGGTCCGTTGCCAGGCTGCTCTGGATGAACTCAAGTTCAAGAATGACGATGAGGAAACCGGAATGGAAATCGTGCGTCGCGCCCTGGAAGAGCCTTTGCGCCAGATCGTCGCCAACTCCGGCGAAGAGGGTGCAATCGTTGTGGGCAAAATCCGCGACTCGAAAGACAATAACTACGGTTACAACGCTCAGACTGACAAGTTTGAGGACCTGGTTAAGGCCGGCGTGATCGATCCTACCAAGGTGACCCGCACCGCCCTGCAGAACGCGGCTTCCATCGCTGCTCTGATGCTGACCACCGAAGCTCTGGTCTCCGATGTTCCGGAAGACAAGAAAGCTCCGGCCGGCGGCGGTGGCGAGCACGGCGGCATGCCCTACGGCGGATAAGTTAAGCTAGCGCTCCGTATCACTCCAAAGCCCCGCAGAAATGCGGGGCTTTTTTTTGTCGCTTCGCTCCAACCCGCTTACGAGTCAAATTCCATCTCGAGTGCACTTCTGCCCTGATGCAGGTCGCTCGGCGCCCCACTGGGCCTCGCGCCCTTCAGAGAGGATTCAGTTCTGTCGCTTCGCTCCAAACTTGAGGCGTATGACAGGCGTATGAGCCTGCTGCAGAAATCCTGGGCGGAGCGAAGGACCTATTCTCCATCGGTAGATCAGGCGGCTCGGCGCACAAGCCGTCCTCGACGGCTCACTAAGCCCAACCCGACAAGCGCCCGCACCAGAAAAAAGCGCACCGGCGGAGGCCGGTGCGCTTTGAGTTTGGTAAAGCGACGGAGTTAGAACACCAGCTTCATCGCAAACTGCAACTGCCGCGAAGAACCTGAGTCGCCGGTTGCGAAACGAGTGTTGCTGATCACGCCGAAAGTAGAGACGGGAATCAGAGGATTGGTGGCACTTACCGCCAATGCCGGATTCGTGGCTACAAGTTGTGCGCCGCGTCCCGGCTGCCCGAAGTTTGGATGGTTAAGGATGTCGAACGCTTCAAAACGCATCTCGTGCGAGAACCTCTCATTGATCTTGGTTTTTTTGATCAATGAGAAGTCCACATTGTTGAAGCCCGGTCCGATGATCGAGTTGCGCCCCTCGTTGCCAAAATGCAGCTGACCGGCGGCGGTAGAAATTGAGAAGGTGGCTCCGGCGCAGCTCGGCGAAAAGGCCCGGGTTGGATCGCACAGGGACGGCGTGAAGTACTGAATGTTGCCGTTTGGCAAAGGCTGACTCACTATTTGAACTGCGCCTGGCTGGTCCGGCCGCAGCGTAGATAAACCCGTTAATCCGGAGATTCCCGTTACCACCAAATCCACTGGGTTGCCGCTCTGGTCGGAAATGATACTTCCTACCTGCCATCCTTCAAACACGCGGTTGTGTTTCAAGGCGGGCACGTCGTAAATGAAGTTCACAACAAAGCGATTACGCGCGTCAAAATCGGAAAGGCCTCTATCCCCTGCGGGGTTTGAGCTGTCCTGGATCACGACGCCCTGTCCGTTTTGTGATGTGTAATCGATCGATTTGGAATAGGTGTAGGAAGCGTTGAACTGCAACCCATGCCATGCACGCATGTTGGAGCTGATCCACAATGCATTGTAGATGGAATTGCCGTTGCTCACGTTATCCGAGATGTTGCCAACATTGGCGCCCGGTAATATCGGACTGTTCGTGGAGAGCTTCGGAAACGGGCGAATTCCCGTGAAGGTTGGTCCCGGGCCAAAACCAATAAACTGGTTAAGATTCACCCTGGTGCGGAGATCGTGTCCTTCCGATCCAAAGTAGCCCACCATCATGCTCCAATTCCTGGAGATCTGCTGCTGGATATTGAGGTTGTACGACTCGATATAGGAGTTTTTGAAATTGGGATCAACTATCGTCGGAGCCAGGCCGCCGGCCTTGGCATCGGCCAAGAGCGTGGTGTAGGTTGTCCGGCTCGTTGGTGTGGAGGCGACCCCATTGAACGCCAATGGGTTGCCGAATGGCGGGTTGCCGGTCAATCCTGTCACCAAATTCGTAATCGGCTGATCCGTCAGAATTGCATAGCCAGATCGGAGAATTGTTCGCCCGGTGCCGAAGACGTCGAAAGAGAATCCGACCCGCGGCTGGAAGTTCATATTATTCTGGTTATATGGTGAGCTCACTCGGGTCAGATTGGCTTGACCTCCGCTGATGATGAGATTTGAAAACCGGTCGAAAGCTTCCGTTGGAGTCTGGTTCCAGTCGTAACGAAGTCCCAGTTCCAGAGTCAACCGTTGGGAAACCTTCCAACTGTCCTGACCAAAGAATCCTAATTCTCCAGTCTGGATGCGGCTCGGCAGATTACCCGCAGAAAGCGAGAAACTCAGCGCCTTACCGGCAGCGAAATCACTGATGCTGTTGAAAGACAGGGCGCCGGCATCTCCGTTGAAATTGTTGTTATAGAAACGACGGAACTCTCCACCAAACTTGAAGGAATGCCGTCCTCTGATGTAGCTCAGAGTGTCACCCAGCACGGCCGTAGTGTCACCACGACCCTGCGGGAATCCAGTAGGCCCACCCAGGTTGATCCCGGTTCCACCGATCGATGTCTGTGGCAAACCGGCATTAAAGTTAAGTCCGTCCTGAATCCCAAAAGCCACTGGGTTTCGGGTGTCGTTGGGTGAGAAGACAATGTGGATGCGGTTGAATCCCAAACGGGCCTCATTCACCATGGACGAGGACAGGGTCTGATCGAGGCTCAGAGTAGCGATCTGGCGCTTTGATTCGCGCGTGTCACCGAAGCCGGGAATGGTATTGCCCTGCAAGATGGGTTCTTGCCGCAAATCGTGCTGACCAGCGTAATAGCCATGCAGTCTTACGTTATTGCTGATGTTGTGACTGATGTCTGCCGTTCCCTGTTGAATATCAACCGGGGCGGTGGCCGATCCCAGGAACTTTGTGCCCGTCGGATCATTCGCCGTGGGTATCAGTCCCAGTATCGCCTGGCTGGTGGCATTCCCACCGGCAGTAACCGTGTTGCGCTGCGCCGAGGTCAATACATTGGTGCTGAGAGTGAGTCCTTGCCGCTGACGCAAGCCTTCATAGCTCAGGAAGAAGAACGTTTTATCTTTCTTGATTGGACCCCCAAACGCCGCGCCAAACTGGTTGCGCTGAAACGGAGACATTGGCTGGCCAACAGGGTTAAAGAAATTTCTCGCATCCAACGCGTTGTTCCGAATAAATTCGAAAACTTCCCCATGGAAAGCGTTAGATCCAGAACGTGTTGCGATGTTCACGATAGCCCCAGAGTTGCGGCCATATTCAGCGCTGTACGTAGAGTTATCAACCTTGAATTCGGAAACTGTGTTGATCGACGGCTGGAAAGTGATCTGGTTCTGAACCATGTCATTCAAGTTGACACCGTTCACCATGAAATTCACGGTATCTTCGCGGTTGCCGGCGGTATTAATCGCAAATGAGCCCTGGCCACGCAGAGGAGCGGTAAGAAAGCCGTTCTGCGGCGGGGTCACGGAACCGGGGATCAGGAGACCCAGGTCGACAAAATGACGCCCGTTCAAGGGAATCTCCTGCACCGTCCGCTGGTTGATCGTCTGGCCCACGGTCATGGTTGTTGTTTCAATCACGGGCGCGGTTGCTTCAACCGTAACAATCTCAGACGTACTGGCCACTTTCAAACCGAAGTTCTGAACAGAATTTTGGCTTACCTGGAGAACCAGGTCTTTGGCCAGTTGCGTTTCAAATCCCGCGATCTGGACTTGCACGCTATAGATGCCTGGCGGCAGGGCGGGGACCTCATAGGACCCAGTCGAACTGGTCTGGGTGGTGCGTTCAATTCCCAGAGCTGTGTTTTTCACCGTCACCTTGGCGCCTACAACTGCGGCACCGCTTTGATCGGACACTGTCCCTTGAATGCTGGCTGTAGTTTGGGCAAGTGCGGTCGCTGCAAATACCAGAATGAGCAGCGGCAGCATCAACGGCGAAAAGGCTACCTTCTTTAACATCTCATCTCCCTCCTAAGGAAACGGCAATGCTATACACAGAGAAAAAAGCCTGAATTCGATTAATTTAAAGTTTGTTTTATTATTTTCTTTACGACGCTTAAAATTATGGCGAAACTAGCTTTGATTTGTTTCGTGCAACCCGAGTTCCATTTCCGGGAGATTGTAAGTAGCTGATTAGAAACTACGTTATGGTTGGACCAGGAGGAGTGGCTTCCAAAATCTGTAGAGACTGAAATCGAGCACTACCGAATTTGGAAGTGGACCAAACGCCGATAGAATCTATTGACGTAAATTCGTGGCGGCGAAAAGCGTGGAGTTGGCGTTTCAGATAGCCTGGTTATAGCAACAAATGCTGCTTGTGATCGCATGCTGACGCCGAAAAGTACTCTTGTATAGCGAAGGATTGCCTGCTTTTACTTCGGCTCAGCAGGCGTTGTCGGAATTGGTAGCCGGTTGCGGTTGGTGGCGCGAGGTCTGATGGAGTTCTCCGCCTGGGCCGGATCGGCATTCATCACGTCAACCGTGAGTGGACGCTGTAAAACCATTTCCAGCGCGGTTCCCTGGTCAATGCGCACGTCCTGCCCGCGCGTAAACAGCACCTGACCCAGACCAACTGCTGCGCCGGCCAGCCCGCCAATGCCTGCGCCTTTCCCGCTGCCCGTTGCTACTGCGCCCACGACGGTACCCGTGGCGCCCGTCTTTGCCACCGTTCCCGCATCTTTGCCTTTCTGGCTGTCGGCCTTTACCGTGCCTTCTTTGTCAGCGACCGTGCTGTTGCGAGAGCCGGGCGCATTTTCCAGCGCTCCAGGCAGGTCGATGGTATAGCCGTTCGGAAAAATCAGTGTGGTGAAATGGAATAAAATCTCGGCGCGGCCCTTGATCCGTCCCGCTCGCTTCACTTCGGCGATCTGGCCTTTTACATAGGTTCCGGCGGGAATAACGGCTACGTTGTCCTGAGTCACGGGAAAGCTTGTCTGGCAGTAAACGCCGTCACCAACCTTGGCGCTTTTTGTATCAATGGGACTTTTCAAGTGAAGCAGTACCTGAGTGCCGGCGGGTATCGTTATCTGCTTAAGTGCTGGTTCGCTGCCGCTGCCCGGAGCGGATGCCACATTTGTCTGCGCTGAAACAGCTATGGTGGAAGCGACGAGGAATAAGGCGAAGCCACGCATTTGTGAGTACCTCACTTGTCCCTATTGTAGAGCTAGCGCTAGAACGCGTCACCTGCTGTTTCTTGCTTGCTCCATTTCGGAAATAATGGCGGCAGCAGCTTTGGCGGGCTCCGGAGCGTGAGTGATCGGCCGACCCACTACGATATGGCTGGCTCCGTTGCTGATTGCCTGCCCTGGACTAGCGATTCGCTGCTGGTCATTGCTTTCAGCTCCAGCGGGGCGGACACCCGGCGTAACGATGGCAAAGCCTTCTCCCAACGCTTTTCTGACCATCAAAGATTCGCGCGGCGAGGTAACAATTCCCTGGCACCCGGCGCTCTGCGCCAGTGCCGCCATCCGCAGGACCTGATCGGACACGCGCCCGGAAACACCGGTTTCCTGCATATCTTCATCGTTCAGGCTGGTCAGGACCGTCACGGCCAGGATGTTGACGCGTCCCGCTGCTGCTTCTGTGGCCGCGCGCAGCATGGCAGCGCCGCCGCTGGCGTGGACAGTAAGCATATCGACGCCCAACACCGTGGCCGATTTCACCGCCAGAGCAACCGTTGTCGGAATGTCATGAAGTTTTAGATCGAGAAATACTCGACGGCCCGAGCTGACCAAGTCCCTGACGATGCCCGGCCCTTCGGCGATAAAAAGCTGAAGTCCAACTTTGTAAATGCCCGCAGCGTCGCCAATGCGCGCCACAAGTTTTTGCGCCTCACTGGCGCTGCCCACGTCCAGCGCGACAATGAGGCGTTCCCGCATCCCAGAGGAGGCGGGCGAGGCTGTGCCGGCAGGAGGATGAATGGCCATACTCCCTAGTATAGTATTTTTCGCTTATTGTGCGCTATAGCCACGGTTCAGGGCCACATTTTCCGGCTGAATCAGGTCAATGCGGACACGTTCAACGCCATCACGGAAATTGAGCATCCGGGCGGCGCTGTAGCTCAGGTCCATAATCCGGTTTCCTACGTACGGTCCCCTATCATTGACCCGAACAATAATCCACTTGCCGTTTTTCAGGTTCGTCACCTTTACGAAAGTCCCCAAAGGGAGTTTCCGATGCGCGGCTGTAAATTCGAACATGTCGAAATCTTCACCGCTTGCTGTGGTCTTACCGTGGAATTGCTTTCCATACCAGGAGGCGGATCCTACCTGGTAGGGTTTTTGTTCAGCTTTTGAACTCTTTTGTGTTTTCTGGTTCTGGGCTGACCTGGGTGCCATGGGGATGGCGCTGTTTTTTACCTGGGGTTGTTGGTGGTTTGGAACTGGTGCCGCCCCCACGTTGGCAGCCATACATAAAGCCGCCGCCAGAATGGACAGTACTCTGTTCATGCAAACTCCTTGACATACAGAATCTGGGTTCCCCTTTAGACGTCGACGGTAATTCTATGAAATAACAAGGCCTAATAGCAACCGCCTTATGTTCTCCTAAAACTCTGATCGTGTCTTTTTTACCACTTCCTGGAACCCCGTAAACTCCTTAAAGCTAAGTAACTTACCTTAACTATTGTACCCAGATTTAGATGCTTGTCGCCAAAAACCTGTTGTTTGGGGATTACCAATGATTTGCAGTTTAAGTGCCTTTGTTTTCAATGTCTTTGCAAATATTTTATTATTTTCGCGACGTATGCCCAGTAGTTCAGCGTTGGAGACAGCCAAGAAGCTGGGTTCTCGGCGGTTTCACTCTACTCACCTTCTTTATACTGGCCATATGGCTACGGACCGCGAAGTCGAGATCAAATTCAGAATCGACGACATTGAAGCCCTCACCGCCAGTCTCCAGACAGCTGGATTCCGCCTGATTACCCCCCGGACCCACGAAATGAATACCCTCTATGACCAGTCCGGCGGTAAGCTCCGGCGGCGAGGTGCGCTTCTCCGGCTTCGAGAATACGGCTCCCGATGGACCCTCACATATAAGGACCGAAGTGGACCACAGACCGGCAGGCACAAATCGCGCCGGGAGATTGAAACGCAGGTAGATAACGGCGAAGCCATGGCCCGAATCATCGAAGCAGTAGGTTTCAGTCCCAGCTTCCGCTATGAAAAGTTCCGCAGCGAATGGAGCGACTCCAACGGCCACGTGGTGATCGATGAAACGCCTATCGGAAATTTTGGCGAAATCGAGGGGCAGGCCAAATGGATTGATGCCACCGCCCGTCGGCTTAATATTTCCGTAAAAAACTACATCAAAGAGTCCTATACCGAATTGTTTGCAGTCTGGAAACGCAAGACCACGAGCAAGGCAAGGGAAATGACGTTCAAAGACGTAAAAGCCTAGATTTCATGCTCGCGTGCGTCTCATCCCAGTCAGTTAATCCCGGCAATTGGACATAGTTTTCGCGCTACAATTCCTCTCGTCCTGTTCCTTCCCTTCCCAGGAGTACGCGAATGTATGACTACATCATCATTGGCGCCGGTTCTGCCGGATGCGTGCTGGCCAACCGCCTAAGCGAAGATCCCACGGTCAAAGTCCTGCTGCTGGAGGCCGGCTGCCGCGACACCCGGAAAGAGATCCACATTCCACTGGCGTTCTCCAAGCTCTTTAAAGGCCCGTGCGACTGGACTTATTTCACCGAACCGGAACCGCAACTCGGCAATCGCAGCCTGTACTGGCCGCGCGGCAAGGTTCTGGGCGGCAGCAGTTCCATCAATGCCATGATCTATATTCGCGGCAACCGAGCTGATTACGATCAGTGGCGCGACCTGGGCAATCCGGGTTGGGGCTACGCGGACGTACTGCCTTACTTCAAAAAGTCAGAAAAACAGGAGCGTGGCGCATCGGAATATCACGGCGCTTCTGGGCCGCTGTGTGTGAGCGATCTGCGCACGGTCAATCCGCTGTCAGAAGCGTTTGTCGCGGCCGGCGAGGAAGCTGGTTTTCAGCGCAATTCTGATTTCAACGGCGGAGCGCAGGAGGGCTTTGGCTTTTATCAGGTCACGCAAAACAAGGGCAATCGTCACAGTTCGGCTGCGGCGTTCCTTCACCCGGTTGCA
>Ga0210400_10003473_pt1 | contig 13960 bp, 3 predicted proteins | sample IncBWH26MmetaG_FD_155456 | JGI IMG/M metagenome (GOLD analysis project Ga0210400, IMG submission 155456) | Forest soil microbial communities from Barre Woods Harvard Forest LTER site, Petersham, Massachusetts, United States - Inc-BW-H-26-M | ecosystem: Environmental > Terrestrial > Soil >...
TTGTTGTCTTGCACGGTGATCAAGTCTGCGCCGGTAGAACAGGGCGTGCGGTTAACGAAGACGTAGTTCGGGAGGTGCTCGAGTGAGCGGAGGATTTCATGCAGAGGCTGTTCGAAATAATGGAGTGAGCCAGAAGCGATGAAAACGTTTGAGCCACTCGCCTCAGCCACGGCATTCGCGAACCGAAGGCGAGTTTCGCCGCGTTCGGTCGCGAGTTTCTCACCGAGGGGTTTCTTCATTGGCAAGTCGAAGACGGTCCAGACGAGCCTATCTGGGAAATGCAGCTGGGTTTGGTAGGCATAAAACAAGTTACCTACATTGCCGCCAAAATCGAAGACGTGGCGCAACGCGGGAGCGAGCGGGGCAAGGTGGAAGAGAAGAGGGTAATCGCTCTCGCGAATCACGTCAGAAACTGAAGTGTGATAGCGGATTTCGTCGGGGTGTTCGTGCCCGGCCTGAATGTATTGCGATGCGCAGGCTTGAGCCGCCGGGAACGAGGGGAACACGCGGCGGAAGCCGAGCGAAGCGTTGAGCAAACTTAGCGCGATGCGATTGGACCGCAGCCGGGTGATGAGGTTCCAGCCGGCGGAATGGCCGCCGAGGAAATTGAGGAGGGAAGTTAGGGCGCGAATCTGAGCAATGCGGAGACGCAAGAGAAGAGAAGGGCGAGGCATGGCCGCTTCCCGGATGGCGTGCGGCACGGATTCGTTTGCAGCTCGCTCCGGCAGATCGCGAATGGCTGTGGAGACTTTTATATTTTCCCCAAGTGCGTGTAGACGCGACTGAGAATCTTTTTGACGACCAGGCCGCCAGTATTCGCGCGATTTTCCACTGCTGAGGGGCCGTGATTCGCCGCGGGTGTTGTGGAGTTGGCGCGAGGCACAAATGCCGGCAGAGGGTCGCCGGCGTCGTCTGCGAATTCGAAATCGGATATTTTGCGATTTGGGTTTGCTGCGATTTGCACGAACAGATCACGAAGCTGGCCAATCATGCGATTTACAGTGGTTGCTTCGTAGATGTCGCAGTCGTATTCGCAGGATAGCCGCCATCCGTCAGAGCTCTGCACCATAAAGAAATTCAGATCGTAGATCGCGCCCGGCGATTTGGATGGCACCGGGGTCATGGAGAGCCCGGCAAACTGAAGCGGCCTCACGAAATCTCGTTGATAGATGAGATTGATACTGTAGACGGTGGGGCGATTGGGATCGCGCTTCAGGCGCAAAGCTTCGACCACTTGCTGGAAATGGAGATCCTGGTGCGCGATGGCGTCTTCTACCGTGCGTTGAACACGGGCGAGGAGTTCGATGAAGGTGGGATCTCCGGAGAGATCGGTGCGCAGAATGACGGTGTTGATGAAGACGCCTATGAGCGGCTCGAGTTCGACACGATCACGACCTGCTAGAAGGGTGCCAACGTAAATATCGTCCTGGCGCGTGTAATGGGCGACCAGAATTTTTAGTGCAGTTAGGGACAAAGTATAAAGAGTGCAGCCGGGCTTTCGGGAGAGTGTCGTAAGGGAATCGGTGAGAGAAACCGGGAGCACGGTGGAAAGAATGTACGCGCAGTGGGTCTTGATGGGGGGGCGCGGATGGTCGGGTGTTATTTCGCAGGGTGGCAGATGGGCCAGTTTCGTTTGCCAGTAAGAACGGTGCGGTCCGGAGGCGACGTCTTTGTTCTGTTCATTTTTCCAAACCGCATAGTCGGCGTACTGAAGCGGCAGGTCCGGCAGGGTTGTTTGATTTCCGGAGGATAGCGCCGCGTAGTGGGCAGCAACCTCGTCGCTGAAGATGCCGATGGACCAGCCGTCGGAAACGATGTGGTGAATAGTCATCAAGAGCATGTGCTCTTGGTCGGCGAGTTTTAGGAGGCGAGCCCGCACGAGTGGACCCGTTTTGAGGTTAAAGGGCAGAGCAGCTTCTGCGATGGTGCGTCGTTCTTCCTCGAAATCGCGATCGGTGAATGCCAGGTGGCTCAAATCGTCGAGAGGCAAGGGGATGGTTGCGTCAGAGTGAACGATTTGGGCCAGGGCGCCATCGATCAGGGCGAAGCTGGTGCGAAGAATTTCGTGACGACGCACGATTTCGTTGATGGAGCGCTCCAGAAGGGAAGTATCGAGGGCTCCGGCAATGCGGAAGCGCACGGCGATGTTCCAGCAGGGATTGCCCGGTTCCAGGCGGTCAAGATACCAAAAGGATTGCTGCGCGAGGCTGGTCGGGAAACGATACACAGGTTCGCCCAAGGAGCCGGCGCTTGGCATTGCGGTCGACAGCGTAGAGCGAATCTTGCCTCTGCTGTCCATGTCAGGTGGCCTGAGGCGCGGCATCGAGCTGATATTGCTCGCGGGATACGCGCATTATTTTTTCAATCTTGGGCGCGGGCACACCTTTTTCAGGCGTGGCGCTAGACGCAGCCGCGAGCGCTGCGACCGTGCGCAGTCGAAGGATTTGTTGCGGAGCAAGGGTGATGCCGACTTGCGCGGCGCGAGCGATTATCTGAAATAGGTGGATGGAGTCGGCGCCGAGATCGAACAGGCTGTCGTGGACGCTCACCCGATCGAGGTGTAGAACCTCAGCGCAGACGGCGGCGAGCTTTGCTTCCGCAGGGGTGCGAGGAGCGATGAAGAGATTCTGCTCGGGAAGACTCAGCGCATCCAAGCGGACCAGGGCTTTGCGATCTACTTTGCCGTTCGGCGTGTGGGGCAAAGCGGGCATAAAGATGAATACCGAAGGGATCATGTACTCGGGAAGGGAAGCGGCGACCCAAGTTCGGAGATCTTCGGACGAGCACTTTTGCGAATCTTGCGGGACGCAATAGGCCACGAGGCGATTGCTACCGGGCTCGTCTTCCTGCGCAGTGACGACGCATTCGCGTATGTGCGGATTGCGAGCGAGGACCGACTCGATTTCGCCGAGTTCGATGCGGAATCCGCGCACTTTGACTTGGTTGTCCAGTCGACCCAAGAATTCAAGTGTTCCATCGGGGCGATAGCGAACTAAGTCGCCAGTCTTGTACAGGCGGTTGCCAGTTTTTTTGCTGAACGGGTCGGAAATAAAGCGTTCGGCGGTCAATTCGGCGTTTCTGAAGTAGCCCTTGGCTACTCCATATCCGCCAATGTAAAGCTCGCCGGGTACACCGATTGGTGCGGGTTGGTGCTTCGCGTCGAGAACGTAGAAGCTGGTATTGCGGATGGGCGGGCCGATGGTGACGGGACCTTCGCCCGCTTCGACGCGCGAGGTCGCCGACCAGATGGTTGTTTCGGTGGGGCCGTACATGTTCCAAAGCTCGCCGCGCTGCAATAGTTCGTTCGCGAGCTGTCGCGGCAGAGCTTCTCCGCCGCACAACATTTTTAGGCCTGATTGCCCTGCCCAGCCGACTTCGAGAAGCAAGCGCCAGGTGGCTGGGGTTGCTTGCATGACGGTAGGTTTCGATTCGTCCAACAACTTAGCTAGCACACGTGGGTCCTGTGCCGTTTCTCGGCTTGCGAGTATCAACTGCGCGCCAGTGATGAGCGGAAGAAAAAGCTCCAGGGCCGCGATGTCGAACGATAGAGTGGTCACGGCGACGAGGCGGTCGCTATCGTGAAGGCCGGGAGTCTCGCGCATGGACCATAGTAAGTTTGCGACATTGCGGTGCGTAACTTCGACGCCCTTCGGCTTTCCTGTTGATCCGGAAGTGTAGATTGTGTAGGCGACCGACGAGGGATCGAGATTAATGGCCGGGCAAGTCTCTCGCTCCCGCTCGATGAGTACCCAATCGCGATCGAGGCAGACGGCCCGCGTGTCAAAGAGCGGAAGATTCGGGACGAGTTTTGAATGCGTGACGAGAGTGGCCAGGGATGTCTCTTCCATGATGAACGCGATGCGGTCGCGTGGGTAGGCGGCATCGATAGGGAGATAGGCGGCGCCAGCTTTCCAAATACCGAGTAAACCAACCAACAGGTCCAAGGAGCGATCCAGCGCAATGCCCACGAGCGCGCCTGGGGTGACCCCGATTTTAATCAGGTGCCTGGCGAGTTGGTTGGCGCGCTTATCGAGCTCGGAATACGTGAGACTGCGTCCGTCGAATGAAACGGCGACGGCGCCGGGATTGCGGGCGGCTTGTTCCTCAATTAGTTCGTGGATGCATTTGTCGCGCGGATACTCACTTTGTGTCGCGTTCCAGTCGTGAAGAATCTGGCTAAGCTCCGCATTCCTGAGAATTGGCAAGCGATCGATTTCCTGCTGGGCGTCAGCAGACAGGGCTTCCAGGAGGGTTTCAAAGTGCGTGAGCCAGCGTGCGATCGTGTCGCGATCGAAGAGATCGGAATTGTAATCGCAGTCGATCAGAAGGCCTTGATCGGATTCTACGATGTTGACGAACAGATCGAAGTTCACTGCGGACTTGCCGTTCGGGTCGACTTCGACTTGTAAGCCGGGAAAATTGAGATTTCGGCCGACCTTCTCGAGATTGAATTGCACCTCAACCAGCGGCAAACGGCTTGGGTCGCGACGAATCTTCAGATTGCGTACAAGGGTGCCGTAGGTGTAGGACTGGTGATCGTAGGCGTCGAGAACCGTGCGCTTTATTTGTTGAAGCAGTTCGCTGCCGGACTGGCCCTCGATGAACTGGACGCGAATGGGCAGGAAATTGACGCAGTGACCGACGAGATTGCCGTTTTCCAGGAGTGACTGCCCGGCAGTGGGAATGCCGATGACGATGTCGTTCTGCGCGGTCAGGCGATGCAGCAAGGACGCGAAACCGGTTAGCAACGTCGCGAATAAGGTGCAGCCCTGCTTGGCGCCGGCGTGCCTGATCTGCTTGTAAGTGGGGGCGTCGATTCGGGCGCGGTAGGTTGCGCCTTTGAAAGATTTTACGGCCGGGCGCGGGCGATCGGTCGGCAGCTCGAGGACGGGAGGGAGTTGCTCGAATCGGTTGCGCCAATAGGCGGCAACTTCTTCGTCGTGCGCGGCTTCAGACTGCTGGCGGGCGTATTCGCCGAACTGCAGCACGGGCGGAAGCGCGGGGTTCGTCGCTTCGCGGCGAGCTGTGTAGAGCGCGCTGAGTTCGTCGAGAAGAACATTTGTCGACCAGCCATCGCAGACGATGTGGTGGCTGGTAACAATGAGGGCGTGCAGTTGATCTTCCAGGCGGAACAGGCGGAGGCGAAGTACCGGACCATTGATGAGATCGAAGGGAGTGGAAGCTTCTTGCTGTTTGGCGTTTTCAAACGCATTGGAACGCTCGGATGTCGACGCCGATGACAAGTCATCGAACGCGACAGACGGTTTGGCTGACTGGGAAAAACGGAGGGAGTTGCGCTCAGGAATTATTGTCGCGCGCAAGGCTTCATGGCGATTGACCAAGTCTTGTAGAGAGTCACGCAGAGCCTGGGCGTCAAGTTGTCCGCGCATGAGCAGAGTGAAGGATTCGTTGAAAGCGCAGGAGGCATCGTCGCCGAGTTGCGCGGAGAGCCAGACCTCCATTTGCGCTTCTGTCATGGGGACTTCAATGCTTGGCGCTGGTTGCTGAACGCGTAATACGGGAGCTGCGCTGGAGGTTTTTTCGATTCCTTGTGCGGTCAGCTCCGAGCGGCCTTGCAGAATTCCACCAGCTTGCATTTCTGCGATCGATTCATCAAACGCTCTCACGATCGTGGCGATGTCCGCATCGGAGTGCGTTGTGGTTAGGAAGCACGGGAATCCCTCGAGGAGATAAATACCCTTGGCACGAAGGTGATAGTGGAGCAGGCTTCCCAACGGGAAATCGGTGGGGAAGCTGAAATAAAAAATGCTGCCAAAGTTTTCAATGCGCGAGGGAACGTTGCCCTTTTCGAAAAGCGCGTTCAATGCGCTGACCAGCGAGGCGGTTTTTGCGCTGAGCTGTTGCTGAAGCTGTGGGCCTTGCTGGCGGAAATGATCGAGCACCGCTTTCACGGCGGAGAGAGTGAGCGGGTGACGGTGAAACGTACCCGCAAAGAACGTTACTCCGACAGATGGATATGAGTCGTCGCCGAACTGCCAGACTCCGCCGTCCAATGCATCCATGAATTGAGCCTTGCCGGCCAGTACGCCGATCGGCATGCCACCCGCGAGAACCTTTCCGTAAGTCGCAAGGTCCGCGCGGATATCGAAGAGCGCCTGGCAGCCGCCGGGATGAACGCGGAAGCCGGTCACGACTTCATCGAAGATTAATGCGGCACCAGAGTCCTGAGTGATTTTGCGGATGTCACGCAGGAATTCAACAGGCTGGAGGTTGGGATGGCGGCTCTGGACCGGCTCGACAAGGACCGCGGCTAGCTCGTTCGCATGGGAGTGAATCCATTGGAGCGACTCGGCGGTGCCGTAGTCCAGAACGACGATATTGCCCACGCTCTCCCGGGGAATGCCGGGAGCGATCGGCAAAGAGCGCGGCGTGTCGGCGCCCTTAACACCCTTTACCAGGACTTCGTCGAACATTCCATGGTAAGAACCAGCGAATAGCACGACTTTGCTTCGGCCCGTAACCGTGCGTGCAACTCGGAGTGCCGCGATGACCGCTTCGGAGCCGGTGTTGCAGAAGGTCATGCGCTCATTGCCGGTCATTTCGCAAAACATTTCGGCAACTTCGCCTGCGAGAGGTGTCTGAGGTCCGATCTCGAATCCTTCGCGGAGCTGTTGTTCGATGGCGCGCTCTACGAAGTCTGGCCGGTGCCCGAGCATGATGGGCCCGAAGCCATTGAGAATGTCGATGTATTCGTTGCCGTCGACATCCCACAAGCGTGAGCCTTTCGAACGCACGGCGAGAATGGGGTAGACTATTTCCTTCCACTGGGTGCGAAAACCGGAAACGACGCGCGGATCAGCGAGCCTAGCGCGGTATTGCTGTGTCATGCTCTTGGATTTGGGGGTCCGCTTTGTCCAGCGCACGATTAGGTCATGGATGTGCTTTTGCTGACGATCGGTGAGCTGCGTTGAGCTTGCTTTCTGCGGTGGTTTGTACGGCCCGAAAGGCTTGAACTCGGGCGAGTCTTGGGGCGCCGGTGCGGAGGGCGCAGGAGCAGCAGCTACGTTCGCGAGCGATGCGGGTACACCGGGGGCAACTGACGGCAATTCATTTTGCTTCTGAGGGGCGGAGGTCTCCGGGGCAAGGCCGCGCAGAACATCAAGTTGCTTCGCGAAAAGCTGGTTCATCGTTTGAACCTGCTCGCGCATCAGGCGCTCGACAGGCGATTCGGTCATGCTCAGGTTTCCGGTCGCTGGAGCCTGCGGTTGGTTCCTTAGTTGGGTTTGAGGGACGGCCGCAAGAGGAGCTGCTGGTTCAGGAACGACCTCGCGACGTTGAGCAACTGTCTTCGCAGGGATGGCTTCCGCAGGTAGCTGGCTATCGATGAATTCGGTGAGTGCCTTAAGCGAAGATTGATCGCCCAAAAGTTGGCGGAAAGTGACCTTCAGACCGAATTTGCTTTGCAATGCCTGGCTGACCTGCGTGAGGAACAGGGAGTCAAAACCCATTTCAAGAAAACTAGCGGATGCATCTGAGGGCTGAATGCGAACACCGGAGAGGTCTGCAAATATTTCGGACACCATGCTGGAGATGACTGCGGCGCGGTCGGCTGCGGGTTGCTGATCGGGGGTTGGGTCTTGCGAATTGTGAGTCACGCTCTGAGTCTCCTCAAAGGGCCTATTGGTACGTGCTGCTTCTGTCGCGGAAGCAGGCTCTATGGAGGAAGACAGCGGCGTCTGGGTCGCAGGCGCTTCCAACCAAAATCTTTTTCGCTCGAAAGGGTACGTGGGCAGGGAGACTCGGCATCGACGCTCACCAGAGTGAAGCGCATCCCATTGGGGTTGCAATCCTGCCGCCCAGAGCGAGCCAACAGCGCTAAGCAACGTGAGCGAGCCACCTTCGCTAGACGACGGATCTGGCAACGAGGAGAGGATCATCGCCGGATTCTGGGCGTCTCCGTTTGCGTCGCCATTTTGACGGGGCAGGTGTTGCCTGGCCAGAGTACTCAGCACATTACCTGGACCTACCTCCAGTAGAACTGCCCCAGGCCTGTTGAGCAGTTCCTGAACCCCAGCAGAAAATTGCACAGGAGCGCGGAGATGGCGGGCCCAGTATCCGGGATCCGTTGCTTCATTTTCGGAGATCCAATTGCCGGAAACGGATGAAACGAAAGGGATCTTGGGTGAATGTAAACGAGTCTGCGCTACACGTGACGAAAACTGATCGACGACCGGATCCATCATCGAAGAGTGGAAAGCATGGGAAGTGACGAGCCGCCGAGTCGGGACGCCTTCCTTCTTCAGTTCGGTCTCTAATGTGTCGAGGGCATCGAAGGGCCCTGCGACCACACAGAGGGAAGGAGCGTTGACGGCTGCGATGGCCAGTTGGCCGTTGAGGCGCGCGCGAATCTCGGACTCAGACAGGCGAACGGAGAGCATTCCGCCCGGGGGGATTTTTTGCATCATGCGGCCGCGAGCAGCGATCAGGGCGAGAGCATCTTCCAGAGAGAAAACGCCAGCGAGACAAGCGGCGACGAATTCGCCCACACTATGGCCCAGCATTCCTTGCGGCTGAATTCCCCAAGTCATCCAGAGCTGCGCGAGCGCGTATTCAATGGTGAAAATGGCCGGTTGCGCCAAGGCGGTGTCTGTAAGGGGGCGCTTTTCTGAATCGGACGCGTCCAGAGACGGATACAAAAGCGGGAGAAGGTCCTCACCGATATGCGAGCGGAGGATTTCATAGCAGGCGTCTACGGACTGCCGAAAGACAGGCTCGGATTCGTAAATCTGCCGGCCCATATTGGAATGCTGAGAGCCCTGCCCGGGGAAAAGAAAGTAGACACCGGCGCTGGCGTTCGCATTTTTGCGGGTCTGCACGCGTTTGCGATCACGTCGCGAAAGTGCGTCAATTGCGTCGGGAATACTGGAGACAGCGGCCCAACGGCGGTGAGGAAACGCTCGACGGCCGACTTGCAAGGTCCACACGACATCGGCGAGGCATAGTCCGGTGTTGGCCTTCAAGTGCTCGACGAGATTGTTCGTCGCATTCTCGAGAGCATGTTCCGACCGAGCAGACAAGACGAGCAATTGTGCGGGGCGTGCAGAGTCTTCTACAGTGTGCGCGGGCGGCTCTTCAAGGATGACGTGGGCGTTTGTGCCGCCAACACCGAAAGCGCTCACCCCGGCTCGCTTGGGCAATTCTTGCGGCTTCCATTCCGTGCGTTTGGCATTCACGTAAAAGGGGCTATTTCCAAGGTCGAACTTTGGATTTGGCTGTTGAAAATGGAGCGTGGCCGGCAAAATCCCGTGACGCAGAATGTTGGTTGCATTGATCAGCCCGGTTACACCGGCCGCGATGTCCAGGTGACCCACGTTTGTTTTGGCCGTCCCAATCGCGCAGAATTGCTTTGCATTTGTACTCGCGCGGAAAGCTTGCGTGAGTGCGGCCAATTCAATTGGATCGCCAAGGGGTGTGCCCGTCCCGTGCGCTTCGATATAGCCGATACTCTCGGGGCTGACGCCAGCCACTTCCTGCGCCATTGTGATGACCCGCGACTGTCCCTCAACGCTGGGCGCGGTGAAGCCGACTTTTGAAGAGCCGTCGTTGTTGATCGCGCAGCCCCGAATTACGGCATAGATCTGGTCGCCATCGCGAATCGCATCTTCCATTCTCTTCAGCAACACAACTGCTACGCCACTACCGAAAACCGTGCCGTTCGCACTAGCGTCGAAGGTTCGGCAATGCCCATCGGGCGAGGTCATTCCGCCTTCTTGATACTCTGTGCCGCGTTTTTGCGGCAGTGTGATTGAGGAGCCACCGGCGAGAGCCATGTCGCTCTGATACGTCATCAGAGACTGAAATGCCTGGCAAACTGCGATCAAGGACGTTGAACAGCCGGCTTGGAGCGTGAAGCTCGGGCCGCGCAGATTTAATTTGTAGGAGACGCGGGTGGAGAGGAAATCCACGTTGTTGCCAAGCATTTCCAAATAATTCGCAACTTGGTAGCCGCCCGTGAATTTGTGGATGAAATCGCTGCTGGTGCACAATCGCGACAAAAAATAAGTAGACGTGCTGCAACCGGCGTGCACACCGATGGAGCCGGGATAGGTGAAGGGGTCGTAGGCTGCATCCTCAAGCGCTTCCCAACAGCACTCCAGAAACAGGCGTTGTTGCGGATCCATGAGCTCTGCTTCGCGAGGGTAGATGCCGAAGAACTCAGCGTCGAACATATCGACGTCGTCCAAGATGGAGCGCGCACGGATGTAGGTGGGCCGCTCGGAAAGCTCCCGTGCTCGGGGAATTTCCAACTCTTCCACTTTGAAATGCGAAATGGCTTCTACGCCGTTGAGCTGGTTGCGCCAGAACTCGGCAACCGTTTTCGCGCCGGGGAAGCGTCCGGCCATGCCAATGATGGCGACTCCGTCGACTAGCGCGGCAGAGTCAACGCGGCTCACGATTCACCGCCGGAGCGGCGGCCGCGAAAGCGTGTGAATGCTTCGCGCTGGCGCTGCGCTCTTTCTTTCGAATCCGATGTAACGACGGTTTCCGATTCCCCGTGGCGCAGATGTTGGGCGAGTTTGCGGATCGTGGAAAATTCGAACAGGTCGGTAAGCGGAATTTCTGCCTGGAGGTGTTTTTGTAAATTCGAATGCACCGCAACCAGTAGCAGGGAATCGCCGCCGAGATCGAAGAAATTGTCGTCGAGCCCGACGTTCTTAACCTTCAGAATGCGCTGCCAGAGTTGTGCGAGCGTCTGTTCGAGTTCGCTATCGGGGACGCCCTCAGGAGCGGGATCCGGTTTGGATGGAAGTTCCAGCTTAGCGAGAGCCGCTCGATCCACCTTGCCGTTTTCCGAAAGAGGAAGGGATTGAAGTGCCACGAAGAATGCAGGAATCATATGTTGCGGCAAATGAGAAGCAGCAAACTCCCGCAATTCTTCTGGTGTGAGCCCGGAATCGGAGGGAACGAAATACGCGACCAGGCGCTTGCTTGCGTTGCTGGTATGCGCAATGACGCAAGCCTGCTTCACGCGGCCGTGCCGCTGGAGGACTGCCTCGATTTCACCCGGCTCGATGCGATGGCCGAGGATTTTTACTTGGCTGTCCACGCGGCCGAGAAAATCGATCGCGCCATCCGGACGCCAGCGAGCCAGATCTCCGGTGCGGTACATGCGCTGACGCGGTTCGTCGACGAAAGGGTCGCTCAGAAACTTGGCGGCGCCGGCTTCCGGATCGTTCAGGTACCCGCGGGCTACGCCGTCGCCCGCGGTGTACAGCTCTCCGATTTCACCGGGTGCGACTGGGTTTATATTTTCATCGAGAATGTAAACTCTCGTGTTCGAAACAGGTTTGCCAATCGGAATCGAATCTGGGAAGCCTTCGCCCGCATGCATGACGTGACAGCAAGTGAACGTCGTGTTTTCCGTGGGTCCGTATCCGTTGATCAGAGTTGTCGCGGGAGCGTGTTCGAGGAAAAGGCGGACGTGCTGCGGCGACAAGACATCACCGCCGGCGAGGAGCTGGCTCAGAGTTTGCAGCTCGTCGGCATGTTCTTCGACCATCAGGTGGAACAGGCCGGCGGTAAGCCAGAGCGTCGTCACACCGTGCTTGCGAACAGCATGAACAAGATCTGACAGGGACGAAGACTCGTGCGGTATTAGCACCAGCCGGCTGCCGTTTAGCAGCGCGCCCCAGATTTCGAAGGTGGACGCGTCGAAAGAGGGCGGAGCGAACTGGAGGAAAGTCTCGTCTGGTCCAAAGTGGCAATAGTTTGTTCCTCGAACGAGGCGGACGATTGCGCGGTTTTCAACCATCACTCCCTTCGGCCGGCCCGTGGAGCCGGACGTGTACATGACATAGGCGAGGTTTGTCGGACCCGCGCTTGGCCGGAGATTTTCTTCGGTTGTCGAAGAGCCTTCCGACTCATCATCCACAAAAATAATCCCGCTCTGGTTATTTGGCAGAAGAGAGGAAACCAACGATTTATTTGTGATAAGGAGGGGCTTGCCCGCATCCTCCAAAATCAAATCCAGGCGAGCCTTCGGATAAGCCGGATCGAGCGGCACGTAGGCGCCACCCGCTTTTAGCACTGCAAGGAACGCGACGATCATTTCGATGGAGCGATTCAGGCAGCAAGCCACCATCGATTCCGTCGCCACGCCGGCCAAGCGGAGGCGGTGGGCCAGGCGATTCGCGCGCCTGTTCAATTCGTTGTAGGTAAGCTCAACATCGCCACAGACCAGAGCAATGGAATCTAGGTGTTCGCTAGCGATTTCTTCGAACAGCATTGAAACACTTGCGTTGCGCGGATATTCGCTCCGGGTTCCGCTCCAGCTTCGCAACGGCTCAGGCAGGAAGCGCAGCGGTACAGCGGGTGCCACATCGGCAGATCGCTCTGGGCTGGAGATGATCGGCTGCATTTGCGCTCAGTCCAAGAGAATTTCTTTTTCGCCGAACAACCGTTCAGCTGTAATCCCGCGGCTGTGGCAGGTTTCCATTAGCCGATTGGAGTGGACGATGGGATTGGATTTCTCGGTGTACTTGATGCTCATCACGTAATTCAACCAAGGCTCTTGTCCCATCGCGTAAACGTAAACTTCCTTGCACCGAAACTGCTCGACGATCCCGAGAGCTCGATCGTAATTCGAGCCCGCCAGGCGCCGAGAGTGATCCTTCTGCCGCTCGATTTTTTGCGTCAGCAATGGGCCATAGATCCAAGACATCGGAGCGCCGTCGCATTCCATCCCGACGAACAGTGCGTCGACATCGCCAACGTCGCGATGCACGTGCCGGTACACATCCGGTGAAATGTTGCAGGAATCCGCCGCAAACATGAGCTTGTGCTTGCCCATTTTCAGAAGGTAAGCGGATTTTGTTTGTACGTTCAGGTCACCGTGTTCGCCAAGGAATGGCACAGCCGTGATAGACCCTTGCTCAAAGGGGAGTTCCTCCATTTCGCAGATTTCGGTCACATTGCGAAAACCGCATTGCTGTAACAGAAGCTTCAGCGACGGATCTTGCAGCGCACCGCCTCCACTTCGGGGAACCACGATTTGCCGAATGCGGTGGCGGAGTTGCAACAGGGTCTCGAAAAGAATGTGATCCTGGTGATTGTGCGTAATCAACACGTAGTCGATGACGTCGGGCAGGTCTTGGTAGGTGTAACGGGAGATATCGCTCTCATACGTATAACTGAGAACCGGATCGAGGAGCACACTAACCCCTCGCGTTTCCAGCAGAATGCAGGCATGACCAAAGTAGCGCCAGCGTGCGCCGTCTCCGTCGTACACCGGATAAGGCCGCGGGGCGTCGGCGGTGAGAAGCGAGCGAAATCGCGTTTGGTCCTGATCGGCCAGGCCGAGCTCATCCCAAAGCTGGCCTTCGGTTGACGGATTGTGCTTAACCTTAAAGAGGCGATCGAGGCGTTCACTTGCGAAGGGCATTTGCAAGTGAAGAGCATCGCCCTCGTGCAATCGCGGGGTGCTGAGCACAAAGGGTCTGTCGTCGCCGCTAATTTCGGAGAGCGCCACAGACTGCAGCCAGCAGTTGTAGTACGGACTTTTGTACAAGAGGGGTTCGATCAGCCGGAAAGAGGGATGATTGTTAAGGTCATAGACCAGCTCCACGTATCCTTGGAGCGCTTTCGGTACCTCGGCATATAGCGGCTCGAGACTGAAGCCCGCAGCCTTTTGTCTCAGTAGGGCGTCCAACTCTTCGATCGCGCGCGACAACGTGAGTAGATGCCCGCGTTCGCGCAACGTGCGGTCGCGCAATCTTTCCACCGCTTCTACTTGCCGTGGCTGGAGATCCATAAACGGACCTCCAAGGAGCCGGGGATCTTGAACGGCAGCTTCATGAGTTTCCGGCGACTCGATGTAGGACTCCATGATCTTCAAGTGGCGCTCGGTAATGTTTCTAGAGAGAGTGGCTGGCGGGATCAGATGAGCCCAGGCGTACCAGCCATCGATTAAGGGTTCTGCGACTACGTTTTGCTTCAGATA
>Ga0210400_10003474_pt1 | contig 13959 bp, 10 predicted proteins | sample IncBWH26MmetaG_FD_155456 | JGI IMG/M metagenome (GOLD analysis project Ga0210400, IMG submission 155456) | Forest soil microbial communities from Barre Woods Harvard Forest LTER site, Petersham, Massachusetts, United States - Inc-BW-H-26-M | ecosystem: Environmental > Terrestrial > Soil >...
GCTGGATTGGGCAAAGTGGAGCAAGACATTCTGTGGAATTCTAAAGAATGGATTACGGTGCATCATTGGATGGAATTTGGCCCTGGACGAATATGGTAAGCCAAATGTAGGCCCTTTCTCGTGCGGCGGTTTGGTCACGGTCCATTCTCAAACCAGGGAAATCATACGAAGCGGGCAGTATTGGGCTTTTGCCCACTACTCGCGGGCGTTTCGACGAGCAGCTACGATCGTTCAATCCGATGGTGAAATCAAAGACATTCATCATGTGGCCGCTGAGAACCCTGACGGTTCTCATGCTTTGGTTTTAACAAACACCGGCGCGGCCCCACGGACAGTTTGGATTAAACAAGGAAAAAGCGCGGTCGAGGTACCGCTTCCTGCTGATTCCGTTGTTACGCTTGGTTGGAATTCGTAAGGGATCCTTCACTCCGCGCCTTACGATTGCGTCACGACCAATTTTTTCGCGGCGCTGCGTTCAGGATGACAAAGCTTATAGGTTGAGGATAAGACTTAAGAATCATTTGCAATGGATATAGTAACTTCATCAAGATACAAACATTAGAAAACATTCAGCATTCGCGGCTTAACGGTTTATCCAGGCAGTCCCGCTTCATAAATTTCCCATTCTTTAGCTATACCAACGCCGTATCTATCCCCTGCTCGCCTGTACAGTAGTTTTATTTTTACTTCCAGCTTAAGCTTTCGGCGGCAATTGCTGGAGTTTCCGGCTCCCATACAACACTTGCCTTCAACGATTCACTCGATAACCCTACGCAAGGAGCAAACCGTGAAAGCAGATTCTCTTGATCCACGTCGATTTTCAAGAATACTGCGCCAATCTGTTGTGGCAGCAATGAGCTTGTTAGTTTTCTTCAGCTACAGTGCCAAATTGGTCCAAGCACAATCTCTCAGCTTCCTCCACACCAGCGGACAAAATATCGTGGACGCCAACGGCAAAATAATATCGTTACGCGGCGTGAACCTGGGCGGCTGGCTGACCATTGAAACCTGGATGACCCCGGCAGACTCTTCCGGCTTGCCCGACAATTTCAGCATTATCCAGACGCTCGATAACCGCTTTGGAGTGGCAACAGAGCAGAGCCTCATCAAGACCTACCAGCAAAGCTGGATAACAACGGCTGACCTAGACAACATCAGAGCAGAAGGCATGAACGTCATACGCGTGCCGGTATGGTGGGCAAATTTCGAAACACTCAATGGTCAATGGCGGTCCGATGCCTTCACCATGCTGGACTGGGTGGTCAGTCAAGCTGCTGCCCGCGGCATTTACACGATCATTGACATGCATGGCGTAGTGGGAGCGCAGTCCACCAGCCAGGATACCGGGCAGCAAAATCTAAATGCATATTGGACCAGCAGCGCGGACCAGGCAGCAACCAATCAAATAATGATGAATATTGCGGCCCATTACAACGGAAATCCAAATGTTGCAGCCTACGATTTGTTGAATGAACCGATGAATGCGCCCAGCAATCAAGCTGCCGTAAATGCCCAAAACGATCTCTACAATGCTGTGCGCAGCCAGGATCCAACACATATCTGCATTCTTGAAGGAACATTCGGCAGCTGGAATTGGGATATGCTTCCTCCTCCCTCTACCTTTGGCTGGACTAACGTAATTTATGAAATGCATGAGTACCAGTGGAGTGGAACGGCCAGCGCGGTAGAAAATGGAGCTGTCAATCAGGTCAACCAATTTAAGAGCCATGCGTCCTGGAATGTTCCGGGCTACATCGGCGAATTCAATGACTTCGCGAACGGCACCGACGTGTGGCAGTTCACAACCAACCAATATAACAACAACAATCTGAGCTGGACGGTATGGGCCTACAAGTCGACCAAGGGAAACTGGGGACTCTATGAGACAAACAACAGCCTGCCGCCAGTGCCCAATATTCAATCGGACTCGGCAGCAACCATCGCAAACGATTGGTCGCAGTGGACTACAGCAAATGCATTCTTCCTCAACCCGACGCTTGCACCCGCGTTGTTCGGCGGCGTGAATGGTGGCGGCGGTATTAACAGCAGTGCCTGGTACAACGTAGTCAATCAAAACAGCGGAGCGTGTGTGGACGCCACCGGACGGGGCACCACCAATGGCACCACTGTGCAGCAGTGGGCCTGCGGTAACCAACAGTCCAACCAGGAGTGGCAGTTCCAGCCCACCGATAGCGGCTTCTTCAAAGTTGTGAACCGCAACGCGCCAGCTGAGGTGTGGGACGTCCTGAATGTCGGCACCGCCAATGGCAGTTTGATGCAGCTCTGGAATTTTGGCGGAGGAACCAACCAGCAATGGCAGCCCGTCTCGCTCGGCAACGGCGCCTTCAAGTTCGTCGGACGCGGCAGCGGTCGCTGTCTGGATGTACCGAGCGCTTCCACGGCCAACGGTGTGCAGTTGCAGATCTTCGACTGTAATGGGACTGGCGCGCAGGCCTGGAGACTCGTACAGCAGCCCTAGCAACGCAAGGACCGACCTATCCAACAACCTAACCATTGATTGCTGCTCATAACAGCCGGTGGCTACAGAGTCACCACAAAGGAGACACGTCGATGATGTTTGATATGAATGGTAAATCTCGTCGTTGTGCAACTGTCGCTTCAAGGCAGTCGCAATCTGCTTTTGTTTCTCACCCCAAAATTCTGAAAGCTCTGGCTTTCACTCTATTAGTAGCCACGTTCTTTGCCGCCAGTGCAAGCGCCCAGACCACCTGGACTCTGGTCTGGAACGATGAGTTCAATGGTCCAAGAGGCGCGGCTCCCGATCCCTCAAAATGGACCTACGATACGGGCGGTGGAGGCTTTGGCAACGGTGAACTCGAGATCTACTGTGCGCCGAGCTCTAATACCTCTCCATGTAGTGCCAGCAACCCAAACATCTTTCAAGACGGCAACGGCAACCTTGTCATCCAGGCGAGAAACTCCGGCGGAACCTGGACCTCAGGCCGCATGAAGACCCAAGGGCTGGCACAATTTCAGTTCGGGCGCATCGAAGCCCGGATGAAGCTTCCCGTGGGCGCAGGCCTATGGCCGGCATTCTGGATGCTGGGTGCCGACATCGGTAGTGTCGGTTGGCCACAAAGCGGTGAACAGGACATCATGGAATGGGTCCAGGGATACGGGCCCAACGTCACCTCCTCCACCATTCATGGGCCTGGATACTCCGGGGGCAACGGAGTGGGGCAAACCACCGCATTTGCGAATGGCGGAAGAACAGATGATGCCGGCTATCATATCTATGGCGTGATCTGGTCGCAGGACCAGATGCAGTTCTACCGCGACGACTTCACACAGCCCTTTTTCACAGTGACTCCCTCCACTCCAGGCGTCAACGGTCAATGGGTTTTCAATCAGCCGTTCTTCATCCTGATGAATCTCGCCATTGGCGGCGGAGGTTTCCCGGGATTTACCAATAGTTCGACACCCAATCCGGCGACCATGCTGGTCGACTATGTTCGTGTTTACAGGGCCGACAGTGGTGGCGGCGGTATTAACAGCAGCGCCTGGTACAACGTAGTGAATCAAAACAGCGGCTCCTGCGTGGACGCAACCGGATTTGGCACCACGAATGGCACGGCTGTGCAACAGTGGGCCTGCGGCAACCAACAGTCGAACCAGGAATGGCAATTCCAGCCCACCGACAGCGGCTTCTTCAAAGTTGTGAGCCGCGGCGCGCCTGCTGAGGCGTGGGACGTCACCAACGTTGGTACAACAAACGGCAGCCTGATCCAGCTATGGCAGTTTGGCGGTGGCTCCAACCAGCAATGGCAGCCTGTTTCCCTTGGCAATGGCTTGTTCAAGTTCGTTGGACGTGGCAGCGGCCGATGTTTAGATGTGCCCAGCGCTTCCACTGCCAATGGCGTGCACCTGCAGATTTTTGATTGCAACGGAACCGGCGCGCAGGCGTGGTCGCTCAGACAACAACCCTAACCTGGATTATTCAGACGTTAAAAAAAACAGTTCGTCATCCTAAGATCTACTCGCGCGCCAGCGCGGGTAGATCGGAGGGACCTTGAAAGACATACTTCCCAAAAATCCGAAAACCTTCCGAAGTAGCCGCTACGCCGCTACGTTTACTCTGTTTTTTCGAGAAACTGCAAAATTGCATCACACCCCGGCACATTTTGGGATCGGCGCGTTGAAAACATTGGGGTTATGTGTAACGAGCTATTTTTTTGTGCCAACTTGAGGCCGATTTGTGCCGCCTTGAAGACCGTTTGTGCCGACTTGAGCGCCCCCGGTGCCGACCTGAACGCCGTTTGTGCCAGCCTGACTCTTGCGGGTGCCGACTTGCACTGCGCAGCTGAATTATCACGAATTGGGCACCTTCTTTTGTCCAAAGTAGTATTGGAGTAGTAATAGAGTATAAAAAAGGGTGGGGGGTAACCACATAAAACTACCGCCCACACGAATGGCTACGAGAGAAAAAGACCACGAAAGTTAGTGTCCTCGCGGATGACAACGGGTTCGTCGAGATTCCTACCTTCCCGCTGAGTATACAGCTATTACTAAGACGGCGGCCAGGAAAATTTACCCCTAAATGTTTGGCGAGATCAGGAGGGACTGAATTATCCCCAGCACGATTACCGGTCTCGTGCAGGCCTTTCCCAGTAAATGTTATACTAAAATATAACTTAAAGAGAGATGCCTATGCACACAACAAATCTACGTAAGGTCGGCGGTTCGATCATGTTATCTGTACCGCGCGCTGTGCTTGAGATTCTAAATTTGCAGCCAGGAGCCAAGGTCAGCCTCGAAGTACGAAACGGCCAGTTGGTCGTGGACCCGCAGCCGCGACCGCGCTATAGCCTGGCTGAACTGCTCAAGCAATGCAATCCTAAGGCGCCCCGCAGGAAGGAAGAGCGTCAATGGCTCAATGACAAACCTGTGGGCGGCGAGCTTATCTGATGAAGCGTGGCGAAATCTGGTTGGTCGCGCTTGATCCGACGCAGGGACATGAGCAAAAGGGCCGCCGTCCGGTTCTGATTGTGTCGCCAGAGGCATTCAATCAGGTCACGAGAGTGCCTGTGGTTCTTCCCATCACGACCGGCGGAAGTTTCGTACGGATGGCCGGGTTTGCCGTGCCGCTGACGGGTGCAGGAACGAAAACCACAGGTGTTGTCCGCTGCGACCAGCCCCGTGCGCTCGATCTGAGAGCGCGCGGCGGCAAGAAACTGGAAAGCGTTCCGAATGCGATCATGGAGGAGGTCCTCGGAAGGCTGGCGCCAATTTTTGAATAACCAGAAAAGCGACCGACGTCAACGCGAAGAGATTTTTGGCTGGCCGGCCGTTTCGGGCAGCGTGAGCGTACCTTTCAGTTCAATCCGCTTAACGGAGCGCCCTACCAGGACTTCGAACTGGCCCGGCTCGGCCCGCCATTGTTTCGAGTTCACGTCATAGTGGGAGAGGGAGCGTTCATCCAGAGTCAGGGTAACTCGCTGCTTCTCACCCGCCCGCAGGTTCACTCTGGCAAAGCCTTTCAGTTCTTTGGGTGGATGCGGCAAGCTGGCATGTTTGTCTGCTACGTACACCTGCGGTACCTCAGCCCCATCGCGCGTTCCAGTATTGGTTACGTCGAAGCTCACTTGAAAACTGTGGCCTGATGAGTTCGTGCCGCTGTTCGTCTTTGACCCTGCTGCTGACTCGGCTATCGACAGGTTGCTATAGGTGAAGCTGGTGTAAGACAGTCCGTAACCGAAGGGGAAGAGAGGCTCTGTGCCGTTATGTTCATATCCCCGATAGCCTACGAAGATACCTTCTTTATAGACAACCTTTTTCCCATCAGGACCAGGGTAATAGCTATCGTGAGTGGGGTTATCGCTTTCGCGCCGTTCAAAGGAAACGGGAAGGCGCCCGGACGGATTGACCTGCCCAAACGCAATCTCTGCGAGGGCCGTTCCGCCCTCCTGTCCGGGATACCAGGCCTGCAGGACGGTTGAGACACGATCGATCCATGGCATCATATCGACCGCTCCTCCGGATGTAACTACCACGATAGTGTTTTTGTTGACCGCTGCTATCTGCTGGATAAGTTCTTCCTGGCCCAGAGGCAGGCGAAAGGTGCGGTCGGCGCCTTCGCTCTCAGTCTCCGGATCAAACCCTACGGCGAGCACTACCGCGTCCGCTTTGGCCGCCAGCTTTTTGGCGCTTTCGTCGACCACAGAGTCGTGGCGGACAATTCCCACCTGGAGTCTTCTTCCCAACCATCTTGATTGCCCATGGTGTTCCAGCACGATCTTGTGCGGTGCGGCTTCGAGTGAGAAACTTTTCCAATTTGCCAGGGTCTTTGCCGACTTCCAGTTGTCAAAGACCATGTCTCCATCCACGTAAAGCCGATAATAACCGCCGTCCTCTCCCGTTGAGGCCACAAAAATATCGTAGACTCCCTTACTCTGAGCGGCATAGTAACCTGTCCACCGCTCGGCAACCCCGCCCCTGGGCAAGGCGGCACGGGACTGCTGGGTGAAATTGATGTGCTGATCCGTTCCAGTCGTGATCGGTGTTCCTTGCAATTCGGGATCGCTAAAGTACTCGACATGCAGACCCGGCTGCCCATCGACGGGAGCAGTAGAAAAATTCGTGGCCTCCGCCAGTTCGCTCAAAGTCGACAGGCCCCGCGCGTAGTATGTTTGGGCACCAGTGCCTGAGTATTTGCTGAAGCCCTCCATAATGCTGACGGCTGCGAAAGGCTGCACCCTGGCACTGCCTCCACCAACGGGAACTGCGGGATAAGCATCGGGGCCGATAACTGCAACTGACTTGATCCGCTCTTTATTCAGCGGCAACAGCGAAGCATCATTTTTCAACAGCACGATGCTCTCACGCGCCGCCTGCAAAGCAACCTGGCTGCCTTGCTGGTTAGCGCGCGGGATGGACAGGTCTAGCTGATCGTGGTCGAGCCACCCGAATTCGGCTGCCTTGCGGAGAATTCTCCTCACCTTGTCGTCAATGGTTGCAGCCGAGACCTTACCCTGTTCGACCGCCTGGAGCAGCGTGTGCCTGTTCATCAACTTACCGGAAGGCATCTCCAGGTCCAGACCACTATTAGCGGCTTCCACAGCGTCGTAGGTTGACGTCCAATCGGACATAAGGACGCCGTCGAACCCCCATTCTTTCTTGAGAACATCTGTGTTGAGATACCTGTTCTGCGTCATGTGGACGCCGTTCGTCAGATTATAGGAATCCATCACGGCGCCAACATGCGCCTCTTTGACCGCGGCTTCAAACACGGGAAGGTAGATTTCACGCATGGTGCGCTCATCAATCACTGAATCGGAGTTATGGCGATCGAACTCCGAGTTGTTTCCCATATAGTGCTTGATGGTAGCGCTTACTCCCTGGCTCTGAACGCCCTTGATGTAGCTCACAGCAATGCGAGAGGCGAGAAATGGATCTTCGCCGAGATATTCAAAATTTCTTCCGTTCATTGGCGCTCGATAGATGTTCACGCCTGGTCCCAGCAGAAAATGCACTCCCTTGGCCCGCGCATCCCGGCCGAGCTCGTTGCCCACACGGCCGGCGAGATCAGAATCCCATGTAGCAGCCAGCGCGATTCCCCCTGCCATGGTGGTTGCCGGTCCATCGTTGCGTACTCCGATCGGCCCATCGGCCATCTTCAATCGAGGCAGTCCCAGCCGGGGAAAGCCTCTAACATAGAAGCTATCGACACCGCCCAGCATGTCGATCTTCTCCTCCAGGGTCATCCGGCCAAGGATTGATTCCACTCGGCGCTCAATTTCAGGAGTAGCAGCATGGACTATGGGAGAAGGAGCTTGCGCAATGAAACAAAGAATAATAAAAGCAGCGAAAAGTTTGCTAAAGAGAGTATTTACTACAAAGATAGCAAGATTGCGTATATTCATTGTAGATTGATTCCTTAGACTGCATCTGCAGTGACAAGTCTGGTCAAGTAGATTCTGAAGTACTATCTTGATTTATGGTTTGCGAACGCATGAAAAGCGACTGTCTTTTCATTGTGTTTTCGTCGCCGCGGTACTACCTCTCACACCGTCAGGACCACGAAGGAGCGCACGATTATAGGCATGGGGTAAGAGCTTGCGTCAAGAGTAATGTAAAGGGAAAAAGCCAGGATATACGATGGGTATATTTTAGAGTACTACCATTGTATAGGACAGGCAGCGCCAGCTTCTGAACTATGGTTTAACGATCATGCCTGGACCAAACTGCTTCATTACTACCGAAACTTCCACCTAGAGACGCGTACCGCTTCCAGCCGATGAAGCATCGCGCGAGAGACCTGCGGCGGTGGAGCCATTTTCTTCGATGTCCTGAATGTCCTGAATCGTAAGAGCGCGCAGCATATCTTCGACCAGCCGGCTCACCTTGCTAAGGGCATGGTAACCAGGGACGGACTCCAGGTGACGCCAGTGTTCGCCGTGAAGACCGCTCCGCCGTGGTCCATCGCTTGCCTTGATCACGTCGAATACGGAAATGCGCCTCGGGTCACGGGCGAGCGTATATCCGCCCCTAGTCCCGTGGTGGGACATCAGCACCCCGGCTGTGGCAAGCCGCTGGAGGATCTTGGCCAATGCTTCATGGGGCAATCTGTAGAATTCCGCCAGATCATTGGCACTGAACGAGCCCTCGCAAGCGTGTCTTGCCAAGTGCCGCGCAGCGAGGAGACCGTAACACGCTCTCCGAGTTAACAACATAACGAATCCCGCTGGTCTGGCCGATTCAGACCGACACGCCACCGGGGGCCACCAGCCTAAGACGACGTGCAATTGGGCCGGAAGCCGCCAGCTTGCCGAACCTTTGCCGCAGGGCCTGGCAGCTGTGCCATCGACGCAGTACAATTAAATTGTACCAGATCAGTACTATTTAATCTGTGTATGCAGGCGCGCTTCTGAGACCCTGAGGAGAGGGCATTAACGAATGATCCGACTAGGCAAATTGACGGATTACGGATTGGTCCTGATGACTCACATTGCGCAGAACCACGATCGGTTGCTGCACACTGCGCGCGACCTGGCCGTCGAGTCACGGCTGCCCTTGCCAACAGTAAGCAAGCTGCTGAAGGCGCTGCTGCAGGGTGGGCTACTGGTCTCGCACCGCGGCATCAAAGGTGGGTACAGTCTAGCCAGGAGACCGCGAGAGATCTCGGTGGCTGAAATCATTGCTGTACTCGAGGGGCCTATCGCGCTCACTGAATGCAGCACTGATATTTCAGGGTTGTGCGACCTGGAGCCCTGTTGCCCCATCAAAAATAATCAGCGGATCATCAGCCAGGCCGTGCGCGGGGCGCTGGAGAACGTGATGCTTTCCGATCTTGGTCAACCCTTACGCCTGACCACCATCAGGAATGCGCGCGGAAACCTAGTGCCTACTATTGATTTTGTATCTGGGAGAATGCAATGAACACCAACGTGAACACCATCCAGGATTTTGCCGACCGGGAGTACAAGTGGGGCTTCGTTACCCACGTGGAGGAGGAAAGGGTCCCCAAAGGGTTGAACGAAGACATCATTCGTGTGATCTCGGCCAAGAAAGCTGAGCCGGAGTTCATGCTCCAGTGGAGGCTGAAGGCATATCACCACTGGGCGTCTCTGGAGAAGACGCAGGCAGAACCGAAGTGGGCCAATATCAAGTACGGGCCGATCGATTACCAGGAAATCGTTTATTACTCGGCTCCCAAACAGAAACCCGGTCTGGCGAGCCTGGAGGAGCTGGATCCGGAGATTCTGCGCACCTACGAAAAACTGGGTATTCCACTCGAGGAGCAGAAGCACCTGGCCGGCGTGGCGGTGGATGCGGTGTTCGACAGCGTCTCTGTGGCTACGACCTTCAAAGAGAAGCTGGCCGAGCTGGGAATTATCTTCTGTTCCTTCTCGGAAGCTGTGCAGAAACATCCGAACCTGGTGCAGAAGTACCTGGGCTCGGTTGTGCCCTATAGCGACAACTTCTTTGCCGCCCTGAACGCAGCCGTGTTCACCGATGGGTCTTTCGTCTATGTGCCGAAAGGTGTTCGCTGCCCTATGGAGCTTTCCACCTACTTCCGTATTAACGCGGCGAACACGGGCCAGTTCGAACGCACGTTGATCGTCGCCGACGAGGGCTCCTACGTCAGTTACCTCGAAGGCTGCACGGCGCCCATACGCGACGAGAACCAGTTGCACGCTGCCGTGGTCGAGCTGATCGCGCTCGACAACGCGCAGATCAAATACTCGACGGTGCAGAACTGGTACCCGGGCGACAAAGAAGGCAAAGGCGGAATCTACAACTTTGTGACCAAGCGGGGCAAGTGCGTGGGCGTGAACTCGAAGATCTCCTGGACACAAGTGGAGACCGGCTCAGCCATTACCTGGAAGTATCCGAGTTGCATCCTGCAGGGTGAGAACTCCGTGGGCGAGTTCTACTCGGTTGCCCTCACGAACAACTACCAGCAGGCCGACACCGGGACCAAGATGATCCACATCGGCAAGAACACGCGCAGCACCATCGTCGCCAAGGGCATCTCCGCCGGCCGCGGCCAGAACACCTATCGGGGCCAGGTGAAGATCTTGAAGGGCGCCACCGGCGCGCGCAACTACACGCAGTGCGACTCACTCCTGATCGGAGACAAGTGCGGCGCTCACACCTTTCCGTACATCGAGGTCAGGAACTCAACCGCCCGCATGGAACATGAGGCTTCCACGTCGAAGATCGGCGAAGACCAGCTCTTCTACCTGCGGCAGCGGGGGCTGAAGGCGGAAGATGCTGTCTCCATGATCGTGAATGGCTTCTGCAAGCGTGTGTTCCGCGAACTACCCATGGAGTTTGCGGTGGAGGCGCAGAAACTGTTGGGCGTAAGCCTGGAAGGCAGCGTCGGGTAAGGCTGAGACCCGCAGGGAGTATTACAAGAAGATAGCTATTGAAAGGAATGCGAATGAGCTTGCTGGAAATTAAGAATCTGCACGTCACAGTGGATGCCCACGAAATCCTCAAGGGGATTGACCTGAAGGTGAACGCCGGCGAAGTGCACTCCATTATGGGCCCCAACGGCTCAGGCAAGAGTACGCTGGCGCAGGTGCTGGCCCGCCGCGAGGCCTACGCGGTCAGCGCCGGCGAAGTGTCGTATAACGGCAAGGACCTCCTGGCCATGAAGCCGGAGGAGGCTGCCTGTGAAGGCATCTTCATGGCCTTCCAATACCCAGTAGAGATTCCCGGCATCGGCAACGCTTATCTGCTCCGGTCCGCGCTCAATGCAATCCGCACGTACCGGGGGCTGGATGAGATGGATGCCATGGATTTCCTGCCCCTGTTCCGCGAGAAGGTGAAGCTGCTGGAGATGGACGAGAAGCTGATGAACCGCTCCGTGAACGAGGGCTTCTCCGGCGGCGAGAAAAAACGCAACGAGATCCTGCAGATGGCGGTGTTGGAGCCGAAGCTTGCGATTCTGGACGAGACCGATTCAGGCCTGGACATTGATGCGCTAAAGATCGTGGCCCAGGGCGTTAATGCCATGCGCAACCCGGAGCGCGCCATCATCGTGGTAACTCACTACCAGCGCCTGCTGAACTATATCGTCCCCGACTTCGTCCACGTGCTGGTGGATGGACGCATCACCCGTTCGGGCGGCCCGGAACTGGCGCTGGAACTGGAAGAGAAGGGCTATGGCGCGATGGAAGCAGAGCCACGACATGCTACACCCGCCTAATGAAAACAAGGGAAGTACAAAGTGATCACGGCAACTCAGCAGTTGGAAAATTATCTGGAAAGCTTCAGCGAGTTCGAGAAGCTTGCCGCCGGCCACGCCCTGCCATGGTTGCAGAAGCTGCGCCGGGATGCGTTCGCGCGTTTTTGCGACGTCGGGCTCCCATCCACTCACGACGAAGACTGGCGGTTCACCAACGTATCTGCCATCGGGCGAACTCCATTCCGGCTTATCCGCAACGATCGCACCCGCCTGTCGCAACAGGAACTGGAGCCGTACCGAGTTCCGGGTATTGCCTGTCAACTCGTGTTTGTGAACGGACGCTTTGCGCGCGAGCTCTCGTTGCTGGGCAAACTGCCCCATGGGGTGAAGGTCAACGGTCTCGCCGGAGAGATTTCAGGCAATCCCGGAGCGATTGAACCGCACCTCGGCCGCTACCTTGATACCCGCCGGGATGCCTTCTGTGCACTGAACACCGCTTTCATGGAAGACGGAGCCTATATAAGTGTCTCCAGAGGCACGCTGGTGGAAGAGCCCATCTACTTGCTGTTCGTCTCGAGCGGAGACGATGCCCCTTCAATGAGCCATCCGCGCAACCTCGTTGTGGCGGAAGAAGACAGCCAGGCCACGTTCGTGGAGGACTATGTGTCGCTCGACGGCGGCACGGTGTTCTGCAACACGGTCACGGAGCTGGTGGCCGGCGACAACACTGTGCTTTCGCACTACATGATCGAGCGCGAGCACAAAGAGGCTTTCAACATCTCGACGCTGCGTATCCAGCAAGGAAGAAGCGCCAATATCGTGTCGCACTCGGTGCTGCTGGGCGGCGCGCTGGTGCGCAACAACGTGCACCCGGTGCTGGCAGGCGAAGGGGGCGAGTGTCTGATTAACGGGCTCTTCATCGGCAACGGCGAACAGCACCTGGACAACTACATGCTGGTGGAACATGCCAGCCCGCGCTGCGGCAGCCGGCAGTTCTATAACGGGATCCTCGATGGCCATGCACACGGCGTTTTTCACGGCCGGATCATCGTGCACAAAGATGCTCAGAAAACTGACGCCAAGCAGACCAACCGCAACCTGCTGCTTTCCGATGGCGCGCAAATCGACACCAAGCCGCAACTGGAAATCTACGCGGACGACGTAAAGTGTACCCACGGAGCCACCATCGGCCAGATTGAGGGGGACGCCCTGTTCTATCTGCGCTCTCGCGGTATCGACGAGGTGTCCGCGCGCAAGCTCCTGCTCTTCGCCTTCGCCAGCGAATGTCTCGACCGTATGAAGCAGGGGCCGGTCCGCAAGCACGTGGAAGGACTGATCGACGACTGTTTGTTCCAATTGGCCAAGGCGCCTGATGGGGCGAGAGGGGACCGTCGCGAGGACACCGGAAGAAACTGGGAGGAAATTGGATGACTACCGCCGCCAAGAAGTTACCGAGAGAGTGCCCTTCACCGCAGCTACGCGACGCCGGTATGGAGTTTGACGTGGATAAGGTCCGCAGTGACTTCCCCATACTCCGGCAGAGAGTTCGCGGCAGGGGGCTGGTTTACCTGGACAATGCAGCCACCTCTCAGAAGCCACAGCGGGTTATTGACGCGCTCCGTCTCTACTACGAGCGGGACAACGCCAACATCCATCGTGGCGTACATTTCCTTTCCGAACGTGCGACGGAAGAGTTCGAAGGGGCGCGGAGGAAGGTGCAATCGTTTCTCAACGCCGCCGATGCAGGCGAGATCATCTTTGTTCGCGGCGCCACAGAAGCCATCAACCTCGTGGCGCAGACCTACGGCCGCACCAACGTTCACGCCGGCGACGAAGTGCTCATCACCGCCATGGAGCATCACTCCAACATTGTGCCCTGGCAGATCCTGTGCGAAGAGAAGGGCGCACGGCTAAGAGTCGTTCCGATCAGCGACAGCGGCGAGCTGCTGCTCGATGAGTTTGAGAAGCTGCTGGGACCGCGAACCAAAATCGTCGCCGTAACGCACGTCTCCAACGCGCTGGGCACGATCAATCCTATCCAGCGGATCATCAAAATGGCACATCAGTGGAACATCCCAGTGCTGATCGATGGAGCCCAAGCCGTGCCTCATGTCAAAGTAGACGTCCAGGCCCTGGATTGCGGCTTCTACGTTTTCTCCGGTCACAAGGTGTATGGTCCAACCGGCATCGGCGTCCTGTATGGCAAATCCGCCCTGTTGGATGCCATGCCTCCGTACCAGGGCGGCGGCGACATGATCAGTTCAGTGACCTTCGAGAAGACGATCTACAACAAGCTGCCTTACAAA
>Ga0210400_10003475_pt1 | contig 13955 bp, 15 predicted proteins | sample IncBWH26MmetaG_FD_155456 | JGI IMG/M metagenome (GOLD analysis project Ga0210400, IMG submission 155456) | Forest soil microbial communities from Barre Woods Harvard Forest LTER site, Petersham, Massachusetts, United States - Inc-BW-H-26-M | ecosystem: Environmental > Terrestrial > Soil >...
CGTCAGCCAGACCTGCGGGCGACGGAGAGCACCGAGTTCGCGGAGCGGGCTGGCATTCGTATCGGGTGAATCCGCTGGAACGAAGCGCCATATCAGCAGGACCGTCAGAGCGCCGATGGCGCCGACGCCTGCGAAAGTGGTCCGCCATCCAAATGTCTGCCCGAAGGAAGTGGCCAGAGGCACTCCCAACAGTGTTGCCATTGTAAGGCCCAGCATCACGCGGCCAACGGCGCGGGCGCGCTGGTTCGGCCCCGCCATTGTGGCGGCGAAGAGTGAGGCTACCCCGAAATAAGCGCCGTGCGGCAACCCGCTCAGAAACCGGAGGGCGAAGAGCCAGCCAAAGTCAGGAGCGAGCGCGCTCGCGACGTTGTCGGCGGCGAATACGATCATCAAGGTAAGAAGCAACGTCCGCCGCGTCAGCCTCGCCGCCATAACGGCAATCAGGGAGCGCCGACCACCACACCGAGCGCATAAGCGCTGACGAGATGTCCCGCCACCGGGATCGACACGCCGATATTGCCGGCGACATCGGGCAGCAGTCCCATGATGGCGAACTCGCCGGTACCGATCCCGAATCCACCAATTGCCAGCGCGACCTCTGCCAAACGCGCCTGGCGTATCGATCTGGTTAAGGACTTGGCTGGGTCGAGCGCAGTGGGCGTCATCATCATTTCTCGTCAAAACGGGAAGCCCGCCTGATCCTCTCGAGGGCCCGAATGGGATTTGCTGCACTGCGCTATGCTTCTTCGCATCCGCAATATCAAGGCCCGTATTGCTGGGAACACCGCGTGGTTGCTGGGAACATTCCATGGCGGTCTCCATCGAGTTCGCGGAGCAGGCTGCTTTCCGCCGCCGCTCGTCGACGAGTAACAGTGGCGTGGCCGTGCGTTCGGGAAAATGGGTCGAGGTCAATACGGCAACCGTCGCGGGGGCGCTACGGACTGCGACGCTCTATGCGTCCAGACTCCATATTCAGGACGGGACCAGAATAGACCGTGCCGGACTCGAAATCGGTCGAACGGCACAGGAGACTTGAGCTGCTAGTTTGAAATTTAGCCGAACCCGCAGCGGGACCGCCAGAGCGCAGCGACTCCTGAACCGGCACGGCCGAGAGCAACGCCCACGTGTAAGGATGCGTCGGACGCCGATAAACCTGCTCTTTCTCCGCGAGCTCGACGATCTTTCGCAAATACATGACGGCGATCCTGTCGCTGATATGTCTCACGATGCTCACGTCGTGGGAGACGAAGATATAGGTAAGGCCCAGCTGGAACGCGGCCCGACCTCATAGCGAGGTGGCTGTCCACATATTTTTGCCGCGAGGAATGTCGCACGCGACGACCGACGAAGGAATTTTGCCTGTATTACGAAGAAACTGGCTCTGGCCGCCAGCGATCATTGGAGGTGCGAGCCAGCTTCCACACTTCGGCAGGCGCTATCGCGCCGTGGCGCATAGATGGGGCGGGCTGCGGTCCGCGTGCCGGATCCAGCCATCTATCTGCACAGGCTGGGGTCCGCCTATGGGCGGCGATGCGTCCACCTCAGATCCAACTTCTGGTCGACCGACGGCCACCGGTCGAAGTTGACGGGAAAGTCGTTTTGAAGGACGGTCAGACGCTTGTTGAGCGGTCCAGCACCCTCACAATCCTGCAAAAGATCCGCAAGGGGAAAATCAAAAAATGCCATATGCGATAACGGATGATGGCGTACGCCTTTACTACGAGGAGACCGGCAAGGGACGACCGCTAATTCTGGTACATGAGTTTGCCGGGGATCTTCGAAGTTTTGAACCGCAGCTACGTCATTTCGGTAAACGATACCGGGTGATCGCATTCAATGCGCGCGGTTTCCCCCCGTCCGACGTTCCGGAGAGCCCGGCGTCTTATTCGCAGGCTCGCGCGGCGGATGACATCCTGTCAGTACTCGACCACATCGCCGAAAAGAAAGCTCATATTGTAGGGCTTTCCATGGGAGGTTTTGCGACGCTCCACTTCGGCCTTCGTCATCACGATCGAGCGCTGTCCTTATGTGTTGGCGGATGTGGATATGGGGCAGAGCTGGAAACGCGGGAGACCTTCCGCTCCGAGGCCGACACTATAGTGAATTTTATCAGATCGTCGGGAATGCAGGCGTTTTCGGAGCGGTATTCATACGGACCAACCCGGGTGCAATTCGAAAATAAGGATTCACGTGGTTTTGCCGAATTCAAGCAGATCCTGTCAGAGCATTCAGCAGTCGGTTCGGCGAACACTCAGGCGGGCGTTCAGAAGGAGCGGCCGTCGCTCTATTCTCTGGTTGAGGAGATGAAGAAAATGACGGTGCCCACACTTATCATTTCGGGCGATGAAGATTGGCCGTGTTTGCTTCCCGGCATTCTAATGAAACAATCGATATCTTCGGCGGCGCTTTCGATTATTCCAAATTCAGGTCATGCAATCAACATCGAGGAGCCGGACGAATATAACCGGATCGTTGGAGAGTTTCTTTCGCAGGTGGACAGCGGGCGTTGGCCGATGCGAGATCCCAGAGCTATCAGCAAGTCTATCACGGGCATAAAGCCTTAGCCGATCACTATAGCGCTCGGCATGACGGGATTGGCCGCCAATCCCGTCGAAGCCGATTATATCAAATGTACATCGACACAATTTTCAAAAACCGGTGAGCGCTTCAAGGAGCCACCCGAAAGGAAGCTCGAGCCGAGGCGTTCAAACCCTTGTTTCGACATGGCGGGACCGCGCGCCCATAGGCCAGCATCGAGATAGCGTTGCAGCGAACAGACGAGTAGTTCGTGCGGTACATTGGAAAAAAAGGAAGCGATGACCTCAGCGAGTTCCTTTCCGCTGTGGGCGTAGAGCCATTTCTGCATCTTTCCGAGTGCGTGGGTCACTGCGAAAAATGCGTCACGGTGTGCCGCGACTTTGCTCCGCGTTGCGATAAAGGAAGTGTAGACGGTTGGCCCCCGCGAACTGGCTGCATACAGTATTTTGCCGGCTCGATCTATCTCGGCTTGCGAAGCAAATGGCTCGAACGCTTGCATCACATCAAGCTTTTTCCCGCGCAGCGCCGTGTAGTTATCCGGCATTGTTCGATCGTAAACTTTCGTGATCACTGCAGGATCAATACCGGCTTCGCGCAAGTCTTGCTGTAGGCACATCCAGGGTGTCGGTACCTCTGAGACGGCAGCAAAACGCAGGTGCGCAAGGTCCGAAAGCTTAAACCCCTTGGAATGGCCAATCAGAAAAAACGGATCCCGAGATACAACCTCGCCAAAGCAGACCAAGGGACTTTGATCGTCCCGATCGTGCGCCGTCATCACGCGCATCGGACCGCCCCACGTCAGATCAATCGTGCCATTTGCAAGATGGGAAATGGCGCCGCCCGGCGCATCGCTAGAGACCAATTCGACATCGACGCCTTCGTTCGCGTAGAAGCCAAGCGCGTGAGCGGCGTAATATGGCGCGTAGAAGATCGCCCGGAAGTTCTCCATGAGTCTAATCTTCACGTCAATCTCCAAAAATCGATCGGTTACGGGCGGCTGAATTAAACTCTTTTGGCTTTCGAGGTGCAAGACACAGCCTCATTGGCCTGCATCAGGCGTCTACCATTGCTGCGATTTCAGGTTTATTCCAAAGCCAAGCCGGAGGACTTGATCGGCCCGGCCCATTTGGCGATTTCGTCGGTGATGAACTTGACGAGATAAGCCGATGATCGCCGTTCGTCGCCGACGAGATCAATGCCATTTTCCTTGAAGCGCTTCTGCACCGTCGGATTGTTCATGGCCGCGACACTGGCATCGTGCAGTCTTTGGACGATAAAGGCGGGCGTGTTGCTGGGGAGGAAGAGTGCGCTCCAATTGGATGCCTCGAAATCAGTTAATCCCTGCTCATGTGCCGACGCCAGATTCGGCAGGCTCGGCGAGCGCCCATGGCTCAATATGGCGATCGGCTTGATTGCGCCGCTTTCAATCTGAGGAATTGCGGTCGGTGTATCAATGCACAGATAGTCGACTCGCTGGGCTATCAGATCCTGCATCGCCGGCGCGCCGCCACGATACGGGACATGGGTGACATCGACGCCGATTCGTGCGTTGATCAACGCGCAGCCGAGATGGGTGGCGGAGCCCGCGCCTGCCGAAGCAAATTGCATCGTCTTCTGGTTGGCCTTCGCGTAGGCGATGAATTCCTGCAAATCGTTTGCGGGCAAGTCCTTGCGCACCACCATCACCAGCGACAGATCTGCGACGAGTACGACCGGGGTGAAATCAGTGATCGAATTGTAGAATGGCGCCTTATACAGCGTTTGACTGACGGCGTGCGTGCCGACGTTGCCGAGCACGAATTGATATCCGTCAGGCGCCGACTTGGCGACCCGAGCGGCGCCAATCATGCCGCCGGCTCCGCCGACATTCTCGACAATCACCTGCTGCTGCAGGGCGTCGCTCAAAGCAGGTTGCAGAATGCGTGCAACTGCGTCCATTGGACCACCCGTCGCGAACGGTACCACCATCGTGAGCGGCCGGCTCGGCCAGGTTTCGGCTTTGATCGGTCTAACGAAGACTGCGAGCAAGGCGATCAGGACGAGGCGAAGCATTCTTGGCTCCCGAGGTGTAAGCCTGCCGTTTTTTGCGGATTTAGTCGGTTGAGGTATCTTCGCCGACCCGAACAGACAAATAGGATGAGGTTGACCGTGCGTTTCTGGATTTGGTTCGTTTTCGGAGTCTGGATCGCGGCAATTTCGAATCCGGCGCAAGCCGAGTACCCGGAGAGGCTGATTACTCTGATAGTCGCTGTACCTCCGGGAGGGGCGGGCGATCTGGTCGCACGGCAGTTTGCGAATCGGCTTTCCGAATTTCTGAATCAAAATGTAGTCATCGAAAATCGGGGAGGTGCAGCTGGCACAATTGCCGCCGGGCTCGCGGCGCGAGCGGCGGCGGATGGTTATACTCTGCTTCTCTCGTCGATCGCGACTCACTGCACCGCTCCGGTCGTCTATAAGAATATAGCCTACGATCCATCCAGGGACTTCTCGCACATTGGTTTGATAGCGACGGCACCGGCGATGCTCAGTGTTAATTCCACGCTACCCATTCATTCGGTCGCTGATCTCGTCGCGTATGCCCGAAGCAAACCTGGCGAGCTAAATTTCGGGTCTTCTGGTAACGGCAGCGGACCGCAGCTGTGGGGAGAGATGTTCATGGCCGCATCGGGTGTAAAGCTGACCCACGTTCCGTACAAAGGATCAGGTCCTGCGGTGATCGACCTGCTTGCCGGCAGAATTCAAATGATGTTCGATGCGGCGGCGGCTCAAATCTCAGGCATACAGACCGGGCAATTGCGTCCGCTAGCTGTAATGAGTACAGAACGCTCCATTTTTTTCCCCGACGTCCCAACGATGGCCGAGGCCGGGTATCCTTCGGTCACAGCTAATTTGTGGTACGGCCTTTCCGGCCCCGCGAAGCTGCCATCGGGCATAGTGGCTCGGCTTGAAGGTGCTTTGCAAAAAATTGCGGCAATGCCCGATTTTCAAGAAGCGTTGAAGCAAGTTGGCCTCCTTTCTACGCCGATGTCCGCACAAGAATATTTCCAGTTCATTCTGGATGAGAATGATAAGTACCGAAAAATTGCACGAGCGGCCAACATAACAGTCGAATAACATCGTCGGAGGGGCGGGTTGTCGGAATGGCTCCCTTTCTGTCGTAAATCGTGAGCCACGTCGAAAAGCCGCTAAGCGTTTGAGCGGCTTCGGTAACATCGCCAAAGGCTTCGGAGAGACCTTCAAGATAAGTCGTCGGAGAGTTCACTGATAAGGTTTGGTGGCAAAGCTTATCAGTTCGTCCATATTCCATAGCATTCGATCAGCGAGGTCGGAAGACGAGGCGCAAAGCAGCGAAGGAGCTCTAGGATTTGGCGGTCCCATTGTTTGGCCGATCCAGACCGAGCCCGCGCATCATGAATTCGACGACGCCATCTGTATATTGATCGTGGGAGAGATCCTTCGGCAGCGACCAGCCGCGCAGCGCGATCAGGGTCGGAAGAAAAGTCACGATATTGGCCAGCAGGCCACGCTTCGCCTTGGGCGGGAGCTCACCGTCCAGACCTTCCTTCACCAGTTCCTCGACCTGGTCAATCCAGCCCTGCACACGCGCAAGCAGGCTTCGCAGCGAGCGCCGGTCGAGATTGTGGCTCTCGTGATAGACGAGCAGGATCGCACTGCGTTGTTCGATCATCACCCGCGTCACGCCACGCAAGGCTTCGCGCAAGCGCGCGGCGGGATCGCCTGTCGCGGCCACAGCTTCCTCCATGCTGGAAATGTATTCCGCGATCACCCGGTCGCAGACGAGGAAAAGGATGTCTTCCTTCGAGCGCACATAATTGTAGATCGTGCCCTGGGTGAGGCCGGCCGCGCGGCCGATATCGCGCACTGTTGTCGCGTGAAAACCTCTCTCCTGAAAGACTTCGAGAGCCGCGCGGATTAGCTGCTCCCGCCGATCACGAATGAGGTCGGGGTCCTTCGTGTTGGTGCCGACCGGGCGAGCGGCGTTGGCGCGCATGGTTGCTGCTTTCATTGTTCTGTCGCGGATTTCTCTCGGCTTGAACTCAATCGCGCCCGGCGCTCAGAAAAACCGGGTCAGCCCTATGTTGTTGACATTCGAAGCCCTTTGGAATTGACTGAGCGCTCAGTCAGAAAAGATATAAGGGAGGATGGGATGTTTGGGAAGGGGCTTCGCGTCCTGCTGTGCGCTGCCGCCGTACTTTGCTCGCTCGCCAGCCAGACCCGTGCCGAGGAGCCGGGGATCACGCAAGACGGCATCACAATCGGCGCTTTCGGTCCGATCACCGGCCCCGCAGCCTATATCGGCCTGGCAGGACGCGACGGTGCCAATCTCGCGATCAAGGAAATCAACGCCGCAGGTGGCATCAACGGCCGCAAGCTCTCGATGATATTTGAAGACGACGGGCACTCGCCAACCAAAGCGCTCGCCGCGGTGAAGAAGCTCATCGATCAGGATCATGTGTTCATGATCTTCTGCGTCGCTGGCAGCAACGGTACCCTCGGCACGATCGACTTCGTCCGCGAGAACGGTCGCGTGATGTATGTGTCCTTTGCCTCGGCGCCCGGCGTCACCTGGCCGTTCGCCCGCAATATGTTCCGTGGCGGCACGACTGAGGTTCCGCGCTATGGCGAACTCTATGCAGAGTATCTCCACGACTATCTCAAAGCGACAAAGATCGCCATTCTCAGCGGCCGCGAGGAATATCCAAAGAACGAGGGCGACGCGCTCACGGCCCAGTTGAAGAAATGGTACCAGATCGCGCCGGTCAAGCGAGCAGAATTCAACATCGGCGACAAGGATTTCACACCGCAGCTTCTCGATATCCAGGGGAGCGATCCGCAAGTCATTGCTGTGTTCGGCAATCCGGCGGAAGCCGCTATCGCCATGCGCCAGGCCAAGGAGCTTGGGATGAACCAACCGTTTTTCGTCGGCCCCACCATGGTTGATCAGGGACTGCTTTCGGCCGCCAAACAGTCGGCGGAAGGCGCAAGTGGTTTCGCGTTGATCCCGCTGTTGCCGACGTCATCGAATCCGGAGATGCAATCCTGGCTGGCGAAGTGGAAGCAGGAATATCCGAATTTGCCGGCAGGGCGGCCGAACACTTTTGATCTGCTCTCCTACGCCGATATCTTTGTGGTGGCCGACGCGCTCAAGCGCGCTGGAAAAGATCTCACGACCGACAAGCTGATTGATGCGCTTGAAGCCACGCATGAGTATCGTGTCGGCGCGATCGCCACGCCGCGGACCTTCACCAAAAAGCACCACATTGGCAATCTGCGTCTGCAGGCCATGCAGGTGAAGAACGGCGAGTGGCAGCCGGTGCCCTTTGAGGGCAAGCGCGAGAGCGATATCCTCAAGCGCTACGAGTAAGAAATGGGCGTGCTGCGGGCGAGGGCGCTCTCATGACTTGGCGCATCATCCTCCAGCTTGCGCTGTCGGGCTTAAGCATCGGCAGCATCTATGCGCTGGTGGGACTTGCTCTGGTGCTGCCGTTCAAGGCGAGCGGCATCGTCAACTTTGCACAGGGCGAGATCGTCACCTTCGGCGCCTATCTTGCCCTGATCCTCTCGGGCCTCGGATTGCCGTATCTCGCCGTCGTGCCGCTTGTCCTCGTCGGCGCCGCCGCGTTCGGCATGCTGACCGAGCGGATTTTGATTCGACCGATCGTGAATCAGCCTGAATTCACGCTGGTCATCGTCACCTTCGCCATCGGCTTCATCATCAAGGCCGTGATCCGCCTGCATTGGCAGGACAACACCTTTTCGATCGACGCGCCTTTTGTGGGACCGCCCCTCGTCCTCGGCGCATTGCGGCTCAACCCGGCCTATCTCGTCTTCATCGTCAGCACACTCGTGGTCGTTGCCACGCTGTTTATCTTCTTCGGCTACAGCAAATTCGGTAAAGCGATGCGCGCGACGGCGCTTGATCCAATCGCGGCAAAGCTGATGGGCATCCGCGTCGGCTCGGTATTCTCGGCGGCTTGGGCGCTTTCCACCATGCTCGGCGCGTCTGTCGGTCTGCTGCTGGCGCCGGTTATTGGAATCAATCCGGAGATCGGCCATCTGATTCTCAAGGGACTGGTTGCGGCGGTGATCGGCGGCTTTTCCAGCCTGGGCGGCGCCGTGGTCGGCGGGCTGCTGTTGGGACTGCTCGAAACCTATGCCGGCGCCTTCTTTGGCGCCACCTTCAAGAACCTGGTGCCCTTCGGCGTGCTCATTCTGCTGCTATTGCTGCGCCCGCAGGGACTTATCGGCGTCTCCAGCGCCAGGCGGGTGTAGCCATGCGCGTCCGCCTGATGCTCATCTTTCTTGGTCTCGCGCTTCTTGCCGCGCTGCCACTGGTCGTTACCAGCTACTATCTCTATCTGGCGGAACTCGCGATGGTCAACGTCATCATTGCCGTCGGCCTCAATCTGCTCAGTGGAAATTGCGGACAAATTTCGCTTTGCAACGCTTCGTTTATGGGAATCGGCGCCTACTGCACCGCGCTATGCACGATCCGTCTCGGCCTGCCGACCTTGATCGCACTGCCGGCAGGTGTCTTCATATCTGCGCTGCTCGGTGCTGCGCTGGGCTACCCTGCGCGACGGCTATCGGGACTTTATCTTGCGCTGATCACGCTCGGTTTCCTCGAGCTCGTAGGCATCGTCATCGAGGAATTGCCGGACTACACGGGCGGCATTCGCGGGCTCAAGGTGCCGCGGCCGGATATCTTCGGCTTCAGCCTGCAATCCAATGGTCTGCTCTATCTGTTTGTTTTCGTGCTCACCGTCGGTGCAATCGTGATCGGCTACAATGTTCAACGGTCGCGCTTCGGCCGAGCCTTCGACGCCGTACGGCAGAGCCCATTCGCTGCGCAGGCTCTCGGTATTCCGGTCGCCCGTGTCAAGATGATTGCGTTCTCCCTCAACGCCGCATTCGCAGGTTTTGCCGGCGGCCTGCTTGCAAGCGTAGTCGGTTTCATCGACCCGCCCGAGTTCGGGATCCTCACCTCGATCCAGCACATCACTTTCATCGTCGTTGGCGGGCTCGGTTCGATTCCAGGCTCTATCGCGGGCGCCGTGCTGCTGACGGCGCTGCCCGAGGTATTGCGCGGCGTGCAGGAATATGGCGAAGTGGTCTATGGCATCATCCTGCTCGGAACACTTCTATTCCTGCCGCGGGGGCTGATCGGCCTGGTTGCTAGACTGCAAACACTGAGATCGGCCAAGCCGTCCGCCAAGGAGCCAGCCTATGGCGCTCCTTGAGATCGATGGGCTCTCGGTTCGTTTCGGCGGCGTCGCTGCGGTCGCCGACGTATCGCTCGCGATTGCGGCCGGCGAGATTCACGGCATCATCGGTCCGAACGGTGCGGGCAAGACCTCGGTGATCAATGCCATCACCGGGATGACGGTGCCGCAATCGGGATCGATCCGGTTCGCTGACAGGGAGATTGCGGGCGTCGCGCCGCATATCATTTCCTCATTTGGGCTTGGGCGCACGTTTCAGCACGTGGAGCTGTTTGGTGATCGCAGCGTCTTCGATAATATTTTGACAGGATTCTATCGGCATCAATCCTACGGCTTGCTGGCTGGGGCGCTGCGGCTTCCAAAAGCCTTAAAGTCCGAACGGACGACGCGCGAGCAGGCGCGCATGTTGATCGAGGCGTTCGATCTTGCTGCCTTTGCCGATAGCCCTGCTGGGCTGTTGCCGTTCGGCATCCAGAAGCGCGTCGATATTGCCCGCGCCTTGGCCGCCGAGCCGCGGCTGCTCTTGCTCGATGAACCCGTCTCCGGCATGAGCGAGGCCGAGGCCGAAGCGGCCGTTGCGACCATGCGAAAGCTTGCTCGCGAGCATGGCATCACGCTCGTCGTGATCGAACACAACATGCGGGTGCTGATGAATCTGGCCGAACGTGTCACCGTCCTTTACCAGGGGCGTCTGCTGGCCAGTGGTGCGCCCGCCGAGATGCAGGCCAACGCGGCCGTCATCGAGGCGTATCTGGGAGACGCGGCATGACATTGCGCCTCTCTCATTTCTGTGCCGGCTACGGCCGCGTTCCTGTTGTCCACGATATCAGCCTCGAGATCGGGGAAGGGCGCATCGTGGCCCTGCTGGGGGCCAATGGCGCTGGCAAGACCACGCTGATGCGCGCGGTTTCAGGTCTCGCTACGTTTCAGGGCGGCAGCATCGAGTTTGCCGGCAGTGACGTCACCCATCTGTCTTCCGCCGAGCTTGTGGAACGTGGTCTGATCCAAGTGCCGCAGGGTCGGCATCTGTTCGCCGAGATGAGCGTGCGCGAAAATCTGGAGATGGGCGCCTATCTCGCCGCAAGTCAGACGGCCCATACACGGATGCAGGAAGTCTTCTCCCTGTTTCCGATCCTGCGCGAACGCGAGCGGCAAGCTGCGGCATTTCTCTCCGGCGGCGAGCAACAGATGCTTGCCGTCGGGCGGGCGCTGATGTCGGGACCGCGCTGTCTCCTGATGGACGAACCTTCGCTTGGTCTCGCTCCCAAAGCCTTCGACCTCATCCTCGACGTGATCAAACGGATCAATCGCAGCGGCACGACGGTCTTTATTGCCGAACAGAACGCTCGCAAGGTACTGCGCGTCGCGCATTATTGTTACGTGCTGGAGAGCGGCCGCATCATTACGGAAGGCAGCAGCGAGGCGCTCATTGCCGATGACCGCATCCAACGTTCCTATCTCGGAGTGGCCCACCCATGAAAATCATCGACGTGCATTCGCATTGGGGTACCAAGCGTGGTTATCCGCTACAGACGCCCGCCGAGCGGGAGCAGCAGAAGGCCACCTGGAATTCTCAGGTCAACTTTCATTCTGAAGCGGAGATGGCGCAGTATTTCCGCGATAGCAACGTGCAGACGATCCTCGATTTCGGCTTCTCCAAGTTTCTTCCGATGGAAGAGATGCATGCGCTGCATGACTACGCTTTCGAGACCGAAGCCGCGCACCGCGATGTCATCCTTGGCCACTGGATCCACATCGACCCGCGACGTTCGGGCGATGCAGGCGTGAAGGAGCTGCGCCGCTGCATCGACAAGCGCATCGGCTTTCTAGGTCTCGGCGTTTCCGCTTCGTTGAGTCCGCCGGCAAGCGACCCGATCTATGATCCGCTGTACAAGCTGTGCATCGAAGCCAAGATTCCTGCGCTGATCTTTGTCGGCACGACCGGGCTCGGGGCCGGTCTGCCCGGCGGGGGTGGCGTCATTCTCGACGATTGTCATCCGCGCCATCTCGACCGGGTAGCGGCCACCTATCCGGAGCTAAAGATCGTCGCCGCGCGTCCCGGATGGCCCTGGCAGGCTGAGGTCATCGCGGTTCTGATGCACAAGCGTAACATCTGGTACGAGCTGCATGGGTGGTCGCCAAAATATCACACCGCTGACCTGCGTCATGAAATTCCGCGTCGGCTCAGGCACCGCATCATGTTCGGTGCCGACTATCCGCTATTGAGCTATGAGCGCCTGATCGGCGACTGGAAGGCGCAAGGCTATCCCGACGATGTGCTCGACGGGATTTTTCATCACAATGCGAAAGCATTTTTCGAAAGCCTGAAGACATGAACCTCGATCTTGCGGGAAAGTGCGCCATCGTCGGCGGCGCCAGCCAGGGCATCGGCTACGGAATAGCGCATCTTCTGGCTGCCGAAGGCGCGCGGGTCGCCATAACCGCCCGCCGCGAAAAAGACCTGCGCGCGGCAGCTGAAAAGATGGCGGCGGAAACCGGCGCCGAGATCTTGCCGGTGCAAGCCGATTGCCGTCAGGCCGCGGATTGCGAACGCGTTGTTGAGACTGTCATCGGCGCGTTTGGTCATATCGATATTCTGGTCAACAATGACGGTGCGCCGCCGCTGGGCGACCTTGCCACGTTCGACGACCTCGCCTGGCAAAAGGCGATCGAACAGAATTTCATGTACGTGGTGCGGATGTGTCGTGGTGTGCGGCCGCACATGCAAAAGACCGGTGGCAGCATCCTCAACATCACGGCGATTTCGGCCATCCAGCCGATCCCACGCTTCGGGCTGTCGGTGGCAAGCTGGGGCGCGGTGATCGGATACGCCAAGACGCTGGCGCTGGAAGCGGCGCGTTTCGGCATCAATGTCAACACGATCTGTCCCGGCTATGTCGATACGCAGCGGCTGGAGAAGGTGTTCTCCGCCGGAGACAAGCCGGCGCACGAAATGCGTCGCGCGCTTGAGCAGGAAGTACCGCTCGGTCGCATCGGCACGGTCAGCGATATCGCAAGCCTCGTCGCGCTGCTCGTGTCTCCGCGCGGCAGCTACATCACCGGCACGGTCATTCCGGTCGATGGCGGGCTGTTCCGCGCCGTGCGTTGAGGGAGGAAACCATGGCCTACGTCAATATGATGCCCGCCGAGCTCGCTGCGAAATACACCCGCGAAAGGCTCTGGCTGCAGAAGACCGTTTTCGACATTCTAGCGGAACGCGCCGCCACGCATCCGGACCGCGTCGCCATCAAGGACCAGAACGGAGCTATCACCTACGGCGCGCTCAAGGAGCGGATCGAGCGCGCGGCGCAGTTCTACCGTTTGATTGGTATCAAGCCTGGTGACGTCGTCACCATCCAGCTTCCCAACCGCGTGCAATTCGCGGTTGCCTTCATCGCACTCGAACTGTTGGGCGCCATCGCCAACAAGGTCAATCCAGATTTCCGCGCGCGAGAACTCGACTACATGTTGAAGTTTTCAGGCAGCTCGGCCTATGTCTTCCCGAAGGAGTGGAAGGACTTCGACTACGCGGGCATGGCGCGAGGCCTGCAGAAGGAAAATCCTGAACTGAAACGACTCATCGTTGTTGGGGGCACGGTCGAAGGAATGCATGATTTCGATGCCGGCGTCGCCGCCGCCGCGCCAATCGCTGACGCTGACAAGGTTCACATGGATCCCAACGAAGTGTGCCGGATGTGTTTCACTTCGGGGACAACAGGTAATCCGAAATGCGCGTTGCACAGTTTCAACACGACGCTCTATGCTGTCGACCTCCTCAACCACGACATGCAAGTGACTGAACGAGAGGTGTTCCTGGTATTCCTGCCGCTTGGCTTGAACTGGGGTTACATCACGATGCTGCAAGGTATCCTCGCCGGTGCGACGCTTGTGCTCATCGAGCGCTTCAACCCGCGCGCCGCGCTTGAGCTGATCCAGAATGAGCGTGTGACCTACATTCCGACCGCCCCAGCGGGTCTGGTCGGCTTGCTCAACGCGCCTGGCGCCGAGACGTTCGACGTCTCCTCTTTGCGTGTCGTCATCACCGGTGGGGCTTCGGCGGCTGTCGAGACCATCCGCGAGTACCAGAAGCGGATGAAAGGTCATCTGATCGAGCTCTACGGCATGCTGGAGGCCGGCTTTCAGACCTATACGCGCTTCAGCGACGATCCGGAG
>Ga0210400_10003476_pt1 | contig 13954 bp, 11 predicted proteins | sample IncBWH26MmetaG_FD_155456 | JGI IMG/M metagenome (GOLD analysis project Ga0210400, IMG submission 155456) | Forest soil microbial communities from Barre Woods Harvard Forest LTER site, Petersham, Massachusetts, United States - Inc-BW-H-26-M | ecosystem: Environmental > Terrestrial > Soil >...
GACAATCATTCACGGCAGTTGTTCCCCGGCATGTTCGGCCATCTGCAGGTGGCCGCGGGCGCGCTCGTGCATGCGCTGACGCTGCCGCAGTCCGCGGTGACCTACAACCCGTATGGCGCAACGGTTTTCCTGGTGATTCCGGACGCGGTCAACAAGGGTGGGCAGACCGTCAAGCAGACTTTCGTGACGCTGGGCGACACCCGGGGCGATCAGGTCCAGGCGCTCTCGGGCGTGAAGGAAGGCGATGTCGTGGTGACGGCCGGCCAGTTGAAGATCAAGAACGGCACGCCGATCGCGATCGACAATTCAGTCAAGCCCAGCAACGACTCGAATCCCTCGCCGCAGGAACATTAGGGCGCAAGGGATGAAGCTTACTGACCTGTTCATCCGCCGACCGGTACTGGCGATCGTCATCAGCCTGTTCATCCTGGTGCTGGGCATTCGCGCCATCTTCAGTCTCTCGATCACCCAGTATCCGCAGACCGAGTCTGCGAACATCAATATCAACACCACTTATTACGGTGCGGATGCGGCCACCGTGGCCGGCTTCATCACCCAGCCCCTGGAGGCCGCCATCGCGCAGGCGCAGGGCATCGAGTACCTGTCCTCCTCCAGTGCCACCGGCTCCTCGAGCATCACCGCGACATTGCGCCTGAACTACGACTCCAACCGGGCGCTCACCGAAATCAGCGCCAAGGTGAACTCAGTCCGCAATCAGCTGCCGCCCCAGGCCCAGCAGCCGGTCGTCAGCATCGATACCGGCAATACCACGGCCGCCATGTACATCGGCTTCTTCACCGACACGCTGCCGCCGAACGGTGTGACGGACTATCTGATCCGGGTGGTGCAGCCGAAGCTCGACGCCATTCCGGGCGTGCAGTCGGCGGACGTGCAGGGCGCGCGCGTGTATGCGCTGCGCGCTTGGCTGGATCCGGAGCGGATGGCGGCCCGCAATGTGGCGGCCAGCGATGTGACCAACGCCTTGGCCGCCAACAATTATCTGACCGCGGTGGGCAGCACCAAGGGCCAGATGGTGTCCGTGGACCTCACGGCGGACACAGACCTGCATTCGCTGGACGGGTTCCGGCAACTGGTCATACGCCAGCAGAACAATACGGTGGTGCGTCTGGAGGACGTCGCGACCGTGGAACTGGGCGCCGAGGACTACGAGTCCGGCGTGACCTGGAATGGCCGTCACTCGGTGTTCCTGGCGGTCCAGAATGCGCCGACGGCCAATGTGCTGCAGGTGGCCGAGGCGGTGCGCGAGGCGCTGCCGGCGATCCAGGAGCAGCTGCCCAGCGGCATGCGCGCCGAAATCGTCTACGACACCACCATGTTCGTGCGCAGCGCCATCCGTGAGGTCATCAAGACCCTCGGCGAGGCGCTGCTCATCGTGACCATGGTGATCTTCCTGTTCCTGGGCAGCGTGCGCGCAACGGCGATTCCCATGGTCGCCATGCCACTATCCCTGGTGGGCACGTTCTTCCTGATGCTGGCGCTGGGCTACACGATCAATCTGCTGACGCTGCTCGCACTGGTGCTCGCCATTGGCCTGGTCGTCGATGACGCCATCATCGTGGTGGAGAACTTTGACCGGCATCTGAAGGCCGGGGAGTCGCCGCTGGATTCGGCGCTGTTCGCGGCGCGCGAACTGGGCGGCCCCATCCTGGCCATGACCGCGGTGCTGGTGGCCGCCTATCTGCCCATCGGTTTTCAGGGCGGTCTTACCGGCGCGCTGTTCACACAGTTCGCCTTCACGCTGGCGGCCGCGGTGATCATATCGGCCGTCATCGCCCTGACCCTGTCACCCATGCTGTGTTCCAAGCTGTTTCGCGCGGACCAGGAACAGGGCAAGTTCGCCACGCAGCTGGATCGCAACTTCGATCGGGTGCGGCATTTCTACCAGCGCGTCCTGGCCGAGTGGCTGATCACCTGGCAGGTGCTGGTGGGACTGGGTGTGGCCATCCTGTGCCTCACCATTTATCTCTTCGCGACCGCCGACTCGGAACTGGCGCCGAGCGAGGATCAGGGCGTGGTCGTGGCCCAGATCCAGGGCGCACCGAATGCGACCTACCAGCAGATGGAGCTGTACAGCAAGCAGATGTTCGACGCTGCCGCCTCGCTGCCTGAATACTACGGCGTGTTCCAGCGCATGGGCGGCAACAGCGGATTCGGCGGCGTGCTGTTTACGCCCTGGGGCGATCGCAAGCGCAATGCCACGCAGCTGCAGCAGGTGCTGCAGGAGCGCTGGGGTCACATCGCGGGGGCGCAGATCGCGGCATTTCAGCTGCCGGCGCTGCCAGGCTCTTCGGGCCTGCCGCTGCAGTTCGTCATCACCACCACCGAGCCGCTGCAGAATCTGTACGAGGTGACGCAGACCCTGATCGCGCGCGCCAGGGCGAGCGGCATGTTCTTCTTCATCGATTCGGACATGAAGATCGACAAGCCGCAGGCAACCCTCGGCCTGGATCGGGAGATGGTCGGCAACATGGGCCTGACCCAGCAGGATGTCGGCGCCAGCCTGGGTGCGGCCTTGGGCGGCGGCTATGTCAATTACTTCTCCATTTCCGGGCGCTCCTACAAGGTCATCCCGCAGGTGCTGCAGAAGGACCGGCTCAATCCCTCCCAGGTGCTGGACTATTACGTGCACGGCGGGGATGGCTCGCTGATCCAGGCAGGCACGCTGGCGCACATCACGACCGCCACGGTGCCGGAGTCCATCAATCACTTCCAGCAGTTGAATGCCGCGACCATCTCCGGCGCCCCCGGCGTCTCGCAGGCGACTGCGTTGAAGTTCCTGCGCGATACCCTCCGGGAAATCGCGCCCTCGGGCTACACCGCCGACTATGCCGGGCAGTCGCGTCAGTTCATGCTGGGCTCGGGCAACTTCATGGTGACGCTGCTGTTTGCGCTGATCATCGTGTACCTGGCGCTGGCCGCGCAGTTTGAGAGCTTCCGCGACCCGACCGTGATCCTGGTTTCCGTGCCCATGGCGCTGTTCGGTGCCATGCTGTTCATCAATACCGGTATCTCGACGCTGAACATCTACACCCAGGTGGGGCTCGTGACCCTGCTGGGACTGATCAGCAAGCACGGCATTCTCATCGTGCAGTTTGCCAATGAGCTGCAGAAGGCCGGGCGCACCAAGCTGCAGGCCATTGTCGAGGCGGCCGCGGTGCGCCTGCGGCCCATCATCATGACCACCGCGGCCATGGTGCTGGGCGTGGTGCCCCTGGTCATCGCCTCCGGCGCCGGCGCCGCCGGCCGGCGTTCCATGGGCATCGTGCTGTTCACCGGGCTCTCGATCGGCACCCTGTTCACGCTGTTCGTCGTGCCGGCGATGTACATCCTGCTCGGCGCGGACCACCACCGGTCCGGCGAGGCGGTCGCAGAGCCAGTCATTTCCAATCAATAATCAATTAATTACATAGAAATACTATAAATGACATCAAGTCACCCTTGAGATTACCTGTCCGGCGCCCCATGCACAGCGAGTCGGCCGCCTCTGTGCCAGGCCAGGAGATGAAGATGATGAAGCGAATTCGAGTGGCGGGGCTCGCCGTGCTCGCGCTGAGCTTTGCCGGCGCCGCGTGCGCCGCCGGCGATGCCACGCCCGGTGAGATTTATGAGGCCGCGCAGTCGGGCCGGCTTGCCGATGCCCAGCAGATGATCAACCAGGTCCTGCAGGATCACCCACGCAATGCCAAGGCACACTTCATCGCCGCCGAACTGGATGCACGCCTCGGCGATATGACGGCCGCGCGCGCGCAGCTGGCGATCGCCCGGCAGCTGGATCCCACCGAGACCTTCACCGATGCGCCGGCCCTGAGCGCACTGGAACGGCAGCTGACCGGCATGCGTCCGGTGGCACCCGGCGTGCAGCCCTTCGCACCGGTGGTGCGCCGTTCTTCGGTGCCCTGGGGGCTGATCCTGCTGCTGGCCCTCGGTGCATTCGTGATCGGGAGCATCTTTCGCAGCCGTGCGCGCCAGGCGTACTCCCCGATCGGCGGGCCGGGCCTGCTGCCGCCGGGCAATCCGGGCATGCAGACCGGGTATGGCTACGGCCCCGGATATCCGCCGCAGGGTGGACCGGGACTGATGGGTAATCTCGCCAGCGGCCTCGCCATCGGTGCGGGCGTGGTGGCCGGCGAGGAACTGGTGCGGCATGTGATCGGCGGCAGTAGCGCGAACGCGGCGCCATTGCCCGGCGCGGACGGCAACGATCCGCCGCAGAACCAGGATATGGGCGGCGCTGATTTTGGCACATCGGACTCCAGTTCCTGGGGGAATGACAGCAGCGGTGGCGATGGCGGCGGCTGGGGCGGCGACAGCGGCGGCGGAGGCGACTGGAGCTGAGCCGGTAATTTTTCGCCAAGCCGACTAAACTGTCGGCATGTCATTCCTCCAAGTGATCGTCCTTGCCATCCTGCAAGGCCTGGCCGAGCTGTTGCCGGTCTCCAGCTCGGCGCACGTCGTGGTGGCCGAGAAACTCATGGGCCTGGATCCTTCGGCCCCGGCCATGACGCTGCTGCTGGTCATGCTGCACACCGGCACCATGTTCGCCGTCATCGTGTACTTCTGGCGCCGCTGGCGCGAGACGTACTTTGCCAGCATGGCGCAGTTCAAGCGCACGGCGGTGCAGGTCATTCTGGCGACCTTCCTGACGGGCGTGATCTATGAGGGTGTGGTGCTGCTGCTCGAGAAAACCGCCTTCCGGGGCGCGCCGCATGCCGAGATCGAGGACCTCTTCAATCACCTGGAACTCATCGCACCGGCGCTGGCCGCGGGCGGCATCCTGATCCTGCTCGCGGGTCTGCGCGCCGGCCGCAATGGCGCCACCCGGCGCCCCGCAGACGCGGAGCTGACCACGCGCCAGGCGGGCATCATCGGTGCGGTACAGGGCCTGTGCCTGCCGTTTCGCGGCTTCTCGCGTTCCGGTGCGACCATTTCCGTGGGCATGCTGATGGGGGTCGGCAAGGCCGCCGCCGAGAATTTCAGTTTCGCGCTGGCGGTGGTGCTCACGCCGGCGGTGGTGGCGCGTGAGACGCTGCGCGTGCTGCATGCCGAACACGCCGGCGGCGCGGCGGCACTGGCAAGCGCCGCAGTGCCGAGCCTCGTGGGCGCGGCGGTCGCCTTCGTGGCGGGTCTGGTCGCCCTCAAATGGCTGAGCGGCTGGCTGGAGAACGGGCGCTGGTATCTGTTTGGTGTGTACTGCCTGGTTGCCGCCGCGGCAGTCGGCGGCCTGTATTTCGCCGGGTACTGACGGCCGGGCAATGGCTACGCGGGCGCTATTTCCGACGCTGATCTATTCGGCCGCGCTGCAGCCGCGCGGCACGTCGCAATTCAATCGGCGGTTGCTGCGCGAATGCCGGCAACTACGCCTGGATGATGTCGCCGGCCGCAACTGGTCACGCAGCAACTATCCGGGCGGCTATACCTCCTATGCTTCGCAGCACCGGCTGTATGAGATCTCGCCGACTTTCGCGGCCTTGCGCACGCTGCTGCTGCCGCATCTGGCCCGCTTCGCGCGCCGCCTCGAGTGGGATCTGCGCGGACGCCAACTGGCGATGACGGATTGCTGGGTGAACATCATGCCGCACCGGGTCGTGCACAGCCTGCACCTGCATCCGCTGGCGAGCGTCAGCGGCACCTACTATGTGCAGGTGCCGCGCGGCACGCCCGGCATCAAGTTCGAAGATCCAAGGCTCGATAAGTTCATGGCCGCACCACCGCGCCGCGCGGCCTGCGGCGTACAAAATCGTCAATGGGTGACGCTGGCGGCCAGCGCCGGTCAGGTGGTGTTGTTTGAAAGCTGGCTGCGTCATGAAGTCACACCCAATACGCGCCGCGAAGAGCGCGTGAGCATCAGCTTCAATTTCAACTGGTTCTAGCAGGCCGGCACCTACACGCGGACGCTGCTTTGGGGACGCGGCGAATGCGCCATAATCCGGCGTCCCGCGCTGCTATTGTCAAGTCAACACTGTAGGAGAAAGACCGATCCCGGCGCCCCCCTCAGCCGCGTATGATTCACGGCAAGGGGCTATGAGAATGAAGACGGTCTTGGCACTTCGGGCGACGGGTGCGCTGATTCTGGCGGGCGCGGGCCTGCTTGCCGTTGCGCGAGCCCACGCCGGCCCGCAGGTGACCTTCTACCTGACGATACCGCTGGGCGGCGCCACGAGCGGCCATGTGTTCGGGTTGCGATTGGATCGCGAATCCTCCCCGGCCACCATCGGCAACATCAATCCGGCATCGCCGCTGAATCGCCGGGCGCTGCTGGATCTGCAGCTCGGAGCGCATTCCGCCTTGCGGCTGGAACTGGATCGGCGGCTCACCTGGGACATCAACCGGCTGCAATGGCATGAGTCCTCACTGCCCGCCACCTTCACCCTGCGCGTGCCCACCCGCGAGACGCCCTCAAAGGCCGATGCGCATGCCGCGCAAACGGCGTCGCTCGCCTATCCAATCCAGGATCAGGCCCGGCAAGCACTGGTGAAATCGTTCGCGGTCGAACCCTGAGGGATCCGCGGCGGGCGCGAACTGCGCGTCGTGAATGCCCGGCGGAAACGGGCTGAGAAAAGAAAAATGGCCCGCATTCGGCACCCTGCGCAGGGTGACCTGCGTGGGATCAGGAACGGCTGCCAGTGCCGCGCGGACCTCGCTATCGGGAGTCAGCAGGTCATGCTCCGCGGTCAGCGCCAGAATGGGCGCCGTCACCGCCGCCAGCGCCCCGGGCGCGAGGAAGGGGCCGCAGGCGGGCGCCATCAGCACCAGGGCACCGATCCGTGCATCGTGCGCCACCGCGAGCGGCGCGCCGGCCCGCGTCCAGGGCTGGCCGCCCGCCACGCTCAGCACCGTATATCCCCCCAGCGAATGTCCGATTGCGGTGACCGGCTCATCGGCTATCGCTGCGGCCAGCTGCGGATCATGCAGCAGCGCCTCCAGCAGCGCGATCAGTTGTCGGGGTCGGTTGCGCAGGGTCGCCTCCGAATCGGCCAGATCATTGTCGCCCAGAGTGTTTCCAGGATGCCTGGCCAACGCCACGATGTAACCGCTGCGCGCCAGCAGCAGGCTCAAGGTTCGATACAGCAGCGGTGCGCCGCCGCTGCCGTGTGAGATCAACACCAGCGGGAAGCGGCCGCGGGCCAGTGACCCATCCACGCTCACCTCCAGTTCGTAGGGTCCAAACCGGGTGCGGGTCGCGGGCTGCCCGCATGGATAGTGCAGCAGGGCTCGCTGCGGCGGATCCCGCGCATCACCGGGCACCTGGAAGTCGCGCGAGCCGGCACTTATCACTGGATTTTGCTCGTATTGCTGCGCTGCAGCAGGAATTGGATCACCCTTTTGCAAAGGTGCACCTGGATAAAAGTGCGATCCCGCGGGAACCGGGAGCTGATTCGCTTCAGATAATGCCGGATTGAACGATAAAGGTGCCTAGGGAAGCAGCGTCCATTGCTCCACATTGACAGAGTGCCACGATGCAAGTGAACCAGACGGTTACGCAGAACGAATACATCGTCCGCGAAGGCGCACTCATCGTTTCCATCACGGACCTGCAGGGCCGGATCGTCACGGTCAGTCCGGAATTCATCCAGGTCAGTGGTTACAGCTCCGAGGAGCTGCTCGGCGCGAATCACGGGAACATCCGCCATCCGGACATGCCCGGCGCTGTGTATGAGGACCTTTGGAAAACCCTGCATGGCGGTCGACCCTGGACGGGATTGATGAAGAACCGCCGCAAGAACGGCGATTATTACTGGGATATTGCCAGCGCCACACCGGTGCGTGAAGGCGGGGCGATCACCGGCTACATGACCATCCGGACCAAGCCCTCCGCGCAGCAGATCCGCGAGGCGGAAGAGCTGTACGCGAAACTGCGCGACGGATCTGATCCGACCCTGAAGCTCGTGGAAGGCCGCGCCGTGCGCAGCACCTGGCTGCATACCATGAACCCGCTGTACCGGCTCTCCGACCAGGGCCGGCGCTGGCTGGATACGGCGCTCGGCGTCATAGTGTTGCTCGCCGGTGCTGGAACCCCAGTTGGCGGACGGTACGTCGCTGCGCACGGTGGTGGCAGGATTACTCGCCCTGCGCTGCGCGCTGTGGATTGCGCGGGTCGTGGTTGCCGCACGGCGCCGCGAGGAGCTCAACCAGGACACGGTGTCCTTCATTCAGGATCTGGCCGAAGGGCGCTTCGCCACCGCTTTCAAATCCGTCAGCGCCCACCAGGCCGGTGACATCCAGCGGGCGCTCATGACGCTGCGAATCAAGATGGGCTACCAGATCGCCGAGGAGCGTCGCAAGTACTCCATGGCGCGCCAGGCGCTCAACAGCGCCAGCGCCAGCATCGTGCTGGCCGATGAGAACCTGCGCATCGTTGCCATCAATCCCTCGGCCACCCGGCTGTTTCAGAGCCTGGAGGCCGACTTCCGCAAGGAATTGCCGAATTTCCAGGCCGAGAAGGTCATGGGTTCCGACATCGGCGTATTTCACAAGGATCCCGCGCGTGAACGGCCGGTGGTGGTCGATCTGAAGCAGCCGATGACCGCCGAGGTGCGCATCGGGGGTCGGGCCCTGCGGGTGGTGACGACGCCCGTGATCGACGCCGACGGGCGGCGCGCCGGCACCACCGTGGAGTATTTCGATCGCACCCCCGAGGTGCGCGCCGAGGAAGAGGTCAATGCGATCGTCAAGGGCGCGCTGGAGGGTGAGCTGGAGCGGCGCATCGCCGTGGAGGACAAGTCAGGATTCCTGCTGGTGCTCGCCCAGGGCGTGAACCAGATGGTCGACAACATGGTCAAGGTCATCCGTGACGTGCAGGATGCCGCCAGTGAGGTGGGGCGCGCCGCCAGTGAAATCTCCGATGGCAATCTCGGCCTCTCCGAGCGCACCCAGGAGCAGTCCTCGGCGCTGGAAGCCACCGCGGCCTCCATGGAAGAGATGACCAGCACGGTCAAGCAGAATGCCGATAACGCCAGCCAGGCCAACCAGCTGGCGGTGGCCGCGCGCAATCAGGCGGAGAAGGGCGGGGTCATCGTCGGCAAGGCGGTGGCCGCCATGTCCGACATGAATGTGGCGGCCCAGCGCATCGCCGACATCATCGGCACCATCGACGAGATTGCCTTTCAGACGAACCTGCTGGCGCTGAATGCGGCCGTCGAGGCGGCGCGCGCCGGCGAACAGGGCCGCGGCTTCGCCGTCGTCGCCGCCGAGGTGCGCAGTCTCGCCAGTCGCTCGGCGGTCGCGGCCAAGGAGATCAAGGGACTCATCCACGATTGCGTGCGCCGGGTGGGCGACAGCTCGACGCTGGTCACCCAGTCGGGCACCACCCTGGATGACATCCTGGTGTCGGTGAAGAAAGTGGCGGACATCGTCGGTGAAATCGCCGCGGCGTCGCGCGAACAATCCGCGGGCATTGAGCAGGTGAATGAGGCCGTCATGCAGATGGATGGCATGACGCAGCAGAACGCCGCGCTGATCGAGGAGGCCTCGGCCGCCTCCGGTGCCATGGCCGAGCAGGCCAACCGGCTGGTGGAAACGATGTCGGCCTATCGGCTTGGCAACCCCCTGGGTGGTGCCGATCCTTCCGGCCGTCGGTCGAAAATGCGCTTCGTGGCCTAGCCGCGCCTTATTTTTTCCAGGCCCGCCCCGTCACCGGATTGGCATAGTGGTACGGCGGCACGAACACATGTGGGAAAGCCTGGTACTTGACCGTTAGCGGCTGATCGGGCTCGAGGCCGGGCAGCGGACCTGCCAGCGGCACGCCGCCATGACTCCAGCCCTTGTCGAATTCCACGTAGTACGTGGTGTAGAAATGCAGATGGTGGATTTTCCAGACGCCGCCTTCACGGACGTACTCATTCTCGTAGGTTCCCTCACCCCAGCGCGCCTCACGACCCAGCGCGCCGATCTGGATGAAATTGCGCCAACGGCCGCAGGCCGTCTGACCATCCGGCGCGATGTGGATGACGGGCTGCAGCTGCATATGATTGAACACGCAGCCGAACTCGAGCTTGGGTAAGGCGTGCAGGTACTGGCGCACGCGGTCCTGACCCACGAACAGACCGCGCCCGGCGATCTCCATCCGGGCATTGGCGCAGAACAGGTCCGCCGCCTCGTCGTATAGGGTCTTATCGACGTAGTAGCCATAGGCGCCCTGCAGATTGCAGATCGCCACATAGTCGGTCGCGGCCCGCGCCTGAACTTCGAGCGCTTCGACCCGCCGCAGCAGCTCCTGGACCTGGGCTTCGGTGCTCATCTGGGTATCCCCTGGTTCATGGACGAATCATAACAGGGGACTTGGCAACGGCTGCGCGCGCTTCAGGTACCATCCGCCCCCATGGTTGCCCTCTCCTCGCCCGCGCCCGCGGGGCTCGCCGCAGAGCTCGGACGGCCGCTGTCCGCGCTGCAGATCCGGGTGTTCCTGCTGTGCGCGCTGGTCGTCCTGCTGGACGGCTACGATCTGCAAGCCATGGGCCTGGCCGTGCCCACCCTGGCCCGGGAGTGGCACCGGAGCAGTTCCGCCTTCACCCTGGCACAGACCGCCTCGGTGCTGGGCCTGGGACTCGGATCGGCATTCATCGCGCCCTGGGGCGATCGGTTGGGCCGCCGGCCGCTGTTGCTGGGTGGACTGGCCATCATTCTGGTGACCTCCCTGGGGGCGGCGACGGCCACATCGACCGGGCAACTGGCCGCATGGCGGCTGCTGGTGGGCCTGGGTCTGGGCGTCGGCCAGAGCAATGCCTCGGCCCTCACCGCCGAGTACGCGCCGCTGGCACGACGCGCCACCATCATGACGGTGATGGGGGTGTGCGTGGCCTTCGGCGGCATGCTCGCAGGTCTCACGGCGCCGCAGGTGATCGCCGCGGCGGGCTGGCGCGGATTGTTTCTGGTGGGCGCCGCGCTGCCGCTGCTGGCCTTGATCGCCACCGTGGTGGGTCTGCCGGAATCGCCGTCGATTCGCGCGGCCGCGGCCCGCAGCGGCGGCACCTTGCTCGCCTTGCTGCGACCGCCGTACCGCGAACGGACGCTGCGCCTGTGGCTGGTCTATGGCCTCTCGGCGATGATGCTCTACTTCCTGATCGGCTGGCTGCCGCAGTTTCTGATCAACGCCGGATTGGCGCCGACCCAGGCCGCGCATGGCATGGCGCTGCTGCAATTCGGTGGCATCGCCGGCTCCCTGGTGCAGGCCTGGCTGGTGGATCGGGACCGCACCATCACCGCGTTGGTCGGCGCCTACAGCATGACCCTGATCACGGCGCTGTTGTTCGCGGTGTTCGGCGTCGGTCCGGCATGGCCGCTGCTGCTGGTGCTCATGGGCAGCGGCGTCGCGGGTGTCGTGATGTCGATCATCGCCCTCGGGGCGATTTTCTATCCGCCGCAGATCCGGGCCACGGGATTCGGCTGGGCCGGGGCGGTGACGCGGATCGGCGCGGTGCTGGGTCCGCTGGCCGGCGGCTGGATCCTCGCCACCGGCGTGGGGCCGCGATTCACCCTTGGGCTGATCGCATTGCCCGCGCTACTGTGCATCCTTGGCGCGCTGGCCATGCGAAGGTCCGTGGCCGAAGCGACTGCTTCCTTGTCTGACACAGGTTCTCGAATAGGAGTCACCTCATGAGCAAGATTGAATATCGGATCGTTCAACACGATGGCGGCTGGGCCTACCGGGTCGATGAGACATTCTCGGAACCCTTCGCCACCCATGACCTGGCGCGAGCGGCGGCCGAGCGCGCCGCGCGCGAACAGGCGCTCCCCGGCGAATTCACGGTCATCTCCTACGAGGACAAGCAGGGCCACTGGCACCGGGAGACCGCGGCGGCCAATGATCGCCCCGAGCCCAAGGTCAAGGGCTGAGAATTCGCAACAACCCGGAGAAGCCATGAAACTCACGACTCGCCTCCTTTGCGGGATCATCGCCCTGGCCTGTGTCGGGACCGGTGTGGCCCAGGTGCCTCCGACGGCGGCCCCGGACCAGCAGGCGCTGCTGCAGAGCAAGGACCCGAAGCTTGCAGCCAACAAGAAGCTGGTCTTCGACATGTGGCGGGCCATCATTCAGGGCGCGCACACCGAACTGGCGCCCAAATACTTCACCCAGGACTATATTCAGCACAATCCGAATGTCGCGACCGGCCGCGATGCCATGGTGCAGTACATGAAGTCAACGCGCCCGGTGCGCCCCATTGATCCGACGATCACGTTTCCGGTGGTCGCGATCATGGCCGAGGGTGACAAGGTACTGGTCGCGACGGTGACCTACTCACCGGATCCCACGGCCCCCGGCACCAAGTACGCCGGCACTCACTTTGACCTGTTCCGGATCAAGAACGGTAAGATCGCCGAGCATTGGGACAGTGTGCCCAAGGATCCGGCCGCGCTGCACTTCAATCCGAACGTCGACAGCAAGCCCGACCCGGTGACTAAACCTTAGGCGTCATTCCCGGAGGAGGTCTGTATGCGCCGGTGTCGAGGAGCGTTTCTCGGCTTGATGGTGTTGTCCTGCGGGCCACGCGTGCACGCCGAGGCCAATGCCGCCGCCGCAGTCGCGGCGGCATTCGGTGCCCAACCGGACGTCGCATCGGTGCGGTTGTCGCCGGACGGCCTGAACATCGCGTTCATATCGCCCACCACCGGTCAGGGCTCAAGGTTGATTACCCTGAGCCTGGCGCCCGGAGCCAAACCCCGGCTTGCCTTAAGCGCGAACGGCAATCCGCTGCGCCTGGGGGGATGCGAATGGGTGGCGAATGATCGGCTCGTTTGCAATGTCCATGGTCTGGTTGCCGATCCAAACTTGATCCATGGACTGCTGCCGGTGTCCCGGCTGCTGGCGGTCAATGCCGATGGCTCGAACATCCGGCAACTGAGCACCTCAGTGAATTCGAATACCCGTGGTTACCTGCTGTCCGGCGGCCAAATCGTCGACTGGCTTCCCGATCAGGACGGGATGGTACTCATGGCCCGCGAATATCGCCCGGACAGGCACCTCGGATCGGCATTGGGCAGCGAGACGGAAGGTCTGGGCGTGGACCTGGTCGACACCCGCACGCTCGCCATCAAGCATCTGATCGCGGCGCGCCTGAATGCCTTTGAGTACTTGAGCGATGGCCGCGGCAATATCCGCATCATCGGCAGCCAGGATAAGAACTCGGCCGGCCAAGCCACGGGTGTGCTGACCTTCTCGTACCGTCTGCAGGATGCGGACGGCTGGCAAAAGCTGGGTACCTACAACGAGACGGACCACAGTGGCTTCCTGCCGCTCGCCGTTGATCATGACCTGAACCTCGCCTATGGCGCGAAGCAACTCGATGGTCGCGTGGCGCTGTATTCAATGAGCCTCGATGCGTCGCGACACGAGACCCTGGTGTACGCCCGACCGGATGTGGACCTGGGCAATCTGATTCGAATCGGCCGCCGCAACCGGGTCGTCGGCGTCGCCTACGCGACCGATCTGCCGCACAGCGAGTACTTCCAGGATGACATCAGGCAGATGATGACCGTGCTGCACAAGGCGCTGCCGCAGCAGCCGCTGCTGCGGGTCATCGACTCAAACGTGGATGAAGGCAAAATGCTCATCTTCGCCGGCAGCGATGCCGATCCGGGCTCCTACTACGTCTTTGACCGCACCGCCCGCGAGCTGCACCCGTTGCTGGCGGTGCGCCCGCAACTGGAAAACCTGAAGCTGGCCAGCGTCAAGCCGGTCACTTATCCGGGGGCGGGCGGGGTGATGATCCCGGCCTATCTCACACTACCGCCCGGCAATGACACGCCACACGGCCTGCCGGCGATCGTGCTGCCGCATGGCGGCCCCAGCGCGCGCGACAATTGGGGCTTTGACTGGCTGGCGCAGTTCTTTGCGGCGCGCGGCTTCGCCGTGCTGCAGCCGAACTATCGCGGCTCGGCGGGCTATGGGGATGACTGGTTCGAGCATAACGGCTTCAAATCCTGGGACATTGCCATC